>ERZ857629.847-NODE-847-length-38514-cov-7.291271_pt1 | contig 38514 bp, 30 predicted proteins | sample MGYA00519700_ERZ857629 | MGnify/ENA primary metagenome ERZ857629 (study PRJEB31778, sample SAMEA3449351) | human gut metagenome | biome: human gut; feature: human-associated habitat; material: faeces | place: United Kingdom | collected 2010/2012 ... | reverse complement strand
TACATCTCACTGTAATTCTTTGAGCTTTCCTCAAAGTCATTACGGGTTTCTTTACTATTTTCTCGTTGTTCAATTTTCAAGGTCCTACGCACTTTCAAGGCTTGTTTGCTTCCTTCATTTGAAGTCGCACACCTCAGCAGTGCAAGAGCTATTATACTACGCTGTTTTGATTTTGTCAAGCACTTTTTAAAAGTTTTTTAAAAAGTTTTTTCAGCTTTTAAAATCAAAACCAAGCAACACTTTTGATTACTTTCTGAATGTTGACTCTCCACTTCAGTGCGTTCCACACTCTTTCACCGTTCGTGTTTTCTCTTGTCTGCCTCGCCTCTCAGCGCAACAGTTGATATTATATCAGCACTTCCTTCTTTTGTAAACCCCTTTTTTACAATTTTTTTATCTTTTTTACATTATCGGCAAATTCTACATTTTAAACTCACTTGTTGTTTATTTTATCCCAAAATTCACTATATACACCTTTTTTTAAAAAATAAACTTTATTCGACAGATTTTCAAAACAATTTTCTTGACAAAGAATGGGTATATATATATAATAGTATTAACAAATGAATCCCCTTAAAAACATTGACGGGAACAAGATGCAAATGAACCGGCAAAGAGAGCTGACGGTTGGTGTGAGTCAGCATGGAACATTGTATGGATAGCTCATCCCCGAGTTTTTCGTGTGAAGTGTATATACTATATATATATATATGTAATGCGAAACGCAAGACTGCGTTATCGGTCGGGACTTTGTCAGAAGTCTTTAAGGAGAACACAGTGATGTGTTCTTGAATACGGGTGGTACCACGGATTTTATTCGTCCCTTTGTTTAGGGGGGCGATTTTTTTGTGCTATTTAACAGGAGGTTATTATATGAAACCATCATTTGAAAAGTACATTCCCTTTAAGCAGATCAATCTGCCGGACAGACAGTGGCCAAACAATACTATAACAAAAGCACCGATCTGGTGCAGTGTTGACCTTCGTGACGGTAACCAGGCGCTTGTCGATCCTATGAACCTTGAAGAAAAGCTCGAATTTTTCCACGCACTTTGCGATATGGGCTTTAAGGAAATCGAAATCGGTTTTCCGAGTGCGTCAGAAACAGAATACGAAATCTGCCGTGAGCTTATCGAAAACAACCACATTCCCGATGATGTAACAATTCAGGTTCTTGTTCAAGCAAGAGAGCATCTTATCAGAAAAACTTTTGAGGCTGTTAAGGGTGCTAAGAATGTTATCGTTCATTTCTACAACTCAACTTCAACTCTCCAAAGAAAAGTTGTTTTCAAAACAGATATGGACGGCGTAATCAAAATTGCCGTTGACGGTGCAAAGCTTATTAAACAGCTTACGGATGAATATGACGGAGATACAAACTTCAGATTTGAATATTCTCCCGAAAGCTTCAGCGGTACTGAGCCTGAAAACGCTGTTGAAATCTGCGACAGGGTTATCGAGGCACTCGGTTCGACTGCCGAAAACAAGTTGATTGTCAATCTTCCTAATACTGTTGAGATGTGTACGCCGAACACATATGCAGATCAGATTGAATACTTTGTAAGAAATCTTAAACACCGTGACGCTGCTATCATCAGTATTCACCCACACAATGACCGTGGATGCGGTGTTGCCGCAGGCGAACTTGCATTGCTTGCAGGTGCTGAAAGAGTTGAGGGTACACTCTTCGGCAACGGTGAGCGTACAGGTAATATGGATATCGTTACAATGGGACTTAATATGTTCACACAGGGCGTTGATCCTAAGCTTGACTTTTCAAATCTTCCAAAGCTCCGTGAAATCTACGAGCGTTGCACAAATATGAAGATTGACCCTCGTCAGCCATATATCGGTGAACTTGTATTTACAGCATTCTCAGGCTCACATCAGGATGCTATTAACAAGGGTATGAAGTATATGAAAGAGAGCGGAACAGATTACTGGGAAATTCCGTATCTTCCGATTGACCCTGCCGATGTCGGCAGAGAGTATGAGCCGATTATCAGAATCAACTCACAGTCCGGTAAGGGCGGTGCGGCTTTTGTTATGAACAATAACTTCGGTTATGACCTTCCGAAGAGAATGCATCCCGAATTTTCAAAGCTTGTTCAGGCAAAATGTGAGGAGCTTGGCAGAGAACTTATTCCGAAAGAGTTGTTTGAGGTGTTCGAGAAGAATTATCTTGAGCATAAGCAGAAATATGTTCTCTCAAGCAGAAAAATTTACGAAGAGAGCGAAAACGGCAATGATTATGTTCACTTCAAGGGCAAGATGAAGATTAACGGCAACGAAGAGGTTTCTCTCAGCGGTGTCGGCAACGGTCCTATTGACGCATTCTTCAATGCAATCAAAAAGGTCGGTCTTGACAAGTACGAATTCATCTCATACAGTCAGCACGCAATTTCTCAGGGTTCTGACTCAAAAGCTGTTTCATATATCGAACTCAAAAAGCCTGACGGAAAGAATATCTTCGGCATCGGCATTGACTCAAATGTCAATGTTGCATCGGTACTCGGTGTTCTCAACGCAATCAACAGAGCCGAGGCTTAATCAATTTAACAATTCAATTTTCAGGACTGTGCGAATGTGCAGTCCTGTTTTTTATGAAACAAGATGTTAATAATTGACTTTTGAAACGCAGACATATATAATGTAAACATATAATCGCAAATAGAAATTGTAGGAGTTAAAATGAAAAAGAAAGTAATTATAATTATTGCAGTGGTTTGTGTAGCGATTATTGCCGTTGTCGGTACAATCTTCGGCGTAAATGCTTACAACAATTACACCATACAGCAACAGACAGAACAGCAAGTCAAAAGTATTGACGATACATACTCAAAATTTACAAAGGAAACCGACAGAGCCAAAAAGTTAGTTATATTATCCGATTTCATTAAGAACAAGCCATCAACAAGTGATGAAATCAAGGTTGAAGTGTTAAACTCTGTTGAGCCAAAATACAATGAAACACTTGCAAAAATGCAAAAGTTTTTCACAGATGATTATGATAAGACAATAAAAGATAACACTATTGACAGCAAAACTCTTGAAAAAACTAACGATAAAAAGATGTTGCAGTCTTGTATTGATAATCTTGAGGCTTTAAAGAAAACAATTGATTCCGAAAAAAGCAATGTATTCTATAAAAAGGATATTGGCAACTACGATAAAAAGCCTGACGAATTGATTAGTTCGTATAATGACAGAATAACTGCTATTGAAAAAGCCGAAGCTGAAGCAAAGGCTAAGAAAGAAGCCGAGGCAAAAAAGAAAGCCGAAGAAAAAGCTAAACAGGAAAAGAAGAAGCAAACCGAGAGCAGTAACACAAACAACAACGATAACTCCTACAGTGATAATACAAACAGTTACAGCGACAGCGGAAACAGCTACGACAACGGTGACAATAATTACAGTTCTAACGATAGTAACTACAGCAGTGGAAATAATTACAACTATGATTCAAGCAATTCATCATCAGGCTCATCCGAAAAGCATTACGATAGCTGGTATGAAAGCGAAGAAGGAAAAAGTTATTTTGATGAAAGTACTGGAGAAGCATGGGACAATAATGGAAACACTTGGAATTATAAAGATGTGCAAGAATGGTTTTAATATTTTAAATTTTAATTAATTATTTTTTATTTTATTTCTATTTTTAACAACCTGTTATAAAACTTTTATCGGTCGGATAATTTATTAAAATTGTCCGACCGATTTTTTGCGTAAAGCATTCTCCAATTTTTTGTTTAATGTAAAATTCAAATACCGCTTTCAGAAAAATGTTACAAATCGCCTTGAAAAATCAAGAATTTCGTTACAAATGATTGAATATTTTCAAGAATAATGTTACACTACAATTAAGAGGTGATTTTATGCTTCAAAGAAAAGCCTATGAACATTTAGTAAAATGGAAAAATACACCCGATAAAAAAGCTCTGCTCATTACAGGAGCAAGACAAATCGGCAAAACATATATTATAAGGAAATTTGCAGAAGAAAACTATTCAAACTTTATCGAGATAAATTTCATCACAAATCCCGATGCCGCAAAGATATTCAACGGAGATTTGAATGCTGAAACGATACTGATTAACCTCACAGCATACACACAAAAACCCTTGGTAAAGGGAGATACTTTGATTTTCTTTGACGAGATACAGGAATGTCCGTCTGCGAGAACGGCAATTAAATTTCTTGTAGATGACGGGCAGTTTGATTACATTGAATCGGGTTCACTGCTCGGAGTAAGATATAAAGAAGTAAAGTCCTATCCCGTCGGTTACGAAGAAAACTACCGTATGTATCCGCTTGATTTTGAAGAATTTGCAACTGCAAACGGTATTCAGCCACAAACGATAGAATATTTAAAGAAATGTTACGGCAATAAAGAAACGATTACGGAAGCAGTTCATCAATCAATGTTGAAGCTTTTTCAATACTATATTATTGTCGGCGGAATGCCTGCGGTTGTACAGAAATTTGTTGATACAAAAGACATCGGCGAGGTCTTGAAAATTCAAAAAGATATTCTCGACTTGTACAGACAGGATATTTCAAAATATTCCGACAGCAACAAAGAGAAGATAAAGAGCATTTTTGATTTAATTCCTGCTCAGCTTAATGACAGGAACAGAAGATTTACACTTTCCGATATTAAAAATTCTGCACGAATGTTGAGATACGAAACAAGTTTCAACTGGCTTGCAGACGCAGGAGTTGCTCTCCCCTGTTACAACATAACCGAACCCGTACTACCGCTTGAGCTCAACCTACAGAACAATCTCTTTAAACTGTTCTTGTGTGATACGGGACTGCTTTGTGCCGCGTCAATGGGAAACATTCAGTTTGACATACTGTCGGGAGATTTGTCCGTTAATATGGGAAGCATTCTCGAAAATGTATTTGCTCAGGAGCTTGTTTCAAACGGTTTTCTTTTAAGATATTTCAATAAGAAGAATATCGGTGAAATTGATTTTATCGTTCAAAAAGGGAAGTCAGCCGTACCGATTGAAATTAAGTCTGGCAATGACTACACAAAACACAAGGCATTGGATAACTTGATTGCAAAGCAGGGTTGGAACATAAACAGCGGTATTGTGTTCTGTAAAGGCAATTTGGAAATTGAAAACGGCATAACATATTATCCATGGTATATGTCAATGTTTTTCAAACAGGAAACACTTCCCGAACATCTGAAAGTTAATGTTGATATTGTAAATATTTGATAATCTGCAATTGCAGGACTGTGCTTATGTGCAGTCCTGTTTTTTATGCTCTGAATTGCCCATAATAAGCCTGTGTGCGAAAAATAGGGGCATACAGCTAACACATAGCTATATGCCCCTGAAAATCGGTTTTAAAGCTTATTTCATGCTGTTTTCGTAAGACTCGATCATCTTTTTAACCATCTGACCGCCTACAGAACCTGCTTCTCTTGCGGAAATGTCGCCGTTATATCCCTGTTTGAGGTTTACGCCTACTTCGTTGGCACATTCCATCTTAAAGCGTTCCATGGCTTCCTTTGCCTGAGGTACATTAATCTGATTGTTATTGCTTGACATAATTTGTTTTCTCCTTTTCAAAACTTTTAAATCTCGTTAAATTTATCAATAAAGCGGCGTTTCGGCATCCCGTTTTCATCGCCGCAATAGTATTGTTAGCGATGAAATTCGTTTTATTATTTGTAATTTTTTCAAGTTTTGAAATTCACAAAAAACATCATACAAAGCAAAAAGCAGCTATGCCAAACGACATAACTGCTTTTTATATTGTGTATGAAAGGGTTAGGGAAATAAGCCTTTCGTCTTGCTGTTAAATATATTGAGTTACTTTTTCTCGATTGAATCGGTCTTGTAGATGAAGTCAACCTTACCGTCCATATCATCGGAAATACCGCTGTAGTTGTTGTACTTCTTTGATGCTTTCTGAACAGCCTTGAAACGGTCGATGATATCCTTGACATCACCGTTTGCGGCATCAACAATGCTGTCAATGCCCTCTTTCTTGAACTTCTTCATACCCTTGGACAATGTCATTGCACCGTCATTGAGCTGTTGTACACCGTCAACAAGTGTTTTGCCGCCGTTCTTAAGCGTTGCAATGCCGTCAAGAAGTGTTGTTGTACCGTTTGAAAGTGAGCCTGTGCCGTTTTTGAGAGTCTTTACACCGCTCTTAAGGCTTGATGTACCGTCCTTGAGGGTTGAAGTACCGCTCTTGAGTTCGCTTGTACCGCTCTTAAGACTTGAAGAACCGTTCTTGAGCTGACCGGCACCGCTTACAAGTGAACCTGTGCCGTCCTTGAGTGTGTATGTGCCGGCGAGAATCTGCTGAGCACCCTCGTTAGCCTGATCAACACCCGCTGTGTATGAAAGCACACCCTGATAGAATGTGTTGTAGCTGTCAAGCTGAGTTTTGAGAGCCTGAAGTGACTTTCTGCCTGCCTGAGCTTTTGCAACACCTGCCTGAATCTGACTCTGAACCTCTTCGCTGTTCATATTTGTTTCGATAAGGCTCTGAATCTGTGCCTCTGTATTGCTGTCAATTGCAGTCTGAACCGCAGATGAACTCATTTGTGTAGAAACTGCAGTAGAAACCTGAGCCTGAACTTCTTCGCTGACCTGACCTGCAGCAACAGCGGCATCATACTGATCTGCCGTCATACCAAGACCTGCGGCTGCGAGAACCTGTTCTGTAACAGACTTTCTTACCGTTGCCTCAACGGCAGTTCTGATAACATCCTTCTGGCTGTTTACAGTTGCCGTTACTGTTTCGAGTGCTGTATTGTAAGCGAGCTTCTGAGCATTTTCATCGCTGAGTGATGAAATAAGTCCTTCAAGAACGCTGTCATAGTTTTTAATTGTAAGCTTGTCGGCTGTAAGACCTGCGGCGGCAATCTGAGTGTCGGCAGTTGAAAGAAGTGTGTTAAACACCTGTTCTGCACCGCCGTTTAGAGTTGCACTGTTGGATGAAAGCTTGCCGAGACCGCCCGCAAGTGTTGCAACATAACTGCTAAGACTTGCCGCACCGTTGTCAACCTGTGACGCACCGCCTGCAAGTGTTGCAAGACCGCTGTCAAGCTGTGATGCACCGCCATCAAGCTGTGACGCACCGTTTTTGAGCTTTGACGCACCGTCATCAAGCGTTTTTGCACCGCTTGAAAGACCGTCTGCACCGCTGTCAAGTTTTTTTGCACCGCTGTTTACCTGTTCTGCACCGTCATAAAGCTTGTCAATACCTTCAATGAGTGTGCCTGACTTGTCAAGAAGTGTGCCGATACCGTCATAAAGCTGTGAAGAACCGTCAACAAGCTGTTCTGCGGCGTCTTCGAGTTCATCAAGAGAATCCTTAAGCTCGTCAACCTTATCGTCAACCTTTGAAAAATCAACATCGTTGAAAATATCGTTCATTGCAACTGTCATTGTTGTTGAAAGTTCAAAATCGGTTGTATCTGCTGTGATTTCAACATAATCAGGGATTTCCATTTCATCCTTGTCAATATCAAGGCTGTCCTGCATACCCGGAAGAGCAAAACCGGCAACGATTGTTCTTGTACCGTCATTGATAGCCTTGCCGTTTGAAACCTCAACATTTTTGAATTTGTCATCGTCAAGAATCATACCCGAAAGCATAAGGAACGGAACATTAACTTCTTCTGTCTTGCCGTTAATCTTAACCTTTTCCTTCTGCGTGTTTTCATAGTCAATGCGGATTGTAACCTTGCCGCTCTTGCCGGCAATTTCATCTGCAGAAACAGTTTTGCCGTTAAGCTTGTAGCTTAATTTGAGCTTTACGGGAAGTTCGGTTGTGCCTGTTCCCTGATAGTAGATGTCATCGCCATTTGCAGCCCACTCATAAGCATTGTTTTCGTTTACCGTGTATGTTTCGTCACCCTTAACATTTTTAACATCCTTGAGGTTTGAAACATCCTTAACCTTGCCTTTTGTATCTACACCCTTGAGCCAGTCGCTTACAATGATTTTCTTAGCCGCACCGCTTGCGTCGGCAATGACATAAACGGTTTCATTTTTGCTGAGCTTTTTGAGAGCCTCTTTAGTTGTGCTTGCCTTCTTAACAGCCTCAACCGTACTTTCTGTCTGAACACCGAGAGCCTGTGCAGTATTGTCTGCACCGGCGGAATAAGCGGCAACACCTACTCCGCTGCAAAGAATTGTGAGTGCAAGTGCACCCGAAATAGCACCCTTGATATAGTTTTTATTTAAAATTTTGTGATTATTATTTTTGTTAGTCTTTTTCATTATACAGCAGCCTCCGAAATTGATGTTTTTTTCGGCTTAAAACCGAGAGTTGTCTTTGCAATTACCTTGTCGAACAGCATAAACATTGCCGGCAAAATAAGCGTTACGCAGAACATACTGATGACAGCGCCTCTTGCAAGGAGCTTACAGATTGATGAAATAAGGTCAACATCCGAGTAGAATGCAACACCGATTGTAGCGGCAAAGAGTCCCATTGCACTAACGATAATTGACGGAATTGAAGTTTCAAGAGCCGTAATAACCGAGGTGCGTTTATCGTTTCCGAGATACCTTTCCTTCTTATATCGTGTCGTCATCAAAATTGCGTAGTCAACCGTTGCGCCAAGCTGAATTGTACTTATACAGATAGGTGTGATGAACGGGAGCGACTCGCCCATAAGATGCGGAATACCGAGGTTGATAAAGATTGCAAGCTCAATAACCGCAACAAGAATAATCGGAAGTGTGATACTCTTTTCAACAATCGCAATGATAATAAAGATTGCAACAATAGAAATTGCATTTACAACCTGAAAGTCAACTGTCGTGATGTTTACAAGGTCGTTTGTACAAGCGGCTTCACCGATGAGAAGTCCGTCCTTATCATACTTTGTAATGATTTTATTCAGCTCGTCAATCTGCTTTGCCATAGGATCAGTGGCTGTTTTGTACTCAGAGTTGATAAGCATAAGCTCCCATTTATCATTTTTGAGAACGCTTGTGATTGAATCGGGAAGAACTTCTTCCGGAACAAGCGAACCTACAACGCTTTCAAGACCGAGAACATATTTTACGCCGTCAACCTTTTCAAGCTCGTTTGTCATATTTCTTGCGTCCTTTGCAGAAAGCGAAGAATCAACAAGAACCATATGTGTTGTACCGACACCGAATTCATCTTTAAGCTTTGTGTTGGCAATTACATTTGCCATATCTTCGGGAAGACTTTCCGACAAATCGTAGTAAATCTCATTGTTTGTCTGGCTGTATGCCGAATAGAACGGATAAATAAGAGCCGCAAACATTACGAGAAATACGGGGAAAATTTTAACAAGTCCTGTTGCAAGCTTCTTTGTTGACGGAATAAGCGACTTGTGCATTGTCTTTTCAAGAAGCTTGTCAAGAACAAGAATGAGTGACGGAAGAACCGTTATACAGGAGATAACACCGAGGATAACACCCTTTGCCATTACAATACCGAGGTCAAGACCGAGTGTGAATGTCATAAAGCAAAGTGCGATAAAGCCTGCAACCGTTGTGATTGAACTTCCGATTACGGAACGGACGGTTTCGTGAATTGCAACAGCCATTGCCTGCTTGTGGTTTTCACAAATGCCCTTTTGCTCTTCGTAGCTGTGCCACAGGAAGATTGAGTAGTCCATTGTTACCGCAAGCTGAAGGACTGCCGCCAACGCTTTGGTAATGAATGAAACCTCACCCATAAAGTAGTTACTGCCCATATTTACGAGGATAGCAACCGCTATACTTGCAAGGAACACAAATGGGATAATCCAGTTATCCATAAAGATCATCATTGCAATTACCGCAAGGACAACAGCGATTGCAACATAAGTCATTTCCTGTTCCTCAAACATATCCTTCATATCCGTAATCATTGCCGACATACCCGAAACAAAGCATTGTTTACCGGCAACCGAACGGATTTCTTCGATAGCGTTCATTGTTTCATCAGCTGATGTTGAGGTATCGAAGAATACCGCCATCATTGTTGCATTTCCCGAATTGAACGCATCATAAATTTTGTCGGGCAACATTTCCTTTGGGATTGAGATGTCGGCAAAATCGTCATACCAAAGAACCGTATCAACATGGTCGATTTCTTTGATTTTTTCCTCTGTTGCCGCAACATCCTTATCATCCATATTCTCAAAGATGAGGAATGAAAAAGCACCCTTTCCAAAGTCATCAAGCAGATAATCCTGACCCTTGATTGTGTCGAGGTTATCGGGAAGATAACTAAGAATGTCGTAATTAACCCTTGTAAATGCCATTCCCAAGGCTGACGGAATCATCAGCACAACGGCAAGTATAAGGATTACGAAACGGCTTTTAACAACCGCTTTCCCTAACTTCATATTTCATACTCCTTCATATATGATTTGCAGACTGCACTCTGCATTCAAAGGAACGATCCGAGAGGTAAACCGTATTTCCTTTGTTCGTAATATATTCTATTACGACTTTGTTAAAATTTAAACAGACACAAAAAATGCCGTGTCAGGAATTTAGACACGGCAATAAATTTGTACGGAAATCAGACATTTTGTTAAATTCGTCTGCATTTCAGACACGCAAGCAAGCGCAAATATTCATTTTTAACCAATAAAACAGCAATCAGACATTGATTTTGGCACATCTATCCAATGCAGACTCCATTGAACCCTCAAACAGCTCACAAATGCGTTTCATCTTAAATTTGAGGTCATATTTCATACCTCCGCCGAGCCAGTCGATAATAAAACCGACAAGCTGACACTTGTAATACATAATCATTGCATCAAGGTCATCTTCGGCAATATTTTTTGTAATTTCAAGCTTGTCAAAATAGCTTTTTATAGCGTGAGTACAAATCCTGTTGAGATACACATCAAATGTAGTTCTGTTCGCAGAATTGTAAATGTGCTGAATCACCGACTTGTTTGAAAAAGCATAGTCAATTACAGAAATCAGGCTTTCATAAACAGAAGTATTGTTGTCGGTTTCGGTCGCAACAAATCTGTCAGCCTCTTCAACGAGAATTTCCTCAAGAAGCGACGGAATGTCGTCAAAATGGTAGTAGAAAGAATTACGGTTAATTCCGCATTCTTCAACAATTTCCTTGACTGTAATTTTATTCAACGGCTTTTTATTCAAAAGCGAAATAAAGGTCGCCTTGATAGCCGCCTTGGTAAATGTCGGCATAGTGTCCCCCCTGAAAATTGCAAAACATCCGTGTGCAGACGGATATTTCCGTTCCGAATTTTTTCATACACAATATATGCAGCCGATTGCTGCACTAATCAAAGTAAATTGTATCACAATTATTAAAAAATAGCAATAACAAGCATATTAACAAAATCAGGGGTTTGTCACATATTGTGACCTTATCCCGAATTTGCACACAAAATCATACAAAACCCCTATTTTGCAATAAATTTACATCTATTAAGTTGACTTTGCAATGCAAACAGCATATAATATAAGTACAATAAATTGCAACGGAGTGATTATAATGGCAAGTACAAATTTTAGTGTCCGTATGGACAGCGATATAAAAAAGCAATGTGAATCTCTTTACAAAGAACTCGGTATGAATCTTACAACAGCAATCAATGTTTTTCTGCGTCAATCTTTGCGTGTCGGCGGTTTCCCTTTTGAAGTTAGGATTGACCAGCCAAACAAAGAAACCATTGCCGCAATGCTTGAAGCAGAAAGAATTGCAAAAGATCCCGAAGTAAAACATTATTCCGATGTTGAAGAAGCTCTTCAGGAGCTTAAAAGATGAACCGAGATACTAAAAATAATGTTCATCAAACCTACATTATTTTATAACGGCAAGGAGGTATGGTAATGTCTGATTATAACTATACAGACGATTACGAACGAGAATACACAAAAAAATACGAGGGAATTTATACTTCCGAAGAAATTGAGCTAAATAAAAAGCTAAAAGAGGAATGTACTAAAGAACATGTTAATTTTGAAGTTGTTGAGGATTTATTAAAGCAAGGAGCAGATCCCCTTGGAGGAACAGGAATCTGCGGTTGGGATGCACTTGAACATATTTACGGTGAGATTGTTTCCGAATCGCAGGAAACAAATAGTGTCAATCTACCAAAAATCACAGAATTATTTTTGAAATATGGAATGGATATTGATAATCCGAAAGTTCCATATGATGATAACAATAGTATAAATCCACTTTGGGATTTCTCGTTTGTTCCAAATGAAAACAGTATATCAGCGTTAAAAATGCTTTTAGATTATGGACTGTCAGCCGATAGTTTTGCACAATTTTGGGATCATTCAATGTTAGACTTCTTAAACATTGAATGTGGTGATCCTGAAAATGATGAGTTTTGGAATCATGAGTGCATTTGGACTTTTAAAATGTTACTTTTAGGAGCGTCATACAATCATATTATTAATGATGATGACGAAATCGGTGATTTTCTCTGTTGCTTTTGTAATACAAATGATATTCACATTTTTCGTAATTGGAACAATTTTGAATATCACTTTGACACATCACATTGCGATAGATATCCCGAATTGTACGGTTCTATTATCCATATATACTCCAAAAAGACCGGCGAAGAAGTTTGGAAGATTGGTGTCGGGCAACCAGGAATTAAATCACTTGAAAAAATATTAAAAGCAAATTAACTAAAAAAGCGTGGCACAAAAGCCACGCTTTTCTTTTTATAAAGTTATAAATTCAATATCTTTCGGGAAATCATTTTGCACACTGCAAAGGCTGATTTCATAGTCCGAAAATTTATATTGTTTCATATAATATTCGGTTTGATTTTCAGAGAATTTTCCGCTGCTGACATCAACACTTTTTGCGCCACGGTGAAATCCGTCACCCATACATTTTAGGAGTGCCTCTTTTTTTGTCCACAATTCAAAAAATGTGCCGAGCCTGTCAAAAGCGTTGCCGAGCAATTTCATCTCGTTGTCGCAGAAAACAATTTTGCCGAGCCTTATGCCCTTGAGAAATCGAATTTCTTCTATATCACAACCGACTTCGGAATCCGACAACGCAAAAAGTACATAATTTCCGCTGTGCGAAATATTGAAACAAAGTCCGTTATCACATTCGGGCTTGCCAAATTCATTCACGGTGATTTTTGCACCGCCAAGAAATTTGTTCATAAACAAGCCGCCTGCAATGCAACGCAGCTTATCGTCAGTTCTGCGGCATCTTTGAACACGCTCCGCTCTTTCGGGAGAAAGCTCACCGACTCTGTCAAAAGAAATTTTGCGGATATCGGTTATAAAAAGCCGTGTTTTCATATCAATAGCCACGGAGTGCGTCAAGCGAATCATCGGACATAATCCAATCGTTCACATCAATTTCCGTAAAATCGGTTTTATCGTTTCTGACAATAACCTTGTCAATACCTGCGTTGATAACCATACGCTTGCACATTGCACACGAAGATGTGTTCTGAACATACTCGCCGTTTGACATCTCCTTGCCGACAAGATAAAGCGTTGCGCCAATCATCTGTTCTCTTGAAGCGTGGATAATAGCGTTTGCCTCGGCATGAACGCTTCTGCAAAGTTCATAACGCTCGCCACGGGGGATGTTGCGTTCCTGACGGATGCAAAATCCCAAATCACAGCAATTTTTTCTGCCTCTCGGAGCGCCTGTATAGCCTGTTGAAACAATCTGGTCGTTGTTCACGATAATTGCACCAAAATTTCTGCGCAGGCAAGTTCCCCTTTCAAGCACAGTTTCGGCAATGTCAAGATAATAATTAATTTTGTCAATTCTGTCCATATAAAAACACCGTCCGTTATCATAATTTCAAATTCGGTCAAGTATATTTTAGAGTAGTCGAAAGCAGTATCAGCCTTTGAGCTTTTCAACACAATCTCTGCATACATATTTTCCGCCGAATGCAATCAGATTATCAAGAGTATTGCAAAAAACGCACTTGCTCTCTGCCTTTTTAATCGTAACGCACTCATCGTCAGCCTCAATGTGAAGAATGTCACCCGGCTTAATGTTGAGATGGTTGCGGATATCCTTTGATATTACAATTCTGCCTGCTTTATCAATTTCCCTAAAGTTTGTATAAATCATTTTAATTCACCATAATCCCTATTTTTTAATTCACCATAATCCCTATTTTTACCTATACTACCATTTTTCGGGATTTTTGTCAACGATTTTATTAAATAATTTGATTACAAAAATGACAATATTGTACATTTTGTCGTTAATTGCAGCAAAAGGAGTAAAAATGCTGAATTATATCTGGAGCGGACTCATTGCCGTGAGCGTATTGTGTGCGTTGTTTATGGGCAACACCGCCGACATTTCAAACGCACTCATCGAAAGCGGAGCGTCATCAATACAGCTTATTCTCACAATGGCAGGCATAATCTGCCTTTGGTCGGGAATTATGAAAATCGCAGTTGAAAGCGGTTTGACAAACATTTTTGCAAAAATCTTTGCACCATTGCTCCGTCCGCTTTTTCCGAGACTTGATAAAAAAAGCGACGCCTTTCAAAGCATCACTATGAATATCAGTGCAAATCTGCTCGGACTCGGCAATGCCGCGACACCTTTCGGACTAAAGGCAATGGAACAGCTGCACACGCTCAATGACCGCCGTGACATTGCGAGCAACGAAATGGTTGTTTTTGTAGTTATGAACACAGCGTCACTCCAGCTGTTACCCACAACGCTTGCCGCACTCCGCCAATCCTACGGAAGCTCTGCGCCTTTTGAAATCATCGTTCCCGTCTGGATAAGCTCTGCGTGTGCGTTGACGGTGGCATTGCTGATTGCCTGTACGCTGAATATCAGGCAAGGTAAAATTTGAGAAATGTGGTGAGCAAATGGAATTTGTAATGCCGGCATTTGCGTGTATTGTTGTGGTATTCGGGCTGATAAAAAAAGTTCCCGTATTCGATGTGTTCATCTCGGGTGCAAAAGAGGGAGTAAAGCTTCTGTACAACATTGCCCCTACAATTATGGGACTTGTGTTTGCCGTTGACCTTTTGCAGTCAAGCGGAGCAATTGACGCAATATGCTCACTGATTCAGCCGACAGCGGAATTTTTGGGGTTTCCGAAAGAAATTGTTCCGCTCGTACTCCTCCGCCCTGTTTCGGGAAGCGGTTCAACCGCACTCCTCACAGCCCTTTACAAAACCTGCGGACCCGACAGCTTTGCAGGCAGAACAGCCTCCGTACTCGCAGGTTCAAGCGAAACAACATTCTACGCAATCGCAATGTACTTTGGCTGTATCCGTGTCAAAAAAATTCGCCACACCCTCTTTGCCGCCATAACCGCCGACCTAACCGCCGCAATCATGAGTGTTATAACGGTCAGATTGTGGTTTAATGTGTAATATAAAAATAAGTTTTTGATCTATTTTCTTTTCTGCGGCTTTTTTATCATGCCGGTTACGGGCTTCAGGGTCTTTGACTTGTAATAATGTTCTATAATGCGAGCGCGAAAGCAGCGCATTTGGTTGTCTACATACCATGTGGATAATTTCAGGAAAAAAGGGGGCTGTGAAAAAATAAAGTTTAAGACTTCATTCTTCGCAGCCCCACACGGTCACCTTCCTCGCGGAAGGTGACCGTGCTTGCGACGGCACGAGTAGTTCGGGTTCCCCATTTCAATCCACACCTTCCTCGCGGAAGGTGACTTTTTGCTTTTTAAAAAATACAACATTCATCACCTATTTCAATCCACACCTTCCTCGCGGAAGGTGACCATATCTGTCCTCCAATTCTTTATATCTGTTCATATTTCAATCCACACCTTCCTCGCGGAAGGTGACTCATTTCTTCGACAATTTCTGTAAAGGGTTCAAAATTTCAATCCACACCTTCCTCGCGGAAGGTGACAATCCCTGCTCCTGTCTCTGCTTCTGTACCGCTCTATTTCAATCCACACCTTCCTCGCGGAAGGTGACCTATTTTGCGCAAAGGCTTATTTCATAAACTTGCAATTTCAATCCACACCTTCCTCGCGGAAGGTGACCGTGCCGAATCCGTCAATCAAAATTCGGTGTCCCATATTTCAATCCACACCTTCCTCGCGGAAGGTGACCGTGCCGAATCCGTCAATCAAAATTCGGTGTCCCATATTTCAATCCACACCTTCCTCGCGGAAGGTGACTTTGTGCATTTTTTACAGAAAAATCACGATTAACATTTCAATCCACACCTTCCTCGCGGAAGGTGACGGTGCTGAAAGTCAAAAAGCTAAAGATAACCTCAAAGAATTTCAATCCACACCTTCCTCGCGGAAGGTGACCTACAGGGCTGAGCGAATGGCAGAGCTCGAACGCAATTTCAATCCACACCTTCCTCGCGGAAGGTGACATCATAGTAGCGTTTACTTATTTCTGCTCCGTCACATTTCAATCCACACCTTCCTCGCGGAAGGTGACTGACGGCATTAATTCTGTTGATGATGTTGAAAATATTTCAATCCACACCTTCCTCGCGGAAGGTGACCCTCTACTTTTGTGCACTTTTCACGAAGTTCACATATTTCAATCCACACCTTCCTCGCGGAAGGTGACTGCAAAAATTGACAGTTTATTTGCTTAGCACACACAGTATTTACATATATATGCACAAACCGGTTGGATTACTTTACAACCGCCGGCAAAAAAGTTGCTGTCAATTTAAATAATTAACAATTTATTCGGTGCGAATGGTACAGTGTTTTTATGTGCACATACCATTCGCACTAAAAAAGCAACACTCCTTCAACATCAAAATCGTCACTCACTCCGTAGTGTTCGACTTTGGCTTTATAATTATTTCCGAGATAATAAAACCTGATGCTATCCTCTTTTTCGTCAATCAGATTAATCAGCTTTTCTTTTACTTCTCTACATTTTGCCGCGTCCATTACGCACTCAAAAACGGAATTTTGCACTCTTTTGCCATAATTAACGCACTCCTTAGCAACTTTGCGCAGCCTTTTTCTGCCCTGCGGAGTTTCTGTACTGACATCGTATGTAATCAAAACAAGCATTTCCTAATACCTACTTCCACAAGAACGGCGGGTAGCCGTCAATATCGCCACGCAGATATCGTGCCAACAAAAGAGCCTGAACATACGGCACCATTCCCCATTGAACTTTTTCTTCAAGATATGGGTGCTTTATCTCGGTAAGCTTTTTATTTTGCCACGACTGCAAAAACTTTTTCTTTCCGTCGTCTGTAAATATCACGGCACCGTTTTCCTTCGTGATAAAGTCAGCCTTGTTGACCGATTTCCTGTTAATCATCGTAAGGACAAATCGGTCGGCAAATACGGAACGCAATTCTTCAATCATATCAAGTGCAAGCGATGCTCTTCCGGGACGGTCCTTATGCAGATAGCCTACAAAAGGATCAAGTCCCACACAATAGAGTGCGGATGTCACCATACTCGTCAGCATTGTGTATGAAAACGAAAGCATTGCATTTACAGCGTCTGTCGGCGGTCTTCTGTTTCTTTCACGAAAGGAAAAATCATCTTTTTGCCGGAGTATCAAATCATCAAATACAGAAAAATATCTTGTTGCCGCCTCTCCCTCAACACCTCGGAGTGATGCGGTGTCAACGCAATCTGAAATACTTTCCATAGAATTTTTTATTTGCAATGAAACATTTTTCAGCTTTTCAACATCAAGTGAATTTGAATAATCTCTTGTCGCGCGTTCAATTACCCACCTTGAGTTGAACAGCTTGCCAAAAATAATATTCTTTGCAATTTTAGTACATTCCTCTTCACTTTCGGAAAGTCGGTACTGAGTTTTTCTCAGCACCACATTTCCGCAATATGGACCGACAACTCCCGCAAGGAATTTTCCGTGTCTGCTCATAAACGAAACACTTATATTGTCCGCGGCACATTTTCCGAGAAGAGCGGGACTTATTCCGCTGTAGCCAAAGGTAACGATAGCCTCAAGATTATGCAACGGAACTCTTCCGCATTCTTCTCGGTCAGCCAATATAACAATATTTTCTCCGTCCAAAGATAGATACTTGTCGGTTGAAGTCACATAAAGTGTGTTCAATAATTTTTTCATAGTTATTCCTCTGCCATATCGGACAAATATTTTTTGACTGATTTCACTTTTGTAAGCCTTGGCAAACACAAATTTTTTAGTGAACAGGCAGAACAGTTTTTGTTCTGTTTGACTTTCGGAGTGTATCTGCGACTGTAGAGCATATGCATTTCCAGAATTATATCTTTCAATTCATCACGAATTTCATCGGTAAATTCAATTTTCTGGCGATGCCTTGTTTTGCCGTAAAAAATATTCAGTTCATTTATTTTTGTGCAAAACATATCTTCAAGGCACATTGCCTGTGCAGCAACCTGAAGAATGTCGGCATGGCTTTCTTTAGGCTCGCCGTGTTTGTATTCAACAGGCACTACGGAATATTTGCCCTCTTTGCCGAACAATATTGCACCGTCATCTGACGGAACAAATTCAACAATGTCACAAACTCCGTATATGCCGAGTTCATAAGATGAAACCTGCATTCCCCGTGAAGTGATAATACCGTTTCTCGTTTCGGTAAAAGTATCGTCATGGGCTTTTTCGTGCATAATCTCACCGCTGACAGTGAGCAGATTTTCTGCCCACTGCTGTTCAATATGTATTAAAGCCCATTGTCTGCGACAAAATACAAAATGCTGTATTCCCGATATGCTCAAAATATTATCATCATCATACATCATTTTATGATACATTCAACACCTGACGGAAGCGTGTCGGTATCTACCGAGAAATCATAGTCGGCAAATTTTCTCGGAACAGTTACATCTTCCTTTTTATTGATATTGATTTTCTCAAATAACTTGTATGACGGTGCGTTTCCGAGTTCGCTGTCATGCTTAAAAATAACAAGCTTGCGTACTGCCATTTTGCCTCTTGCGGCTGCATGGTCAAACTCAAACATATTTACAATTGCGTTCCACAAAAGTTCAAGGTCATCTTCCGAAAAGCCTGTAACCTTGCGGGCAAGATTTGCGGAAATATATCCCTCGGCAACATAAAGTCCGTATGGAATGATAAACTTATTGCCCATTGTATTATTTTTGTCTTCGGCATCCTTTTCTGTAGTAATTGCACATCTTGTAATTGTTACCTCCTGCGGAAGAACAGGGTCTACCGAACGGGCAAAACTCAGTTGAACAGGACCTCTCACCTGACCGCAATTGAGTCCGTTTGAAACAAATGTTGTCATAACAGCGCCAAAGGTTCTTACATCAAAGAAGTTTGCACACATAAAATCTCTGATTTTCAAATCAAGTTCTGCGTTGCCTTTTTTAAGTTCTTTAACCTGTGATTTGATTTTGTCATCAGCAACATTTGTATCAACACCGACATATTCGAGTGCGGTTTTATCGCTCTTATTAAGCGGCACACCGCTTTTAATATATATCTTGTAACCCTTTTCGTCTTCCTTAGCGGTTTCAACATAGTTTCTGATTTTCCTTTTAAGGCAAACATCTGTTACAATGCCATAACCTGTTTCAGGGTCAACTCTCGGCATATTTCCTGCATCGGGATCACCGTTTGGATTACCGTTTTCCACATCAAAAATAATTGCAAAATCATACTTATTCTTAATTACTTCAGCCATTGTTTACTTCCTCCTTGCGTGTATATCGTTTTTGTGTCTGATGATAATAACCGAGCTGGAACATACCTTTTTCTTCAAGTTTTAGTCTTACAGGAAATTTCGTTCCGAGCTTTGACATTGTTTCTGTCAATTTTTTCTGATAATAAATTTTACGGCTTGTTTCGCCTATTTTTTTGAGATGAGCCTGTGCAAGTTGAATCAATAATGGGAATATCAAAGCAGGCGTTGAACTTGCAGATGTAAAGTATCTGTCTTTGATTGTTGCTTTGATACCCGGATTTGCCGCATTTTGAATTTCTTCAAGATTCGAGAAAAGTATGCCAAGCAAATATGCTTTGTTTTCGCTGTGTTCATTTAATTCCACTGTTAAATCCTCCTTTGGAATAGTTTTTATGTTTCTCATGAGATACGCTTTAATAATTGCCGCCTTACCCCATGTAATATCTCTTTCGGCAGATATTCTGCTCTGAACTCCGTAATATAGGGTTGCAGGATAGCTTGTGCCGTTTAAAATTGCGTTGAGCACATCTCCTGCAAGATGAGGTTTGCAGGACTTGTCCTTCGATTTTGGATTGACCGTTTGACTTACTGTTTGCCATAAAGTGAGATGTTCACGCGTTTCAAAACTCGGTCTTACAATTTTCATCTGCTCTTCATGCAACAAAACATTCTGCATAACCTTGCCAAAAGTATTTTTGATAAAAAATCTTACCGACAATCTTGCTGAGTTTGGAGATATACCGAGAATGTAAAAATTGTTATCGGGATACAAGGGAACTTTTTCCCAATTTACTGTTTCACCATGAGCAATATGAGTAATTGCACTTTTCAAATCTGCCTGAGAAACCGTATCATCATTACCATCAAAAGCAGAACAAAGCATACTTTGATAAGCAGGTTCGGCATCTTCCGTCCAACAAACAACAGTTGTATCGCCTACATTGATTCTATGGTCGGTATCGGAAATAAGCTTATTTAATGCCGCTGCATAGGCAAATGCGGCATACTCGCTCACAGTCGCATTATATCCCTGAGTTTTGCCGTATGACTCAAACGCACTTCCGTTAAAGGAAATTAACGACGCGCCTGCAGATTGAGCACCTTTTACATTTTTTATTAAAGGGTGTAAAACGGCTATATTATCATAATTTCCCGTAACAAGACAAATTCCCTTTTCACCGTCAGAATTTGCATAACTTTCATCCCATGCTCTGCAAATTTCATCAAAATCGAATGGATACTTGCCCAAAGGCATAAGCAACATATTTGCACCCTTGCCGAGAATTTCGTCAACCATAGGCTGAGTACATCCGCAACTTAAAAGTTCATCTTGCACATTTTCAATAGTATGGTCAAAAAACTTTTTTATTGACACAGCGGCATCGCTGTCACAGTTTTCAAGAATTTTGCAGTGTTTTTCCTTGCAAGCCTGAAATGCCTTTGCGGCTCTGTCAGGTTTTCCCGATGAATCATAACCGAACAGATATGTTGAGTTTTCATAGAGAAAATTTGACGCCACTCCCGATGACCTTTTAACAGGCATCGGGAGGCTGATAGGTTTTGGAATTTCCTTTTTACCGTCAGCTGTTTTTTGCTTTAAAAAAATTATTTTGTCAATATTTCCGTCATTGTCGAGGCAGAGCCCGTAAGAAATTTTCACGGGATTCCAGCCTGACTTTTCAATCTCACCCTTTTGGGCGAGGGTTTCGTACAATTTTACAAGTGATTGTAACAGCATCAGCGATACACCTCACAGTTCGTCAAATCAAGTACGCCGTTCTTCAAAACGGCATTAAAGTACATCGGAGTAATTTCTCCTTTACCGTAATCCATATCGTACAGCATCAATCCGAGTTCCTTAGTAGTATTTGGATAAGCTGTGTTGACTGTTTCAAATTCCCATTTTCTGAACTTTGCAGGAAACTCCCGACAGCCGAAATACGGTTGATGATAGCATTGTCCTTTTTCAAGTCTGCGTTTCATCATTTCCTGAAACTTTGCAGGATTATCAGTCGGGCTTGCTTTGTCTGTCATATCGAAGTGTGCTTCCAACACATAGTGAACATTTTTCAGTACAAGCGCCGCTCTTTGCTGAATATCAGCCTGTGCGTCAATGTACAAATCGTTTTTCTTGCCGTTCATAACTGTTCTGACATTTCTTGCCGATATTTTGGATTTGACTTCATTTCTCCTGATATTTGCATATTGAATCGGACTTAAAACATATATTTTGTCAACAACCCATCGCATGCCCGGGTGCCATAAAATAGCGTCCAAAATGCCCCTTGCCGCCGATGGAGTTATGACATCATATGTCATTCGTTCAACCTTCAATTCAGGACGGTTAAAGGCGGCATAGTCGCCGTAAACTTCAACCATAATTGACATTGAGCATCAGCTCCTTTCTTCATTTTATTGTTGAGAATAATCTCTGTAATTCTAATATATCACCTTTTGCATATTTTTGTCAATAACTTTTTTCGTTATTTTTTTAGTTTTAATACATTTTAATTGACACAACTTTATTAGGGTGTTAGAATTGTCTTGTCTGCGATAGCAGTGGATTGAAATGTTATATTTTTAGTTTTTACAAAACGGGAGCAAGAGCATCATTCTTGCTCCTGTTTTGTTTTTATATGCATATTCCCATACCAAGTCCGCTGTCGGGGAAAATAATACCTGTTTTTTCGCTGTAATATTTGCTGTCTGCCAAAATGAAAAATTCATCGTCAACAATTTCGATTGCCGAAGCCCCATCAAGTTTTTCAAATTCCCACAAATAAAGATTAACGGCATATTGTTCAAGCTCACGGAACAGCTTCTTTGTATATTTTTTGTTGCGTAGTTCTGAAATTAAACTCTTATTATACTCAGTTGGTATATACACCGTTTTTGCATTGTCATCTATCATTTTAAAATCATTTGCCACAGTTTTAAATTGAAAGCGCTGATATTTTTTAACTATATTTTTATAGTTAAAGTCATCATCATTTCCGCTTTTCAGATAGTAATATAACTCATCAAAATATTCTTTAATAGCAGTTGCTGTGTAAATTTCAGAACCGTACTTTTCAATAATCTTACGGGCAACTGAGGCATTTTTCTGCTGACAGGATATTATTTCTCCTGTGTCAAAAATATGGACAAGGCTGTCGCTCCTGTTATTTTTGCCCTCTCGGTTGCATCTGCCGCCTGCCTGTAAAATCGAGTCAATTCCCGAAATGGCTCTGTAAACTGTCTTAAAATCCAAATCTACACCTGCTTCAATCAGACTTGTCGAAATAACTTTGCAAGGCAAATTGTTGTTCAAACGGTTTCTTATCTTTTCAATTGAACGCTTTCTGTGTACAGGATATTCGTGGGTCGAAAGGCATATATTTTCTTCACTTTCACCAAGCATTGAAAACAGCTTTTTAGCGTGTTCCTTTTTATTAACCACACAAAGCACCTGTTCTTCATTTTGCAGTCTGAACACAAGCTCGTCATCGTCAAGATTCCCGTCATAAACAAATTCCGTTCTGCGAAACTTTTCGGCATATTTTTCGGGATTTTCACGGCATATTTCAGGAATTTTGTAATTGCTCAACCCCTTACATTCACCGAAAAATTTATCAAGACTCGGCTGTGTTGCTGTACAAAGAACAGCCGTAGAATTGCAAATTTCAGTCAGTTCGTTAATAACTTTTACACACGGCACAAGATACTGTATCGGCAACATCTGCGCCTCGTCAAAAATAATTACGCTGTCGGAAATATTATGCAATTTTCTGCTTTTTGAGGGCTTGTTGCTGAATAAGGATTCAAAAAACTGAACCGCAGTCGTCACTATAACCGGAGCGTCCCAGTTTTCGCAAGCAAGTTGTTGTCTTTGAACCGTTTCTGACGAAGTTTTTTTAGGATCAAAAGTAACATTGGAATGGTGTTCAACAACATTTTCTGCGCCGAGTGCGTCCTTAAAAACGGCGGCATTTTGCTCAATAATGCTCGTGTAAGGAATTACATAAATCACACGCTTTCGCTTGTGCTTGTCCTGAACCGCATAATTCAGTGCAAAAGCAAGCGAAGATATCGTCTTTCCGCCGCCTGTAGGGACTGTAAGTGACAAAAGATTTTCGTCGCTGTCTTTGGCGGCTATACATTGCTTTTGAATTTCAGAACGAAGTATATTCAGTTCTTTTGTAGGTGTTCCCCATTTGGCAGTATAAGCGTTAAGTCTTTCAAGCAAAACAGGGATATCATCATATCCTCCACGGCTAACCGTATCGTCAAGCATAAAACGCTCAGTGCATATAAAATCCGAGTCAACAAGGCAGGAAAACAGCATATGTATCAAAAACGCATTTTTAAATTCATCGGTTTTTAAGACTTCGGGAACAATTTGCTTTTCAAAATCAGGCTGTTCGGTTTCCCACGCAGAATAATTTTCAATGCTTTTGTCATTTACTTTTCCGAGAAATGTACCGGAGTCAGGCATATCACAACTGCTTCCAAAATCAGGCAATCCTCCGTGATGACCCGAAATGCAAAACGCTGACATAACCAATTTATGTTTACATGCGGTTATTGCACCTGCCGTTGAATGATTTACGGTAATATTTTCGCCGTTGATACGCCTTTGAAATTTTTCGCTGTATTTGCCTATATCGTGAAGTTTACCCATTTCATAAGCAATTTTTTCATAACCAAAACTTTTTGCAAATTCAGCCGCCATTTCGGCAGTTTGATTCAGATGATCAATCAACAATTCTTCTTTTCCGTCCGTATCATTTCGTTTATGTGCCAAATATTGCAAAAGCATCACTCCCAAAGATAATTATAACACTATTATATCACTTATTTGGTTATTTTCAATAGTATTTACGGTTATTTTTGAATACTATTAGTATGTATTTAGGCTTTATAATAAATTTTTTAGTGCTTACAAATCAAACTTATGTGTGTTTAATTATTGTTGTAATGCATTTTTAACCTTCTTCCGTTACCTTTCCGTTTTTTTGGGTATCCCAAATATTGAAATTGAGCCGCATTAACAAAGGGCGGATATCGCAAAATACGGTATCCGCCCTTTTCTATATTAAAACATCCTCAGCAATAAGCCGAATGGGGTCTTAGTCAGCGTGCTTTATCAGCAGCCGCAACCACAGCTGTTGTTGTCACAACCGCAGCCGCCGTTATTTCCGCCGCAGCAGCAGAGAACGATGATAAGAAGAATAATCCATGAGCAGCAGCCGTTGCCGTTACCAAAGTTACACATACGCTTACCTCCTTTCGTTTACACTACATATTATTGTGAAAGGAGAAATGTGTGACATCAAAAAAATGACGGCTGCGAAAATCTTCGTAACCGTCATCAACTGTAATGATTTAATTAAACATTGAACCTGAAAAGAACGACATCGCCGTCTTTCATAACATAGTCCTTGCCCTCACTGCGGACAAGACCTTTTTCTTTTGCGGCTGTCATACTTCCGCATGCGATAAGGTCGTCATATGCGATAACCTCAGCTCTGATAAATCCACGCTCAAAATCCGAGTGAATTTTGCCTGCTGCCTGAGGTGCTTTTGTTCCTTTTTTGATTGTCCATGCACGAACCTCCTGTTTGCCTGCCGTAAGGTAGGAGATAAGTCCGAGAAGTGCGTAACATTCCTTGATAAGTCTGTCAAGACCGCTTTCCTCAAGTCCCATATCGGCAAGGAACATTTCCTTTTCTTCCTTGTCCATTTCAACGATTTCTTCTTCAATCTGAGCGCATATGGGAAGAACGCCGGCGTGTTCCTCGGCGGCAATCTTCTGAACAGCCTTGTAGCCCTCGTTTGAGTCGATGCCGTTTGAGAAATCCTCGTCACTCATATTTGCGGCATAGATAACAGGCTTGTTTGTGAGAAGCGCAACCTCTGAAAGAATTGCTTTTTCGTCATCGTCACATTCAACGCTTCTTGCAGGCTTGCCCTCGTTGAGTGCGGCAAGAACTCTTTCAAAAAGGTCGATGTCTTTCTGATACTTTTTATCGCCCTTGAGCATTTTCTTTGTCTTGTCAATTCTGCGTTCGAGCATTTCAACATCGGAGAGAATAAGCTCAAGATTGATTGTTTCAATGTCACGGGCAGGGTCGATGTTGCCTTCAACATGGATAATGTCGTCGTTTTCAAAGCAACGGACAACATGAACGATAGCGTCACATTCACGGATGTTTGAAAGGAACTTGTTGCCGAGTCCCTCGCCCTTTGACGCACCCTTTACAAGACCTGCAATATCTACAAATTCAATTGACGCAGGAGTATATTTGTCAGGATCATACATTTCCGCAAGTTTATCAAGTCTTTTGTCCGGAACTGCAACAACGCCGATATTCGGCTCAATTGTGCAGAAAGGATAGTTTGCACTCTGAGCACCTGCGTCTGTAATTGCGTTAAAAAGTGTACTTTTGCCGACATTTGGAAGTCCGACGATTCCGAGTTTCATTTATTTTCACCTCAAATAATATTCGGGCAATACTTGCCTATTTTCACTGAATATTGTATTATTATATCGTATGGATACTTACTCTGTCAATTCACAGACGAGTAATGCACACTTTGTTAAGTATATCACATAAAATTGCTTTAAACAATAAGAAAGGAAATTTTTATGAGCGAAATAAATACATATTCTGTAACAATTAAGGTGGAAGAAGAAAATCTTGCCGTTTCAATGGGCAGCGGCAGTCTTTGTGTGCTTGCAACTCCTTGCGTTGTGGCTCTTATGGAAAATGCCGCCGCAGCTCTTGCAGACAAGGTTCTTGACAACGAAGAACTTACAACTGTCGGCACGATGATTTCAATTGAGCACACAAGCCCCACTCCCCTCGGTGCTGAGGTTACGGCAACAGCCGTTCTCAAAAGCGTTGACGGCAGAATGTTTAATTTTGAAGTTTTTGCCGAAGATAAAAAGGGTGAAATTGCAAGAGGCACTCACACAAGAGTAAGCGTAAAATCAGAAAAATTTCAGATGAAGGCGGACAGCAAGTTTGATGAATAAGTACAAATATTATCTGTTTGACCTTGACGGCACAATCAGCGAGAGCGCATTGGGCATAAGAGAGTCACTTGAAAACGCAATTAAAAGTATGGGCAAGCCGTTGCCGAATCTTGACGATTATACATTGTATATCGGACCGCCGCTGCTCGATACATTCCGCAATATCTGCCGTTTCAATGAGGAAGAATCGGCAAGAGGCGTTGAAATTTATCGTGAATACTACAACACCAAGGGCAAGCTTGTGAACAAGCTTTATGACGGCATTGACAGGGTTCTTGCAGAGCTTAAAAACAGCGGTGCAAAGCTTGCCGTGTGTTCGTCAAAGTATGAAAAGTTTGCCGAAGAAATTACAGAACTTCTCGGTGTGCATGATATGTTTGACGCAATCTGCGGTTCAACACTTGACGGCAGCAGAAAAGATAAAAAAGACCTCATTCCGTATGCTGTTGAAAGATTGGGCGGCAGCCTTGAAAATGACAGAAAAGATACCGTTATGATTGGCGACACTTGGTTTGACACAAAGGGTGCAAGACTTTGCGGTGTTGATTTTGTCGGTGTTGAATACGGCTACGGCGACCTTGAAAGCATGAAAAAAGAGGGCGGCAGGGTGTTTGTGAAAACTACGGCAGAACTCTTGGATGTTCTTACAAAGTAAATAATTTGAAATCGGACAAACGGAATTATCCGAAGATTTTTCGCATATATTTTATCAGAGAATAAAATATGCGGAGGATTTAAAATGTTCGTTTTCAATTTTAAAATCAAGGCTAAAAAAACAGTAATTTTGGCGGCGGTGCTGTCCGTAACAGCGGCAATAATATGTACAGCCGTTACGGTTGCAATAAATTCACGGTTGCCCGATACAGCCGTAAGTGATAAAACAGGGGAGTATTCTCTTGTGCTTAATGACGGTGAGGAGAAAAAATTCCTTGAACAGTTCGGAATTGAAACCGCCGACGCAAAGCCTGAAAAACGCTCGGTTGTAATTCCGTCGGATTTTAATAAATATTATGAGGAATACAACGAACTTCAGAAAAAAATCGGACTTGACCTCGGAAAATTCAAGGGCAAAGAGGTTACGGAGATTACCGTTCCCCTGGAAAAGCCAAAGGATAACAATGCCGTTTTGCTTGTTTACAAAAACAGGGTAATCGGCGGACACATTACAAACGGAGAATACGGCAGTAAAAATCTGCCGCTTGTTGAATAAGATGGAAAGACTTGATAAGCTTATTTCGTCACAAAGAGCCGACGGCAGAAAAGAGGTTCAAAAGCTGATTAAAAGCGGTGCGGTTCTTGTGAACGGAAAAATCTGCAAAAAGCCTGATGCAAAGGTTGACCCCGACAAGGATGAAATTGTTGTGGACGGACAGGCTTTGAATTACAGCAAATACATATATATAATGATGAACAAGCCTGCGGGAGTTGTTTCGGCAACCGAGGACAGGCAGTTTAAAACTGTTATTGACATTATCCCCGAGGATATGAAACGAAAGGGACTTTTTCCCGTCGGCAGACTTGACCGTGATACGGAGGGACTGCTTCTTATTACAGATGACGGTGACTTTGCGCACAGCATAACCTCGCCTAAAAAGCATGTGGACAAGAAGTATATTGCGCAGCTTGACGGAGAAATCACAGAAGATACCGTAAAGGCTTTTTCTGACGGAATTGAGTTCTCTGACGGAACGAAGTGCCGCAGTGCCGTGCTTGAATGTGACGAAAATGATAAAAAAACAGGAATTGTCACAATTTGTGAGGGTAAATATCATCAGGTTAAAAAAATGTTTTTGTGTTGTGGATTAAAAGTTGTGCATCTTCAACGAATTTCAATAGGCGGTTTGTATCTTGATAGCAATTTGCACATAGGTGAGTGCAAATTGTTGACGGATTTGGATAAAAAGTCGGTCTTTATCGGCAATATACACTAAAAAATGCATCTGAATTTTATCCTGTGTCAGTTTTAAATAAAATAATGCATATATCTTTGGTCAATTTCGGTATGGTCAAATTGTGCGAAAAGTGGTATATTATTGTAGTAATAAAGCTAAGGACTTTATAGTTATCGACTAATTGGAGGTTTATACACAATGGCAAATGTTTCATTAAGACATGTTTACAAGATTTATGACGGCGGTGTAACTGCTGTTACAGACTTCAACCTTGAGATTGCCGACAAAGAATTTATCATTCTCGTTGGTCCTTCAGGCTGCGGTAAATCAACAACTCTCAGAATGATTGCAGGACTTGAGGATATTTCAAAGGGTGAGCTTTATATCGGCGATACACTCGCAAACGATGTTGCACCTAAGGACAGAGATATTGCGATGGTATTCCAGAACTATGCTCTTTATCCTCATATGACAGTATATGATAATATGGCATTCGGTCTTAAACTCCGTAAGTTCCCTAAGGAAGATATTAAGAGAAGAGTTGAAGAGGCTGCAAGAATCCTCGGTATCGAGCAGTATCTTGACAGAAAGCCAAAGGCTCTTTCAGGCGGTCAGAGACAGCGTGTTGCTCTCGGTCGTGCTATCGTTCGTAACCCGAAGGTATTCCTTCTTGACGAACCGCTTTCAAACCTTGATGCTAAGCTCCGTGCTCAGATGAGAACAGAGATTTCAAAAATTTATCAGCGTCTCGGCACAACATTCATCTATGTAACCCATGACCAGACAGAGGCTATGACAATGGGTACAAGAATTGTTGTTATGAAAGACGGTTTCATTCAGCAGGTTGATACTCCTCAGCATCTTTATGATATGCCTTGCAATATGTTCGTTGCAGGATTTATCGGTTCACCTCAGATGAACTTCATCAACGCTGTTCTCTCTAAGAACGGCGGCAAGTATACTCTTGATTTTGACAAGTATCACATTCCTGTTCCCGAGTCAAAGGTCAATGCTGACCTCGACAACTATGTTGGCAAGGAAGTTGTTTTCGGTATCCGTCCTGAGCATGTTCACGATGAGCCTGAAGAAATTGCTAAGGCTGAGTGCCTTCTCAAAGCCAATGTTGATGTTACCGAGCTTATGGGCGCTGAGATTTATCTCTATGTAAACATCAACGGTACACCTATTACAGCTCGTGTTGAACCGACTTCAACAGCTAAGCCGGGCGACGACATTGAGATTGCTTTCGACCTCAGCAAACTCCATATCTTTGATAAGGACACTGAGAAAACAATCACAAACTGATTATAATTTAATTTGGTTTTCACGGCGGAGCGTTATGCTCCGCCGTTTCGGCTTTTTAGGCAATTCTATTTTAACGGATTTTGGCAAAATATGCTCTGCTTTTTTACTTTTTATTTACAGGCTCTTTTTCTGCTCCAACTTTTATTATAGAGCCTTATTGTATCGCCTTTTTAAATTCGTTTTACTGTGACGAATGAACAATTTTTCGTATTTTGTCACAAAATCAACACAATGTTGTGATATATTAAAAAAGTAATAAAGTTATGTAACAATTGTTTAATTTTGCTTTCAAAACTGTAACTTGTTGCTGATTATGCAAATTCTCTAAAAAAATTCAAGAAAAATTGTAAATAGAGGTTGATTTTTTTCTCGTTTTTGTGTAATATGTATATGAGACAGATTGTATTTTATTGAACTCTTTTACAATCACAATATATAACTGCGGAGAAAACGAGGTAAAAATTTATGTCAAACAGATTATTTCAAGGTATTGTACACCAGATGAAAGACGCAATCGACAGAACGATTGGCGTAATTGACGAGACTTCGGTTGTTATTGCCTGCTCCGAGCTTGGAAAAATCGGCGAGGTAAACGAGAGCGTTAATTCCGAAACACTCAGCTCGACAGCACCGTTTGTTGTGAACGGCTATACATACAGATCTTTCGGCAGCAATGCAAAGTATGATTATGCAGTATTTGTTCAGGGTACCGATGAGTATGCTCAGAAGTATGCTCAGCTTTTGTCGGTTTCCTTTGCAAGCATCAAGCAGTATTATGACGAAAAGTATGATCGTTCAAACTTTATTAAGAATGTTATTCTTGACAACATTCTTCCGGGTGACATTTACCTTAAAGCAAGAGAGCTTCACTTTAACAGCGAGGTTTCCCGTGTTTGCCTGCTTATTAAAATTGTTTCTAAAACAGATGTTTCCGCTTATGATATAATTCAGAACCTTTTCCCGGACAAGTCAAAGGACTTTGTTATCAACATTAACGAGGTTGAAATTGCACTTGTTAAGGAAATCAAGCCTGACACAGAGAGCCGTGACCTTGAAAAGCTGGCAAGCTCGATTTCAGACACACTTTCGAGCGAGTTCTACACGCATTGCGTTGTCGGTATCGGTACAACGGTTACAGGCATCAAGGATCTTGCAAGAAGCTTTAAGGAGGCACAGTCGGCTCTTGAGGTTGCAAAGGTATTTGACACTGACCGTACAATCGTAAGCTATGATAACCTCGGCATTGCCCGTCTTATCTATCAGCTTCCCACGACATTGTGTGAAATGTTCCTCAAGGAAGTTTTCAAGAGAGGTTCAATTGAAAGCCTTGATCAGGAAACTCTCTTTACAATCCAGCGTTTCTTTGAAAACAACCTCAATGTTTCCGAAACATCAAGAAAGCTCTTCGTACACAGAAACACTCTTGTGTACAGACTTGAAAAAATTAAAAAGCTCACAGGTCTTGACCTTCGTGAGTTTGAGGATGCAATTGTGTTCAAGGTAGCTCTTATGGTTAAGAAATACCTCAACGCAAGTCCTACAAAATACTGATTTGGTTAAAGTGTGCCCGAGCATAGTGCGTTCGCTGTGCTCTGGGCGTTTTGACTTTTTATGAGTATTTGTACAATAACTACAAAACAAAGGTGACTTTATGATTGATTTTATAAATGTGTCTAAAACATACCCTAACGGCACTCATGCTCTCTACGGTATTACGCTGAGTATTGATAAGGGCGAGTTTGTGTTCATTGTCGGTGCATCGGGCGCAGGCAAGAGTACATTTCTTAAACTCATTATGCATGAGGAAACTCCGACATCGGGCAAAATCGTTATCAACGACACTGATGTTACAAAGCTGAGAAGGAGCAAGGTTCCTTATATGCGCCGTCATATGGGCATTGTTTTTCAGGATTTCAGACTTATTGACAAGATGAATGTTTTCGACAATGTTGCGTTTGCGATGCGTGCTGTCGGAAAACCTTCGGCAGTAATCAAAAAGCGTGTTCCGTATGTGCTTGAGCTTGTCGGTCTTAAGGACAAGATGAAAAACAGACCGAGTGAGCTTTCGGGCGGTGAGCAACAGCGTGTAAGCCTTGCAAGAGCCCTTGTGAATAACCCCGAGATTATTATTGCCGATGAGCCGACAGGTAATGTTGACCCCGAGATGTCACACGAAATCATTGAGCTTCTCAATGAAATTAACGCAACAGGCACAACCGTTATTGTTGTAACGCATGAACATGACCTTGTTCGTGAGTTTGACAGACGAGTTGTTGTTCTTGACCACGGAAAAATTAAGAGCGACACCAAGGATTTGTTTGTTAAAGATGACTATACTGACGATTACGGTGATGACAGCGGTGAAGAAGAAAATACACCGGATTATCCCGATAATGCAGTGGTTGTTCCGGAATAATGCGTTTGCGCAAATAGGATTTTGAAAGGATTTTTGATATGACCGGATTTGGTTATTTGGCAAAAGAAGGTTTCAAAAATGTGTGGAACAACCGTATTATGAGTATCGCTTCCGTCTGCGTTCTCATAAGCTGTCTTGTTCTCACGGGTGCGGCGGCACTTTTTTCATTGAATGTTGACAAGGTTGTTGAATCTGTCGGCAAGTCAAATGAAACCTCTGTATACATTAAAGACGGATATTCACAGCTTGAGGCTGTTTATGTAGGAAAAGAAATTGAAAAGCTTGACAATGTTGAGTCGGCAACCTTCCTTTCAAAGGAAGATGCAATAAAGCAGTATAAATCTACTCTCGGCGACGACCTTTTTGCCGAGATGAAAGGCAGAAACAAACTTCCTGATTCATTTATTGTAGTGATGAAGGATTTGTCAAAGTACGATGAAACTATTGCACAAATCAAGAAAATTGACGGTGTTGACAGTTTCAGCAGTCACCGTGAGCTTGCAAAAAAGCTTACGGACATCAGCAATCTTGTAAATATGATTTGCGTTGCAGTTGTGTGTGCTTTGACAATCATTTCAATCTTCATCATTGCCAACACAATTCGTGCAACAATGTACTCACGAAGATTTGAAATCAGCATTATGAAATCGGTTGGTGCAACGAACTCGTTTGTCCGCTGGCCGTTTCTTATTGAAGGTATGATAATCGGACTTATTTCCGCAATTCTTTCAACAGGTGCAATTGCAATTCTCTATGAGACTGCACAGGCTCTTGTTCATCAGATTGTTCCGATTGATTTCATTCCGATTAACAATGTCATCTGGATTACAGGCGGCTTGTTTGCAGTTGCGGGTGTTGTTATCGGCTTCTTCGGCAGCTTTATCTCAATAAGAAAATACCTTAAAATGGAAGGTAATGAAATACTCGGTTGGTAATCCCGACAGAAATCTTAAAGGAGGAGATTACAATGAACAAATTAAAAAGAATTTTATGTGCAATGCTCTGCGTATGTATGATTTCAATTCCTATGGCAATTCCGACTGTTGTTTCTGCTGAGGACAGCATCTCAGACCTTGAACAACAGCTTCAGCAGCTTGAACAGGAAAATCAGAAGTATCAGAAGATTCTTGATGATACAAAGTCTGATATCGCAGAAAAGGAAGAATACAAGAGCGCCCTTGTAAGCAAGGTTCAGGTTCTTGATGAAAAAATTGCAGTAACCCGTGAGAAAATTTCAAGCCTTAACGATGATATTAAGGAAAAGCAGGACGCTTATGACAAGGGACTTTCGGAAGTTGAGGATCAGTTTGACGCACTTGCAAACAGACTGAGGATTCTCTATATGTCGGGCAACGCAACAGACCTTGAAATCATTTTCGGTGCAAAGGACTTTTCTGACCTTATTGATAAGATGGAGCTTGTAAAGAGCCTTGCAAACAGCGACAAGGAGCTTATCAGCGAAATCCAGACAAAGCTGGACGAGCTCAGCACCCAGAAGGAATCCCTTGAGGCCGACAAGAAAGACCTTGAAACTCAGCAGTCGTCATTGAAGTCGGATCAGGACGAGTTTAATAAACTCATTTCAGATAATGACGAGATTCTTAAAAATCTTTACGCATCAAATTCCAAGGCGCAAAATTCTCTTGAAAGTGCGGCTTTGAAGAGTGATGAGATTGAATCCAAAATCAGCGAGTACTATGCCGCTCAGAAGGCGGCTGCGGAACAGGCTGCTCGGGCTGCCCAGAGTTCAAGCAATTCATCAAGCAGCTCTTCAGGCAGTTCATCAAGCGGCTCAAGCAGTTCGGGTTCATCAAGCTCAGGTTCAGGCTCTTCAAGCTCAGGTTCATCATCTGTAATTGTTCCGTCGGGTTCGGGCTTTGCATGGCCGACACCGGGCTTTGTAAGCCTTTCATCAGAATGGTTTGAGGACAGAGAAGTTTATAACCACGGCGGAATTGATATTGCCGGCGCAGGCATTATGGGAACTCCTGTTGTTGCGGCTGCCGACGGTACTGTTATCGCAACCAACAGCAGTTGTACACACAACTGGGGCAAGAGCTACAGCTGTGGCTGTGGCGGCGGTTATGGTAACTATGTAATGATCAGCCACGCGGGCGGTAAGATGACAGTTTACGGTCACCTTACAAGTCTTACAGTAAGTACAGGTCAGTCTGTTTCTAGAGGACAGGTTATCGGCTATGTCGGTTCAACAGGTAACTCAACAGGACCTCACCTCCACTACGAATGCCGTCTTAACGGTGTAAGATACAACCCGATGTCTGAGTATCCGTACATGTGATAATTTCTTTGATACATACACAATTTGATAATTAATTTAAAAGCCTTCGCATATACTTAAATAAGTAAATATGCGGAGGTTTTTGTTTTGATTACTTCATTGAATGTTGTGTTTCCCGAAAAGTGCGGGAAAATAAGGGGATTTTTTAACAGGCTGAGAGGGGACAAGGTGTGCGTTGAGATCAAGAGAGCAAGGGGTGTAAGCGTAAAACAGCTTACATACATCTGTCGCAGACAAAAGGTCAATCTCAATAAAATTGACAGGGCAATCGGCAATCAGCGTACAAGACTTTTGTGTTGCGAAGAAATGACTTTTCCAAATGACAGCGGTTACAAGCGTTTTTACTCGCCGTTTTTTTCGGCAAGACTTTGTACAAATATGGCGCTTTATGCCCTCAGCAAATTTGACGCTCCCGAAAGGCTGACGGTCGGAATTTATGACCCCGACGCACAATGCACCGACCTTGTTTCATTTGTGTTGAAATATACGGGCAATGTCTGTATTATCACAGACAACGAAGATGTGTTCTATGATGAGCTGAATACCATTGCCGAAGAAACAGGTGCGTGTGCCGTTGTTACTCACCACCGTGAACAGCTTTCAAATTGTGACCTTGTCATTGCACCGTTTGAAATTGAAGAAAATCTGCCTGTAAGAAATGATGCGGTCATCCTCACAAACGGCAGACCTAAGGAAAATATAAAGGGCTTTGTGTATTTTCGCTATTGCTTTAAAATGCCGAACGGATTCGCACTTTTGCGGCCTGAGGGATTGTCGGAGGAATACTTCTGCTCGGCACTCTATACACTCGGTTCACAGTACGAACTCGGCTCAATTGTTCCCGATTTGTGCCGTAATGATACAGAGGCGCAGACAGTGAAATCTCTTTGCAGTTATCTTGCCCGTTTTGCTTGACAATCGGTGTGAAAAAAATTATAATAAATCTATATGCAGTTTTTTGCTGATATGAAAGAATTTTATACCGCATACACAAGCCGTGTGTGCGGTATTAACTGAAAGGAACGATATAAAATGGCAGCTAAACCAACAATGCTTACTGCGGAAGGTCTTAAAAATCTTGAAGAGGAACTTGCAGAATTACAAAATGTCAAGCGTAAAGAAATTGCAGAGAAAATCAAGGTAGCCCGTTCCTACGGCGACTTGTCCGAGAACAGTGAATATGATGACGCAAAGAACGAGCAGGCTATTATGGAGGCAAGAATCGCTACTATCGAGTCTATCCTCAAAACTGCTCAGATTATTGATGAGTCCGAAACATCTAACGATAAGGTACACCTTACTTCTGTTGTTACAATCGAAATGGTTGGCACAGACAGACAGATGACATACAAAATCGTTGGTTCGGGTTCTAACGAAACAAATCCCGCACAGGGCAAAATTTCAGACGAATCACCTGTGGGCAAGGCTCTTATGGACAGATGTGTCGGTGATGTTGTTGAGGTTGAAACTCCCGGCGGCGTAAAGGCATTTAAGATTCTTGAAATCTCAAAGTAATTTGTTTATCTATTGAATTTTTGCTGACGGATTCTGCTTTTGCAATCCGTCAGATTTATTGATGTTGAAAAGAGAGGAATGATTGGAAATGAGTCAGAAGCCACAGCAGACCGGCACAAGCGATGTTATCAAGGTCAGATACGAAAAGCTTGACGCCCTCAAAAAAGCAGGCAGAGATCCGTTTGTAATTACAACAAGTGACCGTGATGTTCTCACGGAAACAATTAAAAACAATTTTGAAGAGTACGAAAACAAAGACGTATGCGTTGCAGGCCGTTTGCTTTCAAAAAGAGGCAAGGGCAAGGTTTCGTTTATGGACCTTTGGGATCGTTCGGGCAAAATCCAGATTTTTGCAAAATTTGACGATCTCGGTGAAGAAGAATACGGTTTCCTTAAAAAGTGGGATATCGGCGATATCGTTGAAGTGAAGGGCTTTGTTTTCAAAACGCAAATGGGCGAAATTTCTGTTCATGCAAAAGAGGTTAAGCTCCTTTCCAAATCACTCAAACCCCTCCCCGAAAAGTATCACGGTCTTACAAATACAGACCTTCGTTACCGTCAGCGTTATGTTGACCTTATTATGAATCCAGAGGTAAAGGATACCTTTGTAAAGCGTTCAAAAATTATCGGCAGTATCCGCCGCTACCTTGACAATCAGGGCTTTATGGAGGTTGAAACTCCTATGCTCGTTGCAAATGCCGGCGGTGCGTCGGCTCGTCCGTTCCTTACTCACTTCAACGCTCTTGACGAGGATTTAAAGCTCAGAATTTCTCTTGAACTTTACCTCAAAAGACTTATCGTAGGCGGACTTGAAAAGGTTTACGAAATCGGCAGAGTATTCCGTAACGAGGGTGTTGACACCCGTCACAACCCAGAGTTTACTCTTATGGAGCTTTATCAGGCATATACCGACTACAACGGTATGATGGATCTTACCGAAAACCTCTATCGCCATGTTGCACAGGAGGTTCTCGGCACAACAACAATCACATACAACGGCATTGAAATGGATCTTGGCAAGCCGTTTGAAAGAATTACAATGCTTGACGCTGTTAAAAAGTATTCAGGCGTTGATTTCAACGAAATTCATTCTGATGAAGAGGCAAAGGCAATTGCTAAGGAAAAGGGTGTTGAGTTTGAAGAACGCCACAAGAAGGGTGACATCCTCAACCTTTTCTTTGAAGAATTTGCAGAAGAGCATATGATTCAGCCTACTTTCGTTATGGACCATCCGATTGAGATTTCTCCGCTTACAAAGAAGAAACCCGAAAATCCCGATTATGTTGAGAGATTTGAGTTCTTTATGAACGGCTGGGAAATGGCTAATGCATATTCAGAGCTTAACGATCCGATTGACCAGAGAGAGCGTTTTAAGGCTCAGGAGGCACTTCTCGCACAGGGCGATGATGAGGCTAACACAACCGATGAGGATTTCCTCAACGCACTTGAAATCGGTATGCCTCCGACAGGCGGTATCGGCTTTGGTATCGACAGAATGTGTATGCTCCTCACAGATTCAGCCGCAATCCGTGATGTTCTCCTCTTCCCGACTATGAAGAGCCTTGATTCCGACAAGAAGCCGTCGGGCATTCCAAAAACAAAGGATGCTGTTGTTGAAGAAAAGATTGACTTCTCAAAGGTAAAAGTTGAGCCTTTGTTTGAAGAATATGTTGATTTTGAAACATTTTCAAAGTCAGATTTCCGTGCGGTAAAGGTCAAGGCTTGCGAGGCTGTTAAGAAGTCAAAGAAGCTTTTACAATTCACTCTTGATGACGGCACAGGCACAGACCGCACAATTTTAAGCGGTATTCACGCTTATTATGAGCCTGAAGAGCTGGTTGGAAAGACTCTTATCGCTATCACAAATCTTCCGCCGAGAGCAATGATGGGCATTGACTCCTGCGGTATGCTCCTCAGTGCAGTTCACGAAGAAGAAGGCGAAGAAAAGCTCCACCTCCTCATGGTCGATAACCATATCCCCGCAGGTGCAAAGCTTTATTAAAATATGATGTAAAAATGTACCGTTTACAAAATAGATTGATGCAGAAATCGGTGCAAGCAAGGAAAAATCGCATAATTGGTGCAATGAGTGGGCAATTCCAATCGGAGTTGCCCATTTTTAAAACAAACAGAAATACAAATCGGAATTTGAGAAGGTAAGTGAATGGGATACCATGGAGGAATATGATAATGTCGAAAGATGAGTATTTGATAACCGATACGCCCCTCAAAGCGTTGACGGTTTTTGCAATGCCAATGATTCTTGGAAGTTTTTTTCAGCAAATATACAATATGGCCGACTCTATTATTGTCGGCCAGTTTGTTGGTTCTTCCGCACTTGCAGCTGTCGGTGCATGTGCAGCATTGACCAATGTGTTCATTTGTGTGGCACTGGGAGCCGGTGTCGGAGCCGGTGTGCTTGTGAGCCGTTATTTCGGAGCCAGGGAGTATGGCAAAATGAAAACAA
>ERZ857629.846-NODE-846-length-38543-cov-7.049756_pt1 | contig 38543 bp, 44 predicted proteins | sample MGYA00519700_ERZ857629 | MGnify/ENA primary metagenome ERZ857629 (study PRJEB31778, sample SAMEA3449351) | human gut metagenome | biome: human gut; feature: human-associated habitat; material: faeces | place: United Kingdom | collected 2010/2012 ... | reverse complement strand
CTCAGAATGCACCGATTTATCTATCGAGGAAGTAGAAAAGTTAAAGAAGTAGAGTAATCTATTTCTTTTATTATGGATGTCAATTTGATGATAAAAACTTTAAAAATTATTACTAACATGCTATAATAAGTAGGACGGAGGAAAGTATATATGGATAAGTTAACAAAAGAAGAAGTTTTGCACGTTGCAAACTTAGCACGTTTAGATTTAAATGAAGAGGAAATAGAAAAATTTTCTTATCAATTAAAAGAAATATTCGATAGTATTAATAAAATAAATGAAGTTGAAATTTCTACTGATGAATTGTTTATTGCACCATGGACTAATAATACTACATTAAGAGAAGACAGCTATAAAGAATACAATATGAAGGAAGATATTCTTAATAATTCTTCTTCTAGATTTGATAATTTCATTGAAGTCGGAGGTGTTTTTGATGAGTAAATATATAGATATGCCCATTATAGAAATAAACAAACTATTAAAAAATGGTACCATTAAACCTATAGACTTAGTAAATGAATGCTTCTCTAGAATAGAAAATAAAGATTTAAATGCATTTATTACACTTGATAAGGAAAATGCTATAAAAAAAGCTAAAGAATTAGAAGGACATTCTGTAGATAATTTATTATTTGGTATTCCAATTGCTTTAAAAGATAATATAGTTACAAAAGATCTTAAGACAACATGTGCATCTAAAATGCTTGAAGATTTCATTCCAGTCTATGATTCGTATGTAAAAGAATTAATAGATAAAAACAACATGATAGTGATAGGAAAAACTAATATGGATGAATTTGCAATGGGCTCTAGTAACCAAACAAGTTTCTTTGGACCAGTTAAAAACCCTTGGAATAAATCTTTAGTATCTGGAGGATCATCCGGAGGTTCTGCGGCATGTGTATCAGCACATCTTGTACCACTTGCACTTGGTAGTGATACCGGAGGTTCTATTAGACAACCATCTGCTTTCTGTGGAACAGTAGGCATGAAACCAACTTATGGAAGAGTTTCTAGATATGGTCTTATTGCCTTTGCATCTAGTATGGATCAAATTGGACCAATTACAAAAAATGTCTATGAAAATGCTTTGTTACTCGAAGCAATATCAGGTAAAGACGAAAGAGACTTAACTAATGTAGATAAAGATAAAGACTTTACTAGCTTAATTGGTTCATCTGTAAAAGGAATGAAAATAGCTATACCTAGTTTCTATATTAGTGATGTTATTGATAAAGAAATACTAAATAAGTTTAATGAAATTAAATCTATGCTTATTGATATGGGCATTTCTATTGATATAGTAGATATGAAATACTTAGAAAATGCAGTAAGTCTATATCAAATTATTGCTCTTGGAGAAGCAAGTAGCAATCTAGCACGATTTGATGGTATAAAATACGGTTATTCATATAAAGAAGCTAAAAACCTTGATGAACTTTATAAAAAGACTAGAAGCCTTGGCTTTGGAGACGAAGTAAAAAGAAGAATAATGGTAGGATCATTCCTACTTAGTGGTAAAAATAAAAATGAATACTATGATAAAGCACTTATGATAAGAAATGCCTTTAATATAGAATTTGACAAAGTATTCAAAGACTATGACTTGATAATTGGTCCTACCACTACAACATTACCATATGAAATTGGTAGTAGTCTTAATGATCCAAACAAAGGATTCTTAGACGATATTCTAACTAACCCAGTAAATATGGCAGGCCTACCAGCACTTTCTATGCCTATTGGTTTCAGTAGTAATAACTTACCAATTGGTATGCAAATAATAGGTAAAAAATTTGATGAAAAAACAATCTATTGCCTTGCATCGTTCATTGAAGAAAAACTTAATCTACCCTTAGGAGGTGCTTACAATGAGTAAATATACTGCAACAATAGGAATCGAAGTCCATGTTGAATTAAAAACTAATTCCAAAGTATTTTCTCCTACTAAAAATGATTATAATAGTGAAGCAAATATTAATATTTGTGAAATAGATTTAGGATATCCAGGAACACTTCCTACTTTAAATAAAGGAGTGGTTATGAGTGCCTTAAAAGCTTGCTTAGGACTTAACTGTAGTATAAATAAAACAATGCACTTTGATAGAAAAAACTATTTCTACCCAGATTTACCTAAAGGATATCAAATCACTCAAGCTAGAACTCCAATTGGCTATGATGGATATGTTTTAGTAAATGATGAGAAAATAAGAATAGAACGTATTCACATTGAAGAAGATACCGCTAAAAGCTTACACGCTAATAATAAAACATACCTAAACTACAATAGAGCAGGAGTTCCACTTATTGAAATTGTTTCTCGTCCTGATATGCATACTAAAGAAGAAGCAATGAAATACCTAGAAAGACTTAGAGAAACATTATTCTATCTAGGAGTTAGTGATTGTAAAATAGAAGAAGGAAGCATGAGAGCAGATGTTAATATATCAATTAGTGATGATGATACTCTTGGAACAAGGGCAGAAATTAAAAATATTGGGTCAATCTCTAACGTTGGTCTTGCAATCGACTATGAAATAAAAAGACAAGAACAAATACTAGAATCAGGTGGTGTAATCGAAGAAGAAACTAGAAAGTTCGATAGCGCTACTAATACTACAATTCTTATGAGAAAAAAAGAAACAGGCAATGACTATCGTTATTTTCCAGAACCAGATATTCCATATCTAGAACTTTCAGATGATATGATTTCTAGTGTTAAAGAAAGTATTGTATTATTACCAGATGAAAGAAGAAAAATATACTTAGAAAGAAATATATTACCTATAAATGTAGAAAAACTAATAAATAATAAAGACCTATCCGATTACTTAAATAACTTTATAGAAACAAATATTGACTTTAAAATAGCAAGTAATCTACTTCTTACTGATATATCATCATATCTAAATAAAAATAGACTTAGTATTTTTGATACAAAATTATCTTATGATAAGTTTATTGAACTAGTTACTTTACTTTCTGAGGGAGTTATTACTAATAAAATATTTAAAGATATTATGCTTGATATATTAGAAACAAACTCTAGTATCAAAGAAATCTTAAAAGAAAAAAATATTTCATTAGAAACAGATACTGCATCACTTGAAAAAATAATTGAAAAAGTGCTACTTGATAATGAAAAAAGTGTAAATGATTACAAAGCAGGTAAAGACAATGCTCTTAAGTTTTTAATGGGTATGGTAATGAAAGAAGTCAAAGGATCATTTAATCCAAAACTTGTCAATGAAACGTTAATTAAGATGTGTCAAAAAATGTAAATTGATTTTATATAAGATATAATGTATAATTACTATAATGAGGTGATTAAATTGAAAAATAAACTAATTAAGGAAATAAAAAAGAATAAGTATACTTCAATTGCAGTAGTGGCATTTATTGCTCTATTACTACTTTTATTTATAGTATACAAAGCAGTTATGCCATCACTTGGAACACCAGTATATGGTAATAGATTAGAGGGAATAGAAAAAGTTGAAATAACAACTAATAAGATGAGTGAACTTGATAAAAAAGTAGAAAAAGAAAAATATGTTTCTTCTAGTAAAACCAATGTAAGTGGTAAAACAGTCGATGTAGTAGTAACAGTTATCGAAGGAACTAAACAATCAGATGCAAAAAAGGTTGCAGATGTTATCTTAAAAGAATTTGATAAAGACCAAGTTGCTTATTATGATTTTCAAGTATTTATAAAATCTGAAAACTCTAAAGAAAAAGGTTATCCAATAATCGCATACAAAAACAAGAGCAATGATAAGTTCTCATACTCTTCGGCTTCAAATAAGTAGGTGTAAACAATGAAAAATAAAAAGAAAAATAATAAAAAGAAAAATAATGATAGTAAATTAACCAAGTTAATTATAATCTTGGTTCTTTTACTTGCTATAGCACTAGGAGTCTATTTCTTCCTTAATGTTCCAGATAACAGTACTAAACTAACATTATTTGAAAAACAATGGATAGATAAAAATAAAAACAATTTATTTAATATTGAAATACCAAATAATTTAAATATTTATGGTGAAGATGGTGAAGGAGTACTATTTGACTATGTTACTTATTTAGAAAATGAAACTAAATTAACATTCAATAAAAATCCATATAGCTATCCGTCAAATAATGAAGAACAAGAAGATCAAGCAGGTCTTAGAATGATAGTGCTATCTAATAAAGATACTCTAAAAAAAGACGATATCATAATAGGAGAAGACAAATACGTCCTAATAAGTGCAGATAATAATATCATTGATAATTTTAATGAATTATCTACTAAAAAGATAGGTATCTTAGAAAATGATAAAGAAATAATTACTAATATTTATAGTAATAACTTTGCAAGCTATTCTAATATAAATAATTTAATTAGTGATATTAAATCTAAAAAAATAGAATACGCTATTGTACCACGCCATTACTGTCTATCTAAAATCGTTGAAAATAAATTATATATAAACTATGATTTTACAGACTTATCAAACAAAATAATTCTACGTATGTCTACTAATGATAAACTAAATAGTGTAGTTAGTAAGTATTTAAAAAAATATAAAGAAGAATCATTTATAAGCAATTATAATAAAGAATTCATGAACTTTTATACTGAAATCATGAATGTATCTGATGTAGATAAAGTATCACTTTCTAGTAAAACCTATAAATATGGATATGTTAAAACTAGTGCTTACAATTTAATTAGTAATAAAGAAATTTACTCAGTCGCAGGACAATATATAAACACTTTAAAAAATATGAATGACATTGATTTTTCATATGTTAAATATGATACTAAAGAAGAATTATTAAATGATATGAAATCTAATAAAGTAGATCTTGCTTTTATAGATTTTGAATATAAAGATGAAAATACTTCTTATACCAATATTTCATCATCATCACTTGTGGCATTAAGTAAAGATTATATCAATTTAAATAGTAAAGATGGTTTAATGAACCAAAAAATATATATTTATGGAAATGACAATCTATATAATTATATAAATAATAATTATAATGCTAATATTATTGCTATTAAAAAGATTAGTGAGTATAATGATGGCATTCTTTTAATGGATGAAGTTGATTATCTAAATAATAAAGATGATTTGTCAGACTACAATCTAATATTTAAAGATTTATACTTATCTGGAAATGGTTTTTATGTTTCAAAAAGTGAAACAGTTCTATATTCACTTCTAAACTTTATTACAAGTTATGCAGATAACGATAATATAAAAAGCTTAGGTATGAAGTCAATTGTAGATAATTCTAGTAATGCTAAAAACTTTAATAGTCTATACATTCTATTATTATCAATTGTACTTATTCCTGTTGTTCTAATAATATTAATTGTTATGATTAGTAAAATAAATACTAAGTTAAAGAAAACAAAGAAAGAAAATATTCTTAAATATAATGATATGCTTACTTCTTTAAAAAATAGAAATTATCTTAATGCCAATATAGATAGTTGGGATGAAACTAAGATTTATCCTCGTACTATTATAATGTTAGACTTAAATAACTTAAAATATGTAAATGATAATTATGGACATGAAGAAGGAAATAAACTAATTAAAAGAGCAGCTGCTATTCTTATTAATACCCAATTAGAAAAAAGTGAAATAATAAGATCAGATGGTAACGAATTTTTGGTTTATTTAATTGGCTACAACGAAAAACAAATTAATACATATATAAATAAATTAACAAAAGAATTTGATAAACTACCACATGGTTTTGGTGTTGCTACTGGTTATAGTATGATCGAAGATGAAATTAAAACAATTGATGACGCCATAAATGAAGCAAGCATTGCAATGAGAAAGGATAAGCAGGAGAATAAGTGATGAAAGGTGAAGTTAAAAGAATTTATCAAAACTTTTTAGATGCTTTAAAAACTCCAGAACTTCGTATTTTACCAGGGCAATTAGCATTCTATATATTGATGTCAATGATACCAATTATTGCAATTATTTCTCTTGTTGCATCAATACTATTTAACAACTTTGATCTAGCTAATGCCCTTAGTGGTATAATACCAGATGCTTTGTCTAATATTATTATAAAATTAGTAGATAGTACTTCAGTAGGTAATGTAGCATTCATTATTGGATGCTACATAATACTGGGATCAAACGGGCCAAGTGCTATCATAATTGCATCAAATGCTATATACGGTTTAGAACAACCTAATTTTCTAAGATTAAAAGTAAAAGCATGTGTGATGACAATGATACTTGTTATACTATTACTATTTATAATAACAATTCCACTTTTAGGAAACATAATTCTAAAAAATATTATGGAATACTTTTCTATAACATACTTAATCAAAGAATACTATGGAGTAATAAGCATCATGAAATTACTTGGTTCATTCTTAATAATATATATAAGCGTTAAGCTTCTATATACTCTTGGACCAGATACTTCAGTAAAAAGTAAACATACTACACTTGGTTCAATATTTACTACTATTGGTTTCATAGCTTCAACTGAATTATTTGCATTTTATATTACTAATATAGCAAGATATGATGAGTTATATGGAAACTTTGCTAATATACTTATCTTACTTATTTGGATTTATTTATTAGCATACATCTTTGTAATGGGTATGGCTATAAATGTAAATAGGTATCAAAATAAGGAGTGTAATAATAATGAAAAAGAAATTAAATGTTCTTAAAAATAGTCCTTTTATAAAGAAAATAAGTGATTTTATAAGACAATCATATTCATTCTTTAATGAAAATAAACTATTATTTATCTATATATTTGGTTGTTTATTAAATGGTATTATACTAAGAGTATTTACTACTGGTAATATACTTAGTATATCTCCAATATTCGCAGATCTTTTTATTACTATATTCTTTGCATCATTTTACTTTTTATTTAAGAAAAAATGGCGTAATGTTTATCTTTATACAATGACTATTCTTACTACTTTAATTTGTATTTGTAATATAGTCTATTATCACTATTATAGTTCTTTTATATCAATTACATTCATATCATTTGCATTAACTAATCATGATACTGGAGACTCTAATGTAGTAGGTAACCTTGTTGAAATTAAGTATTTAATACCATTGTGGTTTCCTGTATGTTTTTATTTATTTGATAGAAAACAAAAAAAACATAAAGAATTTTTAAAAGCAAAAAGATTTTCTAAAAATAAAAGTCTTAGATATATGTATATTTGGTCTTTAGTATTCTTAGGACTACTTCTTACTACTTTAAAAGGAGTAGATTATGGAAGATTTTATACTCAATGGAATAGAGAATACCTAGTTAATAAATTCGGAGTATACCTATACCAAGTAAATGATGTAGTAAAAAGCATTGAACCTAAAATGGCAACACTATTTGGTTCAGATAGGGTATATAAAGAAGTTAATGAGTTTTATAGTGATCGTAGTGATAAACAAAACTATAAAAATGAATACACCAATGCCTTAAAAGGTAAAAATGTCATTGCAATCCACTCTGAGAGTATGCAAAACGTCCTTATTAATATGAAAATTAATGGTACTGAAATTACTCCAAACCTAAATAAATTAACACAAGAAGGAATTTATTTTAGTAATTTTCATCCTCAAGTAAGCTTTGGAACAAGTAGTGATACAGAGTTTACTATGGCAACATCTCTTCTTCCTGTTAAAAGTGGTTCAGTATTTATAAACTATTCTGATAAGAAGTATGTTTCTATGTATAAATTACTAAAAGAAAAAGGATATTATACATTTAGTATGCATGCTAATACTGGAGATTTCTGGAATAGAAATATAATGCATAAAAACCTTGGATATGAAAAATTCTATGAAAAAAAATCATATGTAGATGATGAAAACATCGGATTTGGTCTTTCAGATAGATCTTTCATGAGACAATCAGTAGAGTATATAAAACAAATTAATAAAGAACATAAACTATACTATGGTACAATGATAACACTAAGTAATCATACACCATTCTCATATAATGAATTATTCGAAAAATTAGATCTTACTATGACTGCAAATGGTAAAAAATATCCATATATGGAAAATACTAAACTAGGAGATTATTTTGTTTCTGCTCATTATGCAGATGCCCAAATAGGTTACTTAATATCACTACTTGAAGAAAACAACCTTTTAGATAATACAGTAATTGTTATATATGGAGATCATGATGCTAGAATATCTACTTCAATGTGGAATAGATATTACAATTATGACTATGAAACAGATGATGTCTTAGATTCAAATGACAAAAACTACAAAGAATTAGATTACTACTGGCAAGAACTTAACCGAAGTACTCCTCTTATAATATGGAGTAAAGACGAAGGATTTAAAACTAATTATGCTAAAAAAGTAGATACCGCTATGGGAATGTATGATGTATCAGTTACCCTTGGTAATATGCTTGGAGTCTATAATAAATATGCTTTAGGAACAGATGTTATGGATAAAAAAGATAACCTAGTAGTATTCCCTAATGGTAATTATTTAACTAATTACGTTTATTATAATAATAACAAAGGACAATATAAATTATTGAAAAACACCCCTCTTAGTGAAAATTATATAAAGAAAAATAAACAAAAAGCTGATCAAATACTTGAAATATCTAATAATATAATAGTTTATAATTATTTTGAAAAAGTATTATCAAATAGTGAATATATAAAGGAGAAATAATATGAAAAAGAAAAAAATTACTTTAATCATTATAATATTATTACTTGTAGTCTTATTATCAGTCGGAGGATACTTTGGATATAAAGCAGTAAATAAAAATAAAGATGCAATCGGAGGTACTGTTGTAGTAGATAAAATTGATAAATATGGTTATACTCTAGAAGAAGATGCTCCAAAAGTATATAAAGATTTATTTAAAGAACTCCAAAAAGTTTTAAACAAAGATGAAGTAGACTATGAAGAATATGCTAAATTAGTTGCTCAAATGACAGTAGTAGACTTTTATAACTTAGATAATAAAGTATCTAAAAATGATATCGGAGGAGTACAATTTATTTATAGTCCATACAAAGAAAACTTTGTTCTTGAAGCATCAGAAACAGTATATAAATACATTGAACACAATCTATATAAAGATAGAACACAACAATTACCAGTAGTAGACTCATCATACGTTGATAGTATTAAAACTGAAAAATATCAATATAAAAAGATAAAAGATGATGAAGCATATAGTGTAAATGTAAAACTTACTTATAAAAAAGATATGGGTTATCCTTCAAATGTAGTAGTAAAACTATTACACAATGATGGTAAACTAGAAGTTTACTATATGAAATAATTATAAAATATGAAAATACTTAATTTAGACTATCCTTATGGATAGTTTTTTCTTGCTTTTTGTTGAAGAACACCTCCTGATGTGATAAAATTATTCTTGGAGGTCATAATATGAAAAGAAGTAAAAAAGAAAATAAAAAAAATAGTAATAATAAAACCAAAATAATTAAAATAATAGTATTAATTCTATCAATCATACTAATCGGAGAACTAATATATATGGGAGCATTATCTTATAAACAAGATAAAAATAATACATATTATACTTTTATAAATGGATTAGTATCCACTGATAAAGGTTTTGTTGGAGTAGGTAATTCAGACTTTAAACATGGAAAAAGTCATAAGAAACAAGAATATTCTAAAGCATTATTAAATGTTTATAATGAGGACTTTAGAGTAAAAAAAGAAATTATGTTAGATACAGGATATAGTTCATATTACAATGATATAGTAAGTGTTGATGATGGATTCATCGCAGTCGGTGCTATTGAAATGACAAAATATCATAATGAAAATAATGGTAGTGAAGGACTAATTGTAAAATATGACAAGAACTATAAGCAAGTATTTAGAAAAAACTTTAAAATACTAGGAAATACAGAATTTACTAAAGTAAAAGCACTATCAGATGGTAGCTTTATCGTAGTAGGAAAAAGCTTATATGAAAAAGATGTAATTGGAAACCATAATACTGGTGGAGCAATAGTAGTCAAGTTCGATAAAAATGCAAAAGAAATATCAAGGGCAAACTATAAAGGTCCATACAAAGGAATATTTACAGACATTTTAGTGGACACAGATGGTTATGCAGTCGTTGGTAGTATTAATGATTCTGTCGGAGTATTAATGAAATACGATGAAAACCTAAAAGAAAAATGGCATTATCATTACTCATACACAGATACATTAGGTTTTACAAGTGTTGATAAAATAGATAATAACTACATACTAACTGGTACAAAACTAGATAGTAAAAATAAATTAGATTATTATAAAGCATCACTAGTAATTGTAAATAATGATGGTAAAAAAGTAAAAGAAGTAACTTATAAAGGAAGTAACTTTACTGTGTTTAATGATTTATTAATTGATAAAGACAACATCACAGTAGTCGGAGTAACCGGAATAAAAGGGAAAAATACTGTTACTGATGGTATTATAGTAACTTATAATAAAAACTACGAAGTAACAAAAGAAGAAAAACTTTCTTATAGCAATAATGAATCATACAATAAAATCTATAACTTTAATAATAAAAAATATTTACTTGGATATACTAACTCCAAAATAAAAGGTATAAAAAGTAATGGTAAAGACTATTTTCCTGTTATAAAAGAATTAAATTAAGCATAATAAAAGATACGATTTTCTTCGTATCTTTTATTCTTCATCAACAAATATTGCCCCAACTGGACAATTTTCTTTTGCATCGATTACAGCTTCTTTATTTTCTTCTTTTACTTCTTCATTTGTTGCCACTGCAATACCTAAATCATTAATTTCAAATTCATCAGGTACTAATGCTTGACAAGCTCCGCAACCAATACAAGTGCTTTCTATTACACGAGCCTTCATAAAATTACCTCCGTAAATATTATATAATAAAAAAAATATAAAAACAATTATTTTCTTTTTAAATGATTTATGCTATACTTTAGATAATAGGTGATGTATAAATGAAAACTAGAATGGATAAATATGATGAAAATACTTCAAGTCTAAGAAGTGAAAAAAACAAAAGATTATATGATGAAGTATCAGACATGAATATTGATTATGTAGATATAGATGTTAATAATGTAATAGATTTGTCAAGTAATAAAAAAACTGGTGCTCGTGAAGAATATAAAAAGCAAAGAGAGTTAAATTACTTCATGCCTAATGAAAAGAAGAGTAGAGAATATATAGACAATACACTAGATAATAAAGAAGATAGAGTTTATGATATTAACGAAATATTAAAACTTGCTAAAGAAAACAAACTATTTGATAGTGATTCTTCAAAGAAAAGAATGATAAATACTGAATATAATATTCTAACTAAACTAGACTTAGATGAAGTTACAAATAATGAATACTCAAAAGAAAACTTGCATGAATTAATTGATACTATATATGAAAAAGAAAAAACTACTAAAAAGAAAGAAAACATATTATATGAAAAAGAAGATTTAAGTAGTAGTGATGATCTACTTAATCTAAAAGAAGACACAGTTAATCTAAACGAAGATATAAGTAAAGACATCTTAGATAAAACTATTACTGAAGTAGTACCTAAAGTTGAAATAGATGAAGAAAATGAAGAAAATGAAGAAATAGAAGATAAAAAAGAAGATACTAATACAGTAAATGAAATGACTGATACTATTGAAATAGATGAAACAATATCTAAAAAACTACTATTTATAATAATATTTGTCCTAATCTTACTTGGAGTATCAGCTTATATAATACTAAAGTACTTTAATATTATATAGTGCTTTTTTTTATTTTATTTAAATATATTTTAATATGAGAATGTGTCTTAAGAATAATGAAAAGAAAACTATTAATCATAAAAAAATAAAAGTAATTATACTATTAATACTTATATTTTTTGTTGTAGTTTTAATAGGAAAACTAATAAGTAATATTTCATTTTCATACATGGAATATGCTAAAAGTGAAGCCTTAGAGATGGTTAATTTAAGAATAAATAATTCTATAAAACAAGATACATTTGATTACTTAAAAGATGATCTTTTCTATGTAACTAAAAATAGTAATAATGAAATACAAATGATAGATTATAATACTTACAAAGTAAACTTATTCTTAGATAAAGTCTCATCATCGGTTCAAGAAGAAATAACAAAGCTTACTAATGAAAAGAAAACATTTTATATACCATTTTTCTCTATATTTAATAACCCCTTAATTAGTAATCTTGGACCAAATATACCAGTTAGATTAAGCCTTACTAATGCAGTTTATTCTAACGTTGAAATTAAAATAAAAGAATATGGAATAAACAATTGCATGGTTGAAATATATATTTTATTACAAGTAGATGTAAGAGTAATACTTCCAGTTATTAGTGATACAATAACAATAGAAAACGAAGTCCCAATCTCTTATAAAATAATAAATGGTAAAATACCAGAGTATTATGGTGGAAGCATGAGTAAGAATTCTAGTATTTTTACTTTACCAATCGAATAATTTCTTGTATAATTAAGTTGGTGGTAACATGATATATGAATTTAATAATATAAAATATAGTTTAGAACATGATGATGGAAAAATATTTGACTACGACTTAGTTAAAGAACTTATTACTGACTACTTTGTATCATATGATTATATATTCTTTGATATGGCATATGGTAAGTTAAGACTTAAAGGTTTTTGTGATAAAAATAATAAAAAGTTTAAAGAAATAAATGATTTTTCTAAGTTAGATGATTATATAAAAAACTATTGTGCTGAAGGGTGCAAATGGTTTTATTTAAAAAAAATAAAGTAATTTGACGTAAAGTGTTGAAATTACTTTTTTTTTATGATACAATTTCATTAGAAACTAGAGGAGGGCAATATGAAAGAAAAGAAAATGCTTACTATAACTAAGTTAGATGGAACAGTAGAAACTGTTGAAGAAGTAATTAGCTTCGAATTCAGTGATACTTTAAAGAAATATGTTGTATATACAAAAAATGAAACAGATGCAAATGGAAATATTACAGTATATGTTACTGAAATGATAACAGATGCAAATGGTGCAAATAAATTTGTTGGAGTAGAAAGTGAAGAAGAATGGTCTAAAATTAAAGATGTTCTTCGCGAACTTGCTAAATAATCAGGAGGGACATTATGGAAAAAATAGTTATTGAAAATATGAATGGTGTTTTAATATGTGAAGCACCACTTAGTGCTGTTTTAGAAAATGATAGTAAAAAAATAAAACTATCTACTGAAAAACTTGCAAATGTTTTATCAAAATCATTACAACCAAAAGAAAATATTGAAATAGAAGAACCAGTTCATGAAGAAATTGATGTTAACTATGTTACTGAAGTTGAAGAACAACCAGTTCACTTCGAACCTGTTTATGAAGAACCGGTAGTGGAAGAACCACCAATTATCGTTCATGACAGTTTTGTGAAAACTGCTAAACCAAGTATTGAGGAACAACATCCATATGGTGGATATCGTGGTGTTACAAGTCCTGTTCCTGATATTAAAAGTGTTAGTAATACATTAAATGTTGATACTAAGATTGAAAAATTGAAAAAAGAAGCAGCAGAAGCAGATAAAGACTCTATAATTGGAAAAGTACTACTTAGTGGCGTTTCAAAAATAGAACAAGTTGAAAGAGAAATTAGCAATTTGGATGAAAGAAACATGAAAATCAGTGGTATTATTGAAGAATTAATGACAAAGAAAAACCTTGCACAAAGAGACAATAAAGCTCTTGAAAATGAAATGAGCAAAACAATAAAAATTGATTTGACTAAAATTCAAGATGCAATTGCTCTAGATGCTGCAAGAAACATTAATGAAAGTATTAGTATTTTAGAAGGAAGAAAAAGCGACTCAGATAGAACAATTGATGATATTGAAGATAAAATTGTTGTTCAAAAACAAGAAAAAGCTTCAGTTGCAGAAACTAAAAAATCAAAAGAAAATGAACTTTATGAAATTTGTCGTGAAATTGAAGATAATAAAGTTAAAGCAAGTGAATATATGAAACGTTCTAGTGAACTAGAAAGTTTAAAAGAAAAACATGAACGTGAAGAAGAAAAAATTCAAAGTGGAATTAGTGAACTATATTCAAGCTTATCTTTAATTGATGAAGGACCTAAGAAAGTAACAAGTATTTCTAATCCATTCGATAGAGTAAGAAGTATGGAAGAAGAAGTAAATGATGAAATGGAATTAAGAACCATTAGTAGACGCTAATGGTCTTTTTTTTATGCTATTTCATAGAATTAGATGAGGGATTATATGAAAAATGCTATTATCTATTTTTATAACATGTATATTGATGATATAAGAAAATTAAATAATAATTATTACTTTTCTTTTAATAATGAAGATTATGTTATTGAACAGTATAACTTTAATATTAAAGAATCTGTTTTTATGTATGAATTAAATAAAGAAATGCTAGATAATAAGATAAATACATATAAAATAATACTTACTAAAGAGAATAATGTTTTATTTGAATATGATGGATATTTGTATTTTTTAATGATAATTCCAAAAATTAGAAATAGAATAATTACGTATGAAGACGTTATTAGCTTTAATGTTTATACAAACAATGATAAGATACTAAATACTTTAGATAAATCAAACTGGGGTTATTACTGGAGTGAAAAAATTGATTATATAGAATATCAGTTTAGTAGTATTATGGATAAATATAAAGTTATTAAAAATAGTATTAATTATTATATAGGACTATGGGAAAATGCAATTAGTTATTATAATGATAATATAAATGATTCTTATACTAAACAAGTAGTGCATAAAAGAGTAGATACTAATATGGACTTACTTTCTTTTCTAAATCCTATTAATCTTATAATAGATACCAAAGAAAGAGATCTAGGAGAATATTTTAAATCTTACATAATTAATGAAAGTTATACAATTGATAATATAAATAATATGTTAAATAAGATATCCTTAGATGATACCAAAGTAAAAAGATTTATTTGTAGAATAATGTTTCCATCATACTATTTTGATAGATATGATGATATTATGATTGGAAGTAGTGATGAAGAAGTATTAAACAATATCATTAGCAAAAACAAAAATGTATTAGTCTTACTAAAAATAATATTTAATAGGTATAAGAATAATAATATTCCACAAATTGAATGGATAAAAAAAGAAGATTAGTCAACTAATCTTACTTCTTTAATTTCAGGTACCTTTTCCATTATTGTTTTTTCAATACCATCTTTTAATGTGAATTGTCTCATCATACAAGAAGAACATGCCCCTTGAAATCTAACATAAACGATGTTATCTTCTATCTTAACTAATTCGATATTACCACCATCATTCATTAAAAATGGTCTTAAATCATTAATGACTTCTAAAACTTTTTCTTCCATAATTAATCACCAAATAGTATTATATCACAGTTTTTAGAAATGTTATACTTTAAAATTATAAAAAAATATAGTATAATGTATATGGATGTGATAAATATGTCGAAGTATGAAGTAGGTAATGTAGTAACAGGAAATGTCACAGGTATAGAAAAATACGGGATATTTGTTAGTTTAGATGAATATTACAGTGGTCTTATACATATATCTGAAATATCAGATGATTTTGTAAGAGATGTTAATGATTATGTTAAGTATGGAGATACAATTAAAGCGAAAATCATTGAAGTTGATGATGATACTTTTCATGTCAAATTAAGTATCAAAGATATGGATCATAAGGGAAAAGTTAAAAAGAAAAGACAGATCGTAGAAACCGGTAGTGGTTTTGGAATACTTGAAGATAATCTAGATAATTGGATAAATATTAAATTTGAAGAAATAGAAAAAAATAAAAATTAACGAAAATTAAAAAGTTTTCAAAATTGTATTGACAAAACTTTCAGAATATATTATATTTATATACGTCGACATATGATTTTATTCGGGCGATTAGCTCAGTTGGTTAGAGCACCTGCCTTACAAGCAGGGGGTCGGGAGTTCGAGTCTCTCATCGCCCACCATTTTTTATGCCGAAATAGCTCAATTGGTAGAGCAACTGACTTGTAGGATGTATTAGTAATAATACAAAATCATCTTGCACCCTTATTTGGAAACATTTAAGGTGGACGTCGCTAATTCGGGGAAACCTATAGCATGGAGGATTATGAATTGTTTAAATTGTAATAAACCATTAGCCAGGAATAAAAAGTTTTGTTCCAATATTTGTCAAAAAGATTATGAGTATATACAATATATTAATAGTTGGAAAAATGGCAAAATCAGTGGAATGAAAGGTAAGTATCAGATATCTAATCATATCAGAAGATATTTATTAAAAAAATATCATGGCAAATGTTCAAATTGTGGTTGGAATATGGTTAATCCATATACTAAAGTTAGTCCGCTAGAAATTGAACATATTGATGGTAATTATCTTAATAATTCAGAATCAAATCTTACTCTATTATGTCCAAATTGTCATTCTTTAACATCGACATACAAAGGTGCTAATAAGAATGGAAGGAAAAGTAGAAGAAAATATTCTTTGTATGGCAATCCCGAGCTAGGTAGTAATACCGAGTGTAGAGACTTTATACGACGAACCTAAGTCTTCGGATATGGTTAAGAGAAAGTCCAGACTACAAACACATTGTGGTAGTGAAAGCTATAGTAGTATGAATCAGTAGGTTGTGGGTTCAAGTCCTATTTTCGGCACCATTGTGGAGTGATAGCGAAGTGGCCAAACGCGGCAGACTGTAAATCTGTTCCTTCGGGTTCGGTGGTTCAAATCCACCTCGCTCCACCATAACTTAGTTTTGTTGCCTCGTAGCCAAGCGGTAAGGCACGAGACTTTGACTCTCGCATGCGCTAGTTCGAATCTAGCCGAGGCAACCATCTTTATTGTTCCGCTAGCTCAGTCGGTAGAGCATTTGACTTTTAATCAAAGGGTCTGGAGTTCGAATCTCCAGCGGGACACCATTATTTATGCCTGAGTGGCGGAATAGGTAGACGCACAGGACTTAAAATCCTGCGAGGTTCATCCCTCGTGCCGGTTCAAGTCCGGCCTTAGGCACCAATTACAATGGAGGAATACCCAAGTCTGGTTGAAGGGACCGGTCTTGAAAACCGGAAGGTCGGCGACGGCGCAGGGGTTCGAATCCCTTTTCCTCCGCCATTAAAAATTTTTACTCTATCGCGGAGTAGAGCAGTTCGGTAGCTCGTCGGGCTCATAACCCGAAGGTCATAGGTTCAAATCCTATCTCCGCAACCAATGGTTCCGTGGTGTAGTGGTTATCACGTCTGCCTGTCACGCAGAAGATCGCGGGTTCAAGTCCCGTCGGAACCGCCATTTATTTTTGGCTTCATAGCTCAGTCGGTAGAGCAACGGACTGAAAATCCGTGTGTCGCTGGTTCGATTCCCGCTGGAGCCACCAGTCTAAAAAAGTTTAAAACTAGCATTGCTAGTTTTTTTGTTTCAATTTAACTATTTTTTACTATCTATTGCCATTATTATTCCAAGTATAATCATAAAAGATATTAAGCTGGAACCTCCATAAGATATAAAAGGAAGAGTAATCCCTGTTATAGGAAGAATACCCACGGTCATACAAATATTTTGTATTTGTTGATATATAAACACTCCAAGAAAACCTGTACAAATTAATTTATTTATATTATTTTTACTTTTTTTTGCAGTTTTAATAATTAATAAATCAAAAATGACAATTGAAATTATTAGGATAAATATACCAAATAACCCAAATATTGAAGAAAAACTTGCAAAAATAAAATCAGTATGTCCCTCAGGAAAATACAATAATATATTACTTATGCCATTACCAAAATATCCCGAAGAAGAAATAGCTATCAAAGAGTTCGTTAGCTGCATACCACTAGAGTTTTGCCAATCAAGTATTCTATCAAATCGATAAAAGAAATTACTACCAAAAATATTTATAAACAAATCAGTATTAAATAAATATAAGTAAAAAAACGATCCTGATAATAAAAGTATTACTATTCCTAATAAAACAAACCACTTATAACTTATTCCTGAAGTAAACAACATAATAAAACCAATAACTAAATATATTATCACCGCACCAGTATCAGGCTCTAAAAAAGTTATTAATGATGGAATTAATATAATTATTATAACTTTAATTATTAATAAAAATTCATTGTTCTTATTTTTAATATCATTACTAATAATTTTTGCAATCAAAAGTACTAAAGGTATTTTCATAAACTCACTAGGTTGAAAAGAACCAAAAAAAGGAATAGTAAACCATGCTTTTATGCCATTTATTTCTTCGCCGATAAAAAGAACTAGTAAAAGAAGAAATACATTAATTAAATAAATATGAATACTGTATTTTAATATTTTATCAAAACCTATCTTTTGAATTAATAATATTAAAATAAAGCCGAACACATAAAAACATGTTTGTCTAATTACTAATATGAATACATTAGAGTATAAAAAACTAGAAAAACTATATATTGAAGTAATACTACATACATAGAATAATACTAGTAAATAAAGATAATTTTTATTAATATTTAACTTTGTTTTCATATTTATAGTATTATATTTTTATAATTTTTTATACTTTAAAACATATAATTAATCAAGGAGAGATTATATGGAAAAGAAACCAAGTATTTTTAAACCAAATATTAGTAATAAAATAAATAACAATAGAAAAGTGTATTATTCTTTTATTGAAGAATCAATTCCCAACCTTGATGAAAGACATAAAATAGATCCAGTAGATAAATTAAAAGAATTAATGAACAAAGATGGTTACATTTTTAATAAAAAAGTAATAATTAAAACAGATAACAATACCTATGATACACGTATCGCAGGAACAATAAATGATAAAATAATTACTATTGATGGAAACAGTATACATATTAAAGATATTAGAGAAATAATAGAAAAATAGTGCTTGAAAAAGTACTATTTTTTAAACTTTATCATTACAAACAAAAGATATCTATTTAAAAAAATCATAATCTATTATATAATATAATAGAAAGAAAAGGTGATTATTAATGAAACAAATAATGGATGGAAATAAAGCATGTGCTTTAGTATCATATAAATTTACAGAATGTGCAGGAATATATCCTATAACACCAGCCTCAACTATGGCAGAACATATGGATGAAATGTCTTCGAAAAAAGAGGTTAATTTTTATGGTGATGTAGTAGATATAGTAGAAATGCAAAGTGAAGCAGGAGCTATTGGAATGGTACATGGTATGTTACTTAATGGAGTATTATCTAGTACATATACTGCCAGTCAAGGACTTTTACTAATGCTACCAAATATGTATAAAATAGCGGGGGAACAACTACCATGTGTTATTAATGTTGCAGCACGTACTATAGCAACTCATGCTTTATCAATAATGGGAGATCATAGTGATATATATTCAGCTCGTGCAACTGGCTTTGCAATGCTTGCATCATCATCTGTACAACAAGTAATGGATCTAACAAACGTTGCTTATTTATCTGCAATAAAGGGGAAAATACCATTCTTAAACTTCTTTGATGGTTTCAGAACCAGTCATGAATATAATAAGATTGATGTAATAGATTTTTCTAAAGTAGAAAAACTTATTGATTATAAAGCTTTAAATGACTTTAGAGAAAGAAGCTTTGATATTGATAATCCTAAAACAAAAGGAACAAATCAAGGAGATCAAATATACTTTCAAGCAGTTGAAGCACGCAATCCTTATTATCTAGAACTTCCAGATATAGTAAATAATTATATGAACAAAATAAATAAAATAACAGGAAAAGACTATAAACCATTTAATTATTATGGAAATAAAGATGCCACTAATGTAATAATAGCAATGGGATCAGTTTGTGAAACAATAAAAGAATATTTAAAATATAATAACTCTGTTGGACTAATCGAAGTTCACTTATATCGTCCATTCTCTAAAAAATACTTCTTAGATATACTTCCTAAAAGTACAAAGAAGATTACAGTATTAGATAGAACAAAAGAACCTGGTGCAAATGGAGAACCATTATATCTAGATGTATGTGAAATACTAAAAGACACTAATATAAAAATAATAAGTGGTAGATATGGACTATCTAGTAAAGATACTAATCTTAATGATATTGAAGCAGTCTATAACTTCCTAGATACTGATAACTTACATAACTTTACAATAGGAATAATAGATGATGTAACTAATCTTTCACTTGACAAAACTAATACAAAATTCACTAAAAACTATGAAGAACTATTAATCTGGGGTTATGGCTCTGATGGAATGATTACAACATCAAAAGACATCTTAACAATCGTCGGAGATAACACAAGTAAATACGTACAAGGATACTTCGAATATGACTCTAAAAAATCTGGAGGAGTCACAAAAAGTCATTTAAGATTTAGTGATGAAGAAATACTAAGTACTTATTATGTTGATAGTCCTAAAGTAGTAGTATGTTCAAAAGATACATATCTTAGTAAGTATGATCTTTTAAAGGGAATAAAAGAAAATGGAATATTCCTACTAAATACTGAAAAAGATATTGATAGCTTAGAAATACCTATAGAAATGATAAATACTATGAAAGATAAAAATATAAGCTTTTACATAGTAAATGCATCAGAAATAGCAAGAAATAATAATATACCAAATAAAATAAGTACAATTATGGAAATGATAATTCTAGATCTTATGAATATACTAAATGAAAATGAATTATCTTCATATATAGAGCAAATGATAAGAAAAAACTTTACTAAAAAAGGTGAAGATGTAGTTAACTCTAATATAAATGCTATAAAAGATGCAAGAAATAGTTTAGTTAAAGTAGATATAGAAAACTTAAAACAAGATTATAAAATGGAAGAAGTAGATAATACTATTTTCTCTTATTTAGAACATGCCAAAGGTAATGATTTAAAAGTAAGTGATTTTAAAAACAATGTTGATGGTACATATGAAGCAGGACTATCTAAACTAGAAAAAAGAGGAATAAGTAATATTACACCATGTTATGATAAAGAAAAATGTATCATGTGTAATCTATGTTCATTCGTATGCCCTCATGCTGTAATAAGACCATACTTACTTGATAATGATGAAGTTGAATCTGCACCAGAGGAAGTTAAATCAGATTTAAAAGATGCTAAAATAAAAGATCAAGATCTAAAGTTTACAATTGGTATAAGTCCACTTGACTGTACTGGATGCTCTTTATGTGCCGGAGTATGTCCTACTAAAGCTATTACAATGGAGTCTATTGAAAAAAGTAAAGATAAAGAAATAGAAAAACATAATTACTTAGAAAAAGTATCAGAAAAAAGAGTAATGAGTACTGATACAGTAAAGGGAAGTCAATTTAGAAAACCACTATTTGAATTTCATGGAGCATGTGCTGGATGTGGAGAAACACCATATATAAAACTTCTTACTCAATTATTTGGTGATAACTTAATAATAGCAAATGCTACAGGATGCTCATCAATATATGGCGCTAGTCTACCCAATACACCTTATAGTATACCTTGGGCTAACTCATTATTCGAAGATAATGCAGAATTTGGTTTTGGTATCAAAGTAGCAGAGTCTCACAATAAAGAAAAAGTAAAAAGAATAATGAGAGAAAACATAGATAAAGTAAATGCTAAAAATAAAGAATTAATTAATGAATATTTAAATAACTATAGCAAAGATGTTTCATTCAAAGTATATGATAAACTTGATTATGAAGACTTTAGTGAAATATTACCACTTAAAAAATATATAAAAGATAAATCAATCTGGATGGTCGGTGGAGACGGATGGGCTTATGACATTGGTTTCGGAGGAATAGATCATGTTCTTGCTAATAATCTAAATGTTAATATTCTTGTTCTTGATACAGAAGTCTATTCAAATACTGGAGGTCAATCATCTAAATCAACTAGATGTGGAGCTGTTGCAAAGTTTGCAAGCAGTGGTAAAAAAACTCAGAAAAAAGATTTAGCACGTATTGCAATGACATATCCTCATGTATACGTTGCAACAATATCACTCGGAGCAAACTACATGCAAACAATAAAAGCTTTAAAAGAGGCTAATGAATACGATGGACCATCTATTATAATTGCATATTCTCCATGCATATCACATGGAATAAAAACTGGTATGAAAGACTCTATAAAAGAAGAAAAACTAGCAACAGAATCTGGATATTTTCCACTTTATAGATATAACCCAGTAACAAAAGAATTAAAACTTGATAGTAAAAGTGATTTTTCTAAATATGATTTAATATTTGAAAGAGAAAATAGATATCGAATTAAATCAGACTTATTAGAAAAGAATAAAGAAAACTCTATTGAAAAAGATAATGAATTAAAAGAAGATGCAAGTAAATAAGTTATAAGTGAGGTGATAAAGTGAAAGATAAATTTAAATTAACAAGAGAACAAAATGTATTCGTTGCCAAAAGAAATATAGTAGATTATATTTGGAAAAGTGCTAATTTGGAAGGAATAGGGGTTACTTATCCTGAAACACAAGTTATTTATGATGGTGGCATAGTTAATGGTTTAACAGTAGACAATATAATTGCCATTAATAATTTAAAATATGCTTGGCAATTTATACTTGAAAATAATGATATAGATTATGATTATAAAGAACTTTGTCAAATCCATAAATTAGTTTGTGATAAATTGGTTCTTGATCAAAATCTAGGAAAACTAAGAAGTACACCAGTAAATATCGGGGGAACTACTTGGAAACCACAATTTCCTATTGAAAGCCAAATCAAAGAAGAACTTGACTATTTACTTAATCAAAATGATAAAACAAAAACAGAAATAGCTATAGAAATAATGCTATGGATAATGCGTAGACAAATGTTTATTGATGGTAATAAGAGAGTAGCGATGTTATTTGCCAATAAAATTATGATAGATAACGGATGTGGTATTATAACAATTTCTCAAGATAACCAAAGTACATTTTTTGAAAAATTAATTAATTTTTATGAGACTGATGATAATACTGATTTAAAAGAATGGATTTATAATACTAGTATTGATGGTATTGATCTATAAAATAAAAACTTTAGTTTTCGGAACTAAAGTTTTTTAATACAAAAAATAGAAACCGTACCCCCTGAAGGACGGTTTCAAAAGAATAAAAAGGGGTTGGCTAGTGTGATACTAGCATCCAATTCGCCTATTGCCGAACTGGTGATTTATATAATAATCAAAAGTGCTTTAAAAGTCAAGAGTTTTTTATAAAAAAGTAAAATTATTGTGCATATACTCATTTTACTAGTAATTTTTTACGCAATTTATCCCTTTCAATTTTTCAAAAAATGTGGTATAATTTGAAAGAAAAGGGACGTGGTATTATGACAATAAAAGAAGTTAAAGGAATAGGCCCTAAGTCAGAAATGTTACTTAATAAGTTAAATATAAATACAGTACTAGATTTAGTTACTCATTATCCTTTTAGATATGATTTTATAAAAAGGAGTGATCTAAGAAATTTAGTAGATGATAAAGTTATAATTGATGGAAAAATTGATTGTGTACCTATACTTATAAGATTAAAAGGAAACCTTAATAAGATGAACCTTAGACTAATAACCAGTGATGGTATGGTCGTGGGAGTCTCAATATTTAATCGTGCTTTTCTAAAAAATCAATTAGAAGTAGGTTCAAATGTAACAGTACTAGGTAAATATGATAAGACAAAAAACATAGTTACAGCATCAGAAATAAGAATGGGACTTTTACCAAAAGATGAAAAAATAGAACCAGTATATCATGGAACTGCAGGACTTACCTCTAAAAATATTGCAACATATATAAACAATGCACTAATGCAATATGGAAATGAAATACCTGACTTTATACCTAAATACTTAATAGAAAGATATGACTTTTTAAATAAAAAAACTTCTTTAAATATAATTCATAATCCATCTACAAAAGAAAAACTAAAACAAGCAATGATAAGATTAAAATATGAAGAATTATTTGTTTATATGATGAAAATAAATCTTCTTAAAATGAAACATAAAAGTGAAGACAATGGTATAAAAAAAGAATATGATGAAGATAAACTAAATAAATTAATTAAATCATTACCATATACTCTTACTGAAGATCAAAATAAAGTATTAAATGAAATACTAAAAGATATTAAATCAAAGCGTAGAATGAATCGTCTTCTTCAAGGAGACGTAGGAAGTGGTAAAACTGTTATATCTATTCTTGCGTTATATGCTAATTATTTAAGTGGTTATCAAGGAGCATTAATGGTTCCAACTGAAATACTTGCACTTCAACATTTTAATACAGTTAAAAGTTTATTGAAAGATACTGATATAAAAGTAGAATTACTTGTTGGATCTCTTACTAAAAAAGAAAAAACTTCTATTCATGAAAAGTTGCTTAATAATGAAATAGATATAGTAATTGGTACTCATGCTTTAATTCAAGAAGATGTTTTATATAATAATCTTGGTTTAGTAGTAACAGATGAACAACATCGTTTTGGAGTGTTACAAAGAACAAAACTACAAAACAAAGGTAATATGCCAGATGTACTTTATATGAGTGCAACACCAATACCTAGAACATATGCTTTAACTATATATGGAGATATGGATATATCTACTATTATGTCTCTTCCAAGTGGAAGAAAACCTATCAAAACTTATTTAAAAGGTACTAGTGATATGAAAGAAGTTCTTAATATGATGTATAATGAACTACTTAATAATCATCAAATATATGTAATTGCACCATTAATCGAAGATTCTGAAACACTTGATTTAACTACAGTTGAAGAATTAAAAGATAAAATGAACCTTGCATTTGGTAAGAAGTATAATATAGATGTGTTACATGGTAAATTAAAACAACAAGATAAAGATAAAATTATGAATAAGTTTATAAACAATGAGACACAAATTCTTATTAGTACTACTGTTATTGAAGTCGGGGTAGACGTAGAAAATACCACAATGATAGTAATATTTGACGCGAATAGATTTGGGCTTTCAACACTTCATCAATTACGTGGTAGAGTAGGAAGAAGTAATCTTCAATCAAGTTGTATTTTAATTAGTGATGTGGATGCTAAAAGACTTGAAGTAATGACTAAGACAAATGATGGCTTTGAAATAAGTGAAGAAGACTTTAAACTACGTGGCCATGGTGATTTATTTGGAACAAAGCAAAGTGGTGATATGACATTTAAAATTGCTAATATAAAAGATGATTATAAAATATTGTTACAAGCTAAAAAAGACTCATTAGAGTTTATTGAAAATGATTCAAAAGACAATGAACAAATTAAAGAAATGATTTTAAATGATATAACTGAAGGATAAATTATTACAATAAAAAACAACCACGTGGTTGTTTTTTAGTTATGCAAGTTTTACTATTGATAAGTATGCATTAGTATTAGAAGCAGGAGTTACTTCAACCCCAGTGGTAGATTCAAGTCCTAAAGTAATTACATCTCCTTCACTAAGAGTAGCAATAATACTACCTGAAACACTTCTTTCATCAGTAGTCCCTAAGTTAAGTGTTAGAGTAGAGCCAGTTACTAAATTACTATTATTATAAACTGCTAAATTAACATCACCTGCAGTATTACTAATACCATTAAAGAAATAATCGATTTTATATGTACCAGCGCTACCTATTGTTAATGCGTTAGTAGTCGCTCCAGTAATAACATTAAGTGGACCAGTTTGATTTAAAGGAACAGTTGCAACAGTATTAGCAGTTAATGTTATTGGAGTAGTAGTGGTATCATATTTATAACCATATTCATTAGTAGCAGTAGTTCCTTGAGGACCAGTTGCCCCAGTTTCACCTCTAGGAATAGTGAAGTTTAAAATAGCATTTTGAGCAGTTCCTGTATTAGTAACGGAAGCATTAGTACCAGCATCTCCGGTAGTGGTAGTTCCAACTGTTACGGTAGCAGCTTCACCAGCAGTACCAGCGGGACCTTGAGGACCAGTTGCCCCAGTTTCACCTTGCGGTCCTTGTGCTCCAGTCGCTCCGGTTTCACCCTGTGGTCCTTGAGGACCAGTTGCCCCAGTTTCACCTCTAGGAATAGTAAAGTTTAAAACAGCATTTTGAGCAGTTCCTGTATTAGTGACGGAAGCATTAGTACCAGCATCTCCGGTAGTGGTAGTTCCAACTGTTACGGTAGCAGCTTCACCAGCAGTACCAGCGGGACCTTGAGGTCCGATAGCCCCAGTTTCACCTTGGGGACCTTGAGGACCAGCAGGACCTTGAGGACCAGCAGGGCCTTGAGGACCAGCAGGACCTTGAGGGCCAGTTGCCCCAGTTTCACCTCTAGGAATAGTAAAGTTTAAAACAGCATTTTGAGCAGTTCCTGTATTAGTGACGGAAGCATTAGTACCAGCATCTCCGGTAGTAGTAGTTCCAACTGTTACAGTACCAGCGCCATCTCTTCCTCTTGGGCCAGGCGTACCAATTACATATATTTTATCTTTGCATTTATCATGTTGTGGTTTACAACAATTATTCATATTTTTTTCCTCCTTGATATATCTTATGTTCTTTTTAATGTAGTAATCATTATATATGCTGCTATAGAATCTATATGATTTTATATTTATTTTTTCATTTCAAAAAAAGTGGTATAATGTTTTATACATCAAGGAGGAAATCGATATGAAAGCACAAGAAATTTATATTAATTTAGATGATTCTGGAAAGTTAACAAATAAAGAAAAAATTAGTGTTTATGGGGGATTATTATTTTTATCAAAGAAAGAAAAGGACAAGTTTATTACGCAATATCGAACTATAATCAATGATATTAAGTGTAGTTATTGTAATATATGTAATAAGAAATGTCCTGAAATTAAAAATACTAATATAAAAAAGAGTGATAAAAGAAGAATAATGAATTATTTAAACAGATACTATACTATTGCCTTAGTTGTCGAAAATGATAATGTTTATGATTATATAAAGCAAAGTAAATCTGCTAAAGGGAGATTTATTGATTATTCATTACGTAGATTAATTAAGGAAATAATTAAAACTTTAATAAAAGAAGAAAAAATTGATCCTAATAAAGCAATTAGATTAATAATAAATATTGATCAACAAAGTACAAAAAGTAATGGATATTATAATTTACATGATGGATTAATCGAAGAACTAAAACATGGTATTTCAAATTATAATTATTTTTTCAAGAAAAACCCAATAATATTTTCTGATTTAGAAGTAAAGATATCTTATCAAGACTCTGGGAAAAGCTATGTTGTTCAAGCTGCTGATTTACTAGCAGGTACAATTAGAAAAAAAGCTATCGACAATTCTTATGACATTAGTGGATCACTATCTGAGTTTATAGATTTTAAAATAATTCTTCCTTAAAAGAAAAAAAGTCACAAAGTGACTTTTTCCCAGTTAGGGCGGTGCACAACACAGCACACTTAATTAAAAAATCGTATCCTAACTATCGACCTGACAAGATTTCTCTCCGGTAACACAATAATACTATATATTTGTAGAAAAGTCAATAGTATCATTGTATATGTAGTATATGCAAGTGGTTCTATAATTATTTAAAAATATATAAAAAAAGCGAGAGACTTTCGTCTCTCTTCAGGGATCAAACTTCACACACTCTTAGATTTAAAAGGTGATAAATCACTTATTTTCACCGAAAGATAATACTTCGATTTATTAAACTTTAACTAAAAATTATTATTTTTGTAGTTGAGTGAGTAGTTAGAAGCTATTTTAAATATTCTATATGAATGGCATAAACACCATTACTTTTTATTGCATCTTTATATCCTTTTATACTGTTAATTGATTTTATTCCTTCGTCATAATCGTCAGTTGATGATAATGTATATTTAGTTCCTTCTAACATTAATAGTTTTTCTATTGATTCATACCAATTTATTTCTTTAACTATACACTTTATTTTTTCTTTATCGTAAGAGATGAAGTCTATGTAGTCGTTTGGTTTTATAACTGAATAGTCAAAATGTCCGTTTCCATTTTTAGTGGCACGTATTTCAATTCTTTTTAAGTTATTTTTTATTGCGTTAAATGCACGATTATTAATATCAAAAGTATATTTCATTAAATCAATCTCCTTACTTTTGAATTATTTAAATATTTTGTTAATTTTGGATATTTTTCATCATAAGCATACCCTTGTGGTGGAACAAAGTTATATTCCTCCCTTAACTTTGATAAATTTATCGGTTCTTCTAAAATATAGACGTGTTTTATTTCGTATGCATATTTTGATTTTTTTAAGCCATTATTAAAATCTAAATTCCCATATCCATCTTTTAATATTTTATTTGGATACTCTACAATATTACCTAATTCTATTATATATTTTAGAGCACAAGTGGGAACAGTTTCATAAACATATAAAATATCTATTTTTTGTTTAGGATAATATTTTCTAAATTCATAATTTTTTTCGCCAGTTTCAATCTTTTTTGTAAATTCTGGTTTTATGCTCAGGTAGATTCCTTTTTTCATATTCTTCAAACTCCTTTTTAAAATAATAAATAGAATAATTTCTAAATAATAAATATGGATTGGTTATCCAATTGTCGGTTATTTTATGTATGACATCAAGTGCATGTATTCCTTTTTCAATTTTTAAGAATTCATAATTAATTAAATAAGATGGTAAGTCACTATATGCGCCTTGTTTTACATATAATGATTTCGATAATTTAGCCCCTGACCAGTCTAAAACAAGCGGTGTATATAAAATTGTTGGTAGTTTATTCACACGGTAACCTAAAATTGCAGATGTTTTATACAATAATTCTTCTTGATAAAAACCTGCGTAATCACTTCCTGTTATTCTCATTATTTGATTATCTTGTGTTAAATCTTCGTTATGCATTCCATAGGCTATGGCTCTTACTAAATTTCTAACTGGGGTATTATATTCTAATCTATCACTTTCATTTTTTATATCGGTTACAAATTCTCCATGTTCTGGACAATATGAATATATCTTATCACCATCAAATTTAGTTAATTTGCTATTTTTATCTGCTAATCCACAATTTGGACAGGCAACCCTTATTCTTAAGTTGCCATATTTAGGATCTAATATTGGAGCAATCAATTCCTTATTATCAATTATTTTCTTAACAATGGGATAAATGTATTTTTGCTTATTGAAGTTGCTTTGAAATCTAATCATATAATTGATGTTATCATTTTGCCTAAAAAATTCTAAGATTTCTAAATAATCATCAAAATTATTATTAATTTTTCCAGTATTTTTTAAACTTTTTTGATATTTAACGCCATTTATTTCAAATGTTTCACTAGGTGCTGTATCAACAACCTCAAATAAGACAGAAATATCTAATTCTGGTTTTATTTCTCTCATTTTTTTTGCTAAAGAAAAAGCTGTTGAAAAAACAATTAAAGTTCCAAAATGAGGTGAACTGTTAGGTTGTGCCCCAATACTAATAACTATTTTATTTTTGTTAAACTTATTTAATAAAAAATTAGCTATATCTTTTTCGAAAACATAGGATCCTCCACCTAAAGGATTATATACGTTATCATCACATTCTATTATCATTACAAAATCTCCATCAAATTTATTTTATTATATCATAAATTCTTAAATTTGGTTTATTTTTCCGTATTTTTGTATAAGTTTATTACTATTAACTAACTACCAATAATTGATGTTATTTTTTAAAGTTTATTTAAACTATTTTAAACTTTTATAGATTTCATCATTTATATATTAAAAATATATAAAAAAAGCGAGAGACTTTCGTCTCTCTTCAGGGGGTTTTGGTTGAACTACTTTTCACATTTTGCCGTAAAAAGTAGGCGGGTAATCTACCACGCATTTTAATAATATTATTTTTTTTGGAAAAAGTCAACTATATTTTTGAAAAAAACAAAGAAAAAAGTTGAAAACAAAATAAATCTTTGATATAATACTAATGAATTAAACACGAAAAGGAGGGATATATATGACAGAAGTTAGTGTAAAAGGTAACTTAGATGGTGCAATCAAGCGTTTCAAAGTAAAATGTTCTCGTGATGGTGTCCTTTCTGACGTTAAAAAAAGAAAATACTATTCTAAACCTGGAGTAGTAAGAAGAGAAGAAAAGAAACAAAATACAATCAACTCTAGAAAAAGAAATAAAAGAACAAGAAGAGAAAGTTAATCTTTCTCTTTAATTTTAAAGGAGGATATTTATGTTAAAAGAAACAATTAAAAATGACTTAATAAGTGCAATGAAAGAAAAAAACAAAGTATTACTTAATACCTTAAGAGCAGTAAAAGGAGCAGTACAACTTGAAGTAATTAATAACAAAAAAGAAGAAAATGATGAATTATATCTTGATGTTATTAATAAACAAATCAAAATGAGAAATGATTCAATCGAGGAATTTAAAAATGCTAATAGAATGGATCTAGTAGAATCATATCAACAAGAAGTAGATATTTTAAAGAAGTATATGCCTAGTATGCTAAGTGAAGATGAACTAAATGATATTATAAATGAAGTTATTTCAAAAACTGGTGCAGAAAGTATTAAAGATTTTGGTAACGTCATGAAAGAAATTACTCCTTTGGTAAAAAATAGATGTGATATGAAAGAATTATCTAGTTCTATTAAAGAAAGACTTAATCATTAATTAGGTCTTTTTTTCATACAATTATTTAGGTGATTACATGTTTTCTAAAATACTTGAATATATAAAAGATGATAATTTAAAGATTAACTTATATAAAGATAAAGTAAATATAGTAAACTATAAATCTATTTTAGTATTTGATGATGACAAAATACTCGTAGACTGTTCTTCATTTAATCTTTTAATAAGTGGATCTAATTTAATTATAAATAAACTATATGACCATGAACTCTTAATTAAGGGTAATATTGATAAAATAGAATATAGGTGATTTATGATCAATTACTATGTAATTCAAATAAAAGGTAAAAATCCTAAAAGAATTCTTTCTAAGTTATTTAAACTTGGTATTGATATATATGATATAGAATATGAAAAGAATGTAATTACTTTTAAAACAACATATATTAACTATACAAAGATCAAAAGTATAAAAACTACTTACGAAATAAATATAATAAAAACAAGTGGAATAAATAGAATAAAATACTTATTTAAAAGATATAGAATGTTTCTTATATTTTTTTTACTTTCTATATTTATAATTATTCTATTTACTAACTTTGTACTATTTATAAACTATGAAACAGAAAGTACTGAATTAAAAACTCTTTTAAAAAGTGAACTTGAAAAAAATGGTATTACTTTATACAGCTATGGTAAAAACTATCATGAATTAGAAACCATTAAAAATAAAATTAAAAATGATAATAAAACTAAGATAGAGTGGATTGAACTTGAAAGAAATGGAGTAGTACTTAATGTTAAAGTAATAGAAAGAAAAGATAAAAATAAAAAAATTATTATTGATACTGCGACTGATATTGTGGCTTCTAAAAACGGGTACATAAGAGACATCTATGCATCAAGTGGAGAAATACTAAAAAATAAAGATGATTACGTTAAAAAAGGAGATGTGATTGTATCAGGCAATATCTTTAGAAATGAAAATGTTGTTGCAAGAGTAAAATCAAATGCCACTGTTTATGCAGAAGTTTGGTATGTAATAAAAGCCAATATGAGTGATACAAGAAGTATTCTAACTAAAAGTGCTGATGGAGAAAGTAGATTAATTATAAATATTTTTAATAATGACTTATCACTGTTTAAAATAAATAAAAAGATACCTAATGAAAAAGAAAATGTTTTAATGAAAAACAATTTACTTACTTTAAAAATACAAAATAAAAAAAATACTCATAGTATTAAGAAAAAATATACTGATAAAGAGATGATAACTATACTACATGACAATGTTATTTCTAGTATGAATAAGTCTCTTGAAGATAAAGAATATATTATTTATGAAAAAGTTTTGAAAAATTATAAAGAAAATGGTAAAATGTTTATAGAGGTTTTTATTAAAACTTATGAAGATATTTCTTTGGAAAAAGAATCAGAAATAATTGAAGAAAATAAACAAGAGTAAGGAGCAAATATGCTAGTAGAACTAAAAGAACAAGTATTATTAATATTAGAGTATTCTTGGCCAATGATTGCTATGGCAGTTATCGTAGCAATTACAGTAAGAGTAGGTTATCTTAGAAAGAATAATGAAAAAGCTATTCTATATAAAGAAATATTTAATTTATACTTTATATACTATGTTTATTTCATGCTGTTACATATCAAGATGTATCATGGGCTAGTGCTAATTTAATTCCCTTTAAAGAAATATTAAGATATGACTTTGGAAGTAATCTGTTTTATAGAAATATATTTGGTAATTTATTACTTTTCTTACCTTATGGACTTTATATAACATATTATTTAGATTTAAAAAAACCACTTTCAGTAATGGGATATGCTTTTGTTATATCTTTATCAATTGAACTTATCCAGTCAATTATAGGTAGAGTATTTGATGTAGATGATATTATATTAAACGTACTGGGAGCCTTACTTGGATACTTCATATATAGATTATTTGATAGATTTGAAGATATTTTACCAGATTGGTTGAAAAAAGAATGGTTAATTGATATATTAGTAATAGTACTAGTCGGAGGTGTAATATGGTTTTTAATGGTATAAAAAATTACAATATTTATAATAATACACAGTACAACCTAAAAAAAGAAATTAGATGTATCAAAAAGATCTTAAATCATGCAATTAAAGTAGAAGGACTAAAAGATATATATTTCAATGTCATTTTAGTGGACAATCCTACAATTCATGATTTAAATAAAAAGTATCGTAATATCGATAGAGAAACAGATGTAATTAGTTTTGCATTACTTGATGAAAAAGAAGAAGAAAACTATTCTTCAAAAACTGTTCTTGGAGATATCTATATATCAGTAGATAAAGCAATAGAGCAAAGTAAAGATTATGGTCACACTTTAATTAGAGAATTATGCTTTTTAAGTGTACATGGTCTACTTCATTTACTAGGGTATGATCATATGGAAAAAGAAGATGAAAAAATAATGTTTGAGAAACAGGAGTTGATTTTAAATGAAAAAAGATTCACAAATATTCAAGGAAAATAAAAAAAGTTTTAAGAGATTTACACTATCTTTTAAATACTGTTATGAAGGAATTAGATATGCATTTTATCATGAACAAAACATAATAGTCATGTTAGTAATGGGAATTATAGCTATGATACTAGGAATTATTCTTGGTATATCATACACTGAAAGATTAGTAGTCATTCTGCTTATTGGAATGATTCTATCACTTGAAATGATTAACACTGCAATCGAAGCAGTAGTTAATTTAGTTACTACTGAAAAAAAACCACTTGCTAAAGTTGCTAAAGATTGTGCCAGTGGAGCAGTAGGAATTGCATCAATATTTGCATTTATTCTTGGTATATTAATTTATTTACCAAAATTAATAGAATTCTTCAGAGGTTAATCATGAGAGAAAAACTAAATAAATTATTAAACAATTCTTATAGTCCTTATTCTAACTATAAAGTATGTGCAATCGTCATCACTAATGATAATAAAGAGTTTTCTGGTGTAAATATTGAAAATGTTTCATATGGCGCTACTGTATGTGCAGAACGTGTTGCTATATTTAATGCTATATCTTCTGGTTATAGAAAAAATGATTTTAAAGAACTACACATTGCATCATCCGGAGTACATCCATTTCCTTGTATGCTATGTAGACAAGTATTTACAGAATTCTTTACTAAAGACACAAAAATATTTATCTATGACAAAGATAAAGTAACAGAATATAAATACACTGACTTTTGCATTAATGAATTCGGAGGTATATCATGAAAAGTGGATTCGTTTCAATCGTAGGAAGACCTAATGTAGGTAAATCAACACTACTCAATAAAATAATGAATAAAAAACTTGCAATAACTAGTGATAAAGTAGGAACTACTAGAAACAATATCTATGGTATATATAATGATACTGATACTCAAATAGTATTCGTAGATACTCCAGGTATTGCTAAAGCATCAAATAAACTTGGAACAGTTCTTAATAAAAAAGCCTATGAAGCAATGGAAAATGATATAGTTTTATTTATCGTAGATATAGCATCAGGATTTGGTAAAGGTGATGAAAAGATCTTAAATAAACTAAAACAAGAAGAAAAAGAAGTGATTTTAGTACTTAATAAAACTGATAAAATAAAAAAAGAAAAATTAATTACTGAAATAGTTAATTTAAAAGATATGTATAATTTTCTTGATATAGTTCCAACATCTTCTTTAAAAGGAGATAATATTAAAGAACTTATCAAAGTGATTAAGACTCATTTAAAAGATGATATAAAATATTTTGATGATGATGTTGTTACTAATGTATCAGAAAATTTTATGATAAGTGAAATCATTAGAGAAAAAGTACTTATGTTAACAAAGGAAGAAGTACCTCATGCTATTACATGTCTTATAGAAAATATTTCATATAAGAAAGATAGTGCTTATATAAATGCTTTAATTATTGTAGATAGAGATAATCTAAAAAAGATTATTATAGGAAAACAAGGTTCTATGTTAAAAAAGATTGGAAGCGCATCACGAGTAGAGATTGAAGAATTACTAGGAAAAAAAGTATTCTTAGAACTATATGTAAAAACTATAAAAAACTGGAGAGAAAAAGAAAATATTTTTGAATATTTAGGTATTACTGAATTAAATGATTAAAAAAGTATCACTATATTATTAGGTGATAATAATGAATGATATACTTTGGAAATTATTCAAAAATACTGGAGATTTAAAATACTATCTTTTTATGAAAGAAATAGAAAAAGATGAAGATAGAGAAAGTAAAAGGAATAATAATTAAAGATATAAATTATAAAGAATCTAGTAAAGTATTACATATCTTAACAAAAGAATATGCAACAATCGGAGTCATTTCTAAAGGATGTAGAAATATCAAAAGTAAACTAAGAAGTGTTTCACTAAAACTAACTTATGGTTATTTTTATATATCATATAAAGAAGATGGACTATCTACCTTAATCGAAGCGGACATAATAGATGAGTTAAAAAATATTAAAACAGATTTTTCTAGAATAGGGTATTTAGCGTACTTAGTGGACCTAACCAATCAAGTAATAAAAGAAACAAATAACTACGATTTATTTGATATAATGGAATCAGCTATCATAAAGATAAACGATTTATTTGATCCAATGATTATTACTAATATCGTTGAACTTAAATTCTTAGAATACCTTGGTGTAAAACCAATACTAGATCACTGTAGTATATGTGGTTCTAAAAATGAAATAATGACCATAAGTAGTGACTCTGGAGGATATGTTTGTAAGAATTGTTATACTAATGAATATGTAACTGATATAAAAACAATAAAACTACTTAGAATGTTTTATTATGTAGATATATCAAAAATAAAAGAATTAAATATACTAGATAAAAACAAGTATGAAATTAATAAATTTCTCGAAGGATACTACGAAAGATATACAGGACTTTACTTAAAATCAAAAGATTTTTTAAAATCTATAAGATAAGGTTTCTTTTATTAAGTTTAAATGTTATACTTAATATATAAAAAGAAAAGGAGTTTTAATTATGACAAAGAAAAAATATTTTATGATTGGAGTATTAGCTCTATCAATTGCAACTTTATCAGGTTGTGCAGGAGAAGTAAAAACATTAGAATGTACAAAAACTAGTGATAGTGAAGGTATGAAAATGAATGAACTAATAAAAGCAGAGTTCAATGGAAACAAAGTTACTAATATCGACATGAATATATCATTTGATACAACTGGACAACAAGATGGATTTGCTAAAACTTTAGAAAATTCATTAAAAGAATCATTTGATGACAAATACGGAAATAAAAAAGGAGTAGACTATAAAGTTAATACAACATCTTCAGAAGTTGGAGTATCAATTAAAATGGAACTTGATAAAATGACAGATGCTGATAAGAAAGAATTAAACGTTGAAGGCGGTTATGATACTTACGATGATTCTAAAAAAGATCTTGAAAAAGAAGGATATACCTGTAAATAATTAAAAAAAACTTGTATTTTTTCAAACAATAGTGTATAATTTATAAAGCAATGACAAATTAGTCAAATAGGATGAAGAAGGAGTGATATAAATGGCAGTTCCAGCAAGAAAAGTTTCTAAGACAAGAGCTAGAACAAGAAGAGCACATATGGCTCTTACTGCAAAAGGAGTAACAAAATGTCCTAGTTGTGGTGCAGTAGTTAGATCTCACCGTGTATGTAAATCATGTGGAGAATATAAAGGAAAAGAAGTTATTAAGAAAGTTGAAGAATAGAAATATTCTTTTTTTCTTGCTTTTTTTTAAAATAAATATTATCATTAATATAGGGTAGTGATGATATGAAGAAAAGAAGTAACTTAAGATACTTTGCATTATTTCTTTTATTAAGTGGAATATTCTTAATTACATATGGTATTTTATATGTAAGAAGTGATATGCAAAAAGAAGAAACAGATAATACTAATAATATAGATATAAAAGAAGATGAAAATATAGTTTACTTTAATAAAAATGTATATTTTAAAATTGAAGACTCTACTTTAAAATATGTTAATGAAGTCTCCGCAGTACAACTGGGTAAATCATTTCCATATGGTGTTGCTAAGATTTCTGCCACTAGAACTTGTAGTGATAACTCAATGTTCAATTTATACGTTATTAATAAAAAAGGAAAAGTCTTTATAAACAAATATCCATCTTTTAAAATAGATAATTCTATAAACTATGAAATGGATTTCATCGAAGTTAAATCAGATAGAAAAGTGAAAGATATGACAGTTATACCAAGTAATAATTGTAATGAAGGTGGAATAAAGTTTACATTAGATAATAATAAAGGTGCAACTATAACTATAAAAAATAGTAAAGAAAAATATATGAATAATAATTACATAATAGAAAGTGCTGAAATAACTCAAGAATAAGGTCTAAAACCTTGTTCTTTTTTCATATAATTAATTGGTGATATCATGAAAAAGATGTTTCAGATTATAGGAATAGCATTTCTTACTTGTTTTAGTTTTTATTATACCGATAAAATGGTTGAACTATCTAAAAACAAAGATCCTTTAATGATAGAGATAGTAAGCAAACAAGATGATTTTAATACCTATGCAATGGAATCAGTTATATATGATGATTATATACTATCAGGCACTAAAGGAAAAGTAGTTAATGTAAAAGAAAGTTATATAAAAATGAAAAACTTAGGTAAATATAATGAGAATCTATATGTTTACAAAGATGAACTTCCTAATGACTTAATAAGTGATAACTTGGATAAGTTTATAATTGGAATAAATACTGATAAACAAGATATATCATTAGTATTTAGAATATCCAATACTAATAATATAGATAAAATACTAAATATACTAAGTGATAATAATATAAAAGCAACTTTTTTCATTGATGGTAAAATAATAGAACTGTCTCCATATATAGTTAATTCCATAATAAAACAAGGACATTATATAGGAAACTACGGATATGATAAGAAGTATAATGATGTTGATCTTAATAAGACTAATAAAATATTAAAAAAATATTCTAATTATGATATAAAATATTGTTATACTGATGAAATAAACTATGATACATTAAACACGTGTAAAAATAACAAAATGAATACTATTAAACCTAAGTATGTATATGATAATTATTTATATGATAATATAAAAAAAGACTTAAAGAAAGGTAATATATACAGTCTAGATACTAATAATTATATAGTAAATGAATTAGATACAATGATAAAATACATAAAACAAAGAGGATATTCATTCAAAACTTTAGAGGAATTATTTGTATAATTATTGCATTTATATAAAAGTATTGATACAATTTATTCGAGGAACACATTTAGTATGTAAAAAAGAATATACTAATTTAGCGGTTAGTACTTTCTCTGTTCTAGAATGATATATCTAAAGTTTGAAGGAAAGTACCTACTCATGCTAAGTTGGTACTTTTCATCTATTTCCAATGCTTTATTGATAAAATTAATAACAATAAAACTACACAAAAGGCAATTAAATCGTACATAAAAATATCCTATTTTTTCCCCTGAGAAACAGTAGAACAGGAAAGTACCAACAATTAACATATCCCCTAAAGTAAGGAAAAAAATACTTGTTTGTGTGTCAAGTTTATTGTGTTTAAGAATCTAAAAACAAAGAAGTACTTGAAAAAGTGCTTTTTTTGTTATAAAATTAATTTATAAAAAACTATGGAGGCAAAACTATGGCAAACAATAATTCGTATGGGGGGGGGGGCAAAATACTTATAAGATAAACCCTTTATTTA
>ERZ857629.845-NODE-845-length-38543-cov-75.765641_pt1 | contig 38543 bp, 22 predicted proteins | sample MGYA00519700_ERZ857629 | MGnify/ENA primary metagenome ERZ857629 (study PRJEB31778, sample SAMEA3449351) | human gut metagenome | biome: human gut; feature: human-associated habitat; material: faeces | place: United Kingdom | collected 2010/2012 ... | reverse complement strand
CCAGAAGAGTCCGCCATTCGGACTTGGTCTCGCCGGCGATCGAGGCTCTGGTCTGTTCGATCTGCCTTGCCACCTCATCTGACGAGGTGAATATGCCTGACAGAATCTTCTTTGCCTTCCCGTCCTTGTGCTTGGTGATCAGCCATCGTGGACTCTCCGGAATGAAGAATATTACCAGAAGGAACAGCAGGTCCGGAATGGTCTCGTAGCCAAGCATCCCCCTCCAGTACTCAGAATTGAATATTCTTGTCCAAAGATCTGTGGACGTTGAGTTTACATCAGCCTCTTTGAGCACAAAGTAATTGATCAGGTAAGCCATCAGGAAGCCGATTGTGATGGCGAGCTGGTAAAGCGATACAAGAGTCCCCCTTTTCTGCGCCGGGGCGATCTCCGAGATGTAGATCGGAGAGACAATCGAGACTATTCCTATCCCGAATCCGCCTATGATCCTGAAGAACACCAGCTGATTGAAATCCTTGCAAACCGCACATCCTATCGCCGAGACGCTGAACAACAACGCTGAGAAGAGCATTGTCCTCTTCCGTCCATAGTTGTCGGACATCATTCCCGCTATCATCACACCGAGGATCGAGCCGATCAGAGCGCAGCCCACATACCAACCTTCGGCGATTGTGTTCAGCTGGAACTGGTTCTTGACAATTTCTGTCGTTCCGGAGATAACCGCAGTGTCGTAGCCGAAAAGGATTCCTCCGATCGCCGCCACGACGGCCAGGAACACCACCCGGCCCATATTGATGCTTTTGTCCATAGCTTATTGTTTGTCAAAATATTCCATATACCTGTCGTAAAGGTGTCCGGCCTGAAGATAGGCTGACTGCGGGCTCATAAAGTGCGAGAACTCGAAGGTGATGGCCTTGTCGTAGCCGCAGCGGGCGGCCGCCTCCAGCTTCATCCTCAGCTTGTCGAACTTGATCGGAAGGAAGTCTATCGGCATGTCCCGGTCGAAGCTCTCCGCGTTTGTCCAGCACTGCATCCCGTACTTGTCCGCCAGCTTCTTGTTGACCGAGAAGAATGCATCCAGCTCGTCGTAGTCGATGTGACCATCCTGAAAAGCGCATGCATCGACATATTCGTGGATTCCATCGAAGATCTCGTTCCATTCCTCCTCGTGCTTGTCGATGGTGACTCCCTCCTTCGGGTTTGATCTTGCCGCGCTGACCGCCTTCTTGCCGTCTATCCAAGGAGAGATGAATGTCGGAAGCCCTCCGGAGATCTCCTTGCACATCCTGCCCATCTCGTGGAAAGTCTGGATGCAGTCCTTGGTCTTGCGGCTGATCTCCGTGGAGATGTACCAACCGCCGAAACTCTTGTGGTGCCCGTAGCCGTTCCAGACCTCCTCGATGACGAACTTGTTGGTCTCCAACTCGTAGGACATCTCGCCAGTGTCCCAGTACCTGCCGCTGTCGTACAGCCCGAAACGGAACTGCATCCCGTATTTGTCGGCGAGGCTGAGGAACAGTTCGAGCAGATCCACGGACGGCATGTAGCACCCCTTCCCGAGAAGATACTTGCTCGGGTAGGTGAGGAATTTGCGGTAGCCGCTGCGGATGAGGATCACGGTGTCGATGCCCATCGCCTTCATATACCTGAAATCCAGATCCCACTCCTTGGCTCCCCAGTTCTGGTGCGGAATGTCGTGCGAGATCTCGTCCAGGAACGTCCCGGTGATCGGCAGTGCGTTTCCCCTTGGAACGATCAGTCTGCTGTTGATGCTCTCGTCAGCCTTGAGCCTGAGGTCTTTACCGTTCTTTGGAGCCATTCCCATCGCGTTGGCGGCAATGGGAGCTGTCACAGCGGTCGCGGCGGCGATTCCGGCTTTCTTCAGAAAAGTTCTTCTGTCTGTCATATAATGAGTTGACTATTACTCGCATTTCTCCAGGATCTGCCAGATCTCGAACAGGCCGCGTGGAACGTGGAAGCATCCCTTCCATTTGCCGCCCTTGAGAGGAAGGAGCATCTCGCCTTGGCGGTTGAGGTAGCCGAACCACTCTGAGTGGAGAGGGTCCTTGAAGCGAGACCACATATATTCATCAAGCTTTTTGAACCATTCTAGGCATTCCTTGTTCCCTGTGAGCTGGTAGCCTTTGATCATTGCGATCGCGGACTCTATGTGAACCCACCAGAGTTTCTGATCCCATTCGAGTTTCTGCTGTGGGACGCCCTTGCTGTCGAGGAAGTAGAAGATTCCGCCATATTCCTTGTCCCATCCTATTTCAATGACGGAGAGGGAGATCTCAACGCATTTGTTGATAAGAGCCTTGTTGTTCCTGCGGATGCCGAGGTTCATCATGAACCATAGGGCCTCAAGGTCGTGGCCGGGATTGATTTCCCTGCCCTCGAAACAGTCGAGCCTTGAGTTGTCAAGCGATGAGACATTCTCCAACATACACCCCAGATCAGGCTGGTAGAACACGTCCAGAACCTCGTGGAGGCACTCGTCGATTGTCTTCTCCAGCAACTCGGGATCGTTGATGATTTCCTCTACCTCCAGAGCCATGTTGCAGATGATCATCGGAAGCGCGAAATCCTTCATCGGACGCGTTCCCGGCACCGCCTTGCACCATTTCCCCTTCGGGTTGCCTCGGCGCTCAAGGATCCTTTTGAATATCCTTCTGGCGATTTCGGCATATTCCTCACTTCCGGTAGTCTTGGCGAGTTGGGCGAATGCCATGCAGGCGAAGGTGTTCGAGAATATGCTGTAAGGCTCAACGAGCGGTTTTCCTTCCCGAGTCAGTGAAAAGTAGAAGTCGTAGTCACCGTTGTGTCCATATTTCTTAAGGAACTCCGCGCCTTGGATGGCCGCGTCCAGCCATTCCTGCTTTTTCCCAAGTTTATTGCAAAGCATCGAGAACAACCAAACCTCACGTCCTTGAAGCCAGATGAACTTGTCTGTGTCATAGACACTACCGTCTCTGTCAAGGCATGAGAAATAGCCTCCATATTCCTTGTCGATGGAATTGTTCAACCAGAAAGGAAGGACACTGTCCAGAAGCTCTGTCTTGTACTTGTTCGCTAATTTTTTGAAATCCATTTTCTTTGTATATGTTAAATTATTTTTATTTCTCTGTGAATGAAGCTGCCACTCCGCCGCCCGGAGCCATCCTGACCTTGAGATTGTCAGCCGATGTGACGGTTTGCGTCTCAATCGTGTAGGCCTGCGGATTGGTCTTGTAGTCGGCGTCGGCCGCATCGGCGTAAACCTTCACCTCGTAAGTCTTCCCGTCCTCAAGGAACGAGAGCGGAACCTCTAACTCCCTTGCGTTCTCGTCGGTCACTCCGCCGAGGAACCACTGGCCGTCCTTCTTTGCCTGACGGGCCACGATGAGGTAGTCTCCCGGCTCGGCCATCAGGTACTTGGACTGTCTCCAGTCAACCGCCACGTCCTTGATGAACTGGAACGCGTCCGGGAACCTCATATAGTTCTCCGGCAGGTCGGCGGCCATCTGGAGAGGGGAGTACATCGTCAGGTACAGGGCCAACTGGTTGCAGATCGTGGCGTTCACGTGTGACTTGTTGGTCGGGCAGAGCTTGGACATATCCATCTCGAAGATTCCCGGCGTGTAGTCCATCGGGCCGCCGTTCAGCCTTGTGAACGGAAGGATGGTGACGTGCTGCGGGTGAAGACCTCCGAACGACTGGTACTCCGTGCCTTTCGCGGACTCATTGCCTATCATATTCGGATATGTCCGGCAGATTCCGGTAGGGCGTACTGCCTCGTGGGCGTTGACCATAATGTGATGGTCGGCGGCCTTGCGGATGGCGTACTGGTAGTGGTTGTTCATCCACTGGCCATAGTGATGCTCTCCGCGAGGGAAGATCTGGCCGACATAGCCGGACTTCACGGCATCGTAGCCGTACTTGTTCATCAGGTCGTAGGCCGCGTCGATGTGCCGCTCGTAATTCCTTACCGATGAGGATGTCTCGTGGTGCATCATAAGCTTCACGCCCTTAGAGTGGGCATATTCATTAAGTCCCTTGATGTCGAAGTCAGGGTACGGGGTGACGAAGTCATAGACAAAGTCCTTTGAGAAGCTTTCCCAGTCCTCCCAGCCTATGTTCCAGCCCTCGACAAGGACCTCGTCGAAGCCGTTGGCGGCGGCGAAGTCGATGTAGCGCCTTATGTTCTCCGTGTTGGCGCTGTGCTTCTCGGAATGCGGCAACTTGGTGTAATCCACCGTGTTGAGGTCAACAGGGCGTACATCCCCGGTGTAGGACCAGGTTCCCTTACCGCTTATCATTTCCCACCACACTCCGATGTACTTCACAGGCTTGATCCAGCTGACATCCTCGATGGCGCAAGGCTCGTTGAGGTTCAGCACAAGTCTGGATTCAAGCTGTTTGCAGGCGTTGTCCGTGACTTGGATCGTTCTCCAAGGGGACTTCGCCGGAGTCTGGATCGTGCCTTTTCCTCCGGTCGCGTCAGGAGTCAGGGATGCCTTGAAAGTAAGCGTCTTCGGATTGATCTCCAGATGCATGCAAGCGTAGTCCAGAAGCGCGGCCTCGTGAATATTCACGTAGATTCCGTCGTCCGTCTTCATCTGAAGCGAGGTCTGCACCGCATTCGTCGAATATGGATAGTGGTACGGGTTCGGCAGCAGCTGCGCCGGCAGCAGGGAAGGAATCTCTGACAGACGGGACTTGGTATATTCATACTCCTGCGTGTCGAAGTCGCCCGGAATCCACCAGGCGGTGTAGTCGCCGGCCATCGCGAACTCCGTCAGCTCGTCGTTGATGATGAAATATTCCGGCCAGTCCATCGCCCCGAACTCGTAGCGGAAGCCCAGTCCGTCGTCGAAGAGACGGAAGCGGATTGTCATCAGCCTTTCGGTAGGCTTGTGTTTCAGATTGACAGCCAGCTCGTTGTAATGGTCGCGGATAGAGTCTTCCTCGCCCCACACCGGATGCCAGGTCTCGTCGTGGGAGCAAGTGTCGGCGCTCACGATTTCGAAATCCTTGTAGAAATCAATCTGCGGATGCTTGTCCTCCTTGGTCACCTCCGTCCCGTTCACCTTGATCTCCGACACGTTGAGGTCGCCCCTAACCAGGAATCCCAACTTGCTGTCCAGCACCACCTTGCGACCCTTGTAGTCCAATGAATATGTAGGCGTCCCTTCCGCCGACATCCCGAACCTCATCTCCAGATTCCCGTCCGGAGACAAAAGCGTCCTCTCTGCCAGCATCTTGGATCCGCCGGCACTCTCATTACTCCCGCCGGAGCATCCGCCCGCTACCGCAAGCGCTATCGCCGCTCCCAGCATCACTGAAATGATTTTGTTCAATCTTCGCATATTGTTATTATTGTTTTTTTTATGATAATCTATAATGTCAAATTCTTTATCCTTGTATAATATAAGTAATTGTTCTTCGGTGAGTAAACGAACAGATAATAGTTGCTTGAACTATTCTGGATATAACAATAGAAATTGCCATTGGAATCACAAAGCGCAGCGATCTCCTTTTGTAATTTTGAAGTTGAACCGATCATCTTGGCTTCTATGATAGGACACATCAATGAACTGTCCTCTTTATGGATAGGGGATTCTTTCCACAATGAAACTATACACTGATCATTCAAATCCTCACCGTCCCATCGCCCATTGAATTTAGGATAGCCCTCGCCGAGGATGATATTCTTTGTCTTATACCTGAATATATCAAAAGACTCTCCGTGAATGCCCAACTTGATCAGATTCTCGGATTTGTCCTTCCTGCAAATCTTGGCAGATTTAAAGAGGTTTTTCAGTCCTGATTCTTTCAGTGGATTGTAGCAGGATGACGCAATGATGCCTCCTGTAATCAGGACGCAAATCATTGCAGTAATGGTCATCAATATTCTATTCAGGACTTTCATGAATTTATTAATTGTTGATTCTATTCCCACCAGTTCTGCTTCCAATCAGCAATAGACTATCCTTCCCGACTATCTTGTATTGTTTATTAATGAATGGCGCTGGAATGTGCCGTTTATATTCATCAACCTCATACAACCGTTCACCTTGAAGGCTGTCAAGTGCCGCTTCATTGATTATGGAATCAGCACTTGTGATATTACTATATTGTACTAGTATCTTTTCATCGCCAGAGTCACGCAGTCCAACCATTCTGTAGTTTTTTGTAGAAGGTGTAAGCCTCAAAGCAATCAAAGACTTTGAATAGAAAAAGTATAACAAGATCCCATCATTGTCAGGTTTGCTGACTATCACAGATAGTACACCATCCCCCAATAATCTCTTGGCATCAGTCGCAAAAGACTTGAGGGAATCTTCGATGTTTTCAGACAAGAATATATTTTGTTCCTCTTTGACAACGTCAGCAACTGTTCCCGTAGCGTCATTTATTGACCTACGGCAACTTATGGTGATAGTTGTCATGAATAATAGGGTGATCAAAAGCGGTTTCATTTGTTATATATTAATGCTCCTACATAAAATTTTTTATAATTATTTATATTTCTAATATAAGAAGGTCCATGGTATCCTACATGGTATAGTCTTGACGAAATTGGAAAATACACATAGTTTTTACGCATTTGAGTGCCATTGCTATTTACATCACGTATTACCCTATTCCAGTCACTGCCATAAACAACATTGCCGTTATCGTTCCCCATAGAAAAAAGTTCCTCACCTATAGCCGATCTAATCCCTGGATGTGAATGAACACTTGCTTGTGGTGTAGTTTCCATATAATCAGGCCAACCTCCAGATGAGTATGAATCATGTGCTGTTCCTATCGTATAAGAATTGTTATTTCTGTGTACGACCCATTCCACAGAAGTGTTGTCTGCTGCGAATTTAAATACATTGAATATATCGTTCTTCTCTGATGAAGTATAACTATTTATTGAAAATCCTCCGATGGTTTTTACTGGTGTCTTGCTTAATTCTTCTAGTATTTGGGCACTATTTACAGTTATATAATCTGTAGATAAATTACCGGTATTATCTATATGATACAAACGATGTTCATTATCGAAGTTTTTTTTCCATTTGATATTACCCTTAGCATCAATTGTCCAAATGTCTTCTCCATTAAAATCTATAAAAGAGATTGGATTATTTACACAATATGCATATGGGCTTATAGAAAGATATTTTGAGGATTTAGGGTCAGGAGATGTCCAAGACCCAAGGAACGGAGTCAGGAATCGTGCCCCGAAGTCATTGGCTGTCAGTGCAAGATTATTCAAGTTGTCACAGACAACGAAGTTGTTGTGTTCTTCCTTGCCGGCATAACGGTAGCGGTTGAGGGAGAATTGAGGCTGAGATACGTTTTGGATGCGACCTCCGAACGGAAGGTAGTCGTTGACCTCGAAGACAGGCAGATTGCCGCCGGAGTTCAGACAATGCACAACCCTTACATTGCCAAGATGGTCTTTGATGTACCAACAATCTGCATATCCATTAATTGGTATTTGAGGGGCCGAATGGATTCGTCCGTCAGGATATGCCACGCTTTCCAACCAAATGGTAATTGAGTCGTTTTGCCGATATGTAAAATTACCTCGGTAAATGAGTTTTGTACCGGTGCTGTCACAGAATTCCGCTTTGGTCCCGTCAGAGTAATACTCATAGGTTTTTCCTGCGGAATGATGCGGGAGGTCTAGAATGTTGTACCAGATATCATTGGACTGACATATATTGGTGATGTTGCCATTGAAATCATATTTGCTGGTATATGATCTTAAAAATCCATCGGCCACTCCGAGATCTGTTGTGATGTCCTTGATTCTGTTCCCGGTATGGGTCATCCACATAGTGTACTGTTGGTCCCCGTCATCACGAGTCAGTCTGTTTATGTTGCCGTTGAGATCGTACTGTATATTATGTTCCGTTCCAACGGTTGTGGTGACACCATCAACAATCCGATTGTTGCCCAACAGACGCCCGAGATGGTCATATCCGTAGGCGTTTTGGACAAGACCTTGTCCGAAACAATTTATGGACATCACTGATATATTCCCACCAAATTGAGGTGTGGCAGGAATTGTTGGAGACATATATCCCAAAGATTCAGAGAATACCGAACCTAATGTGGAAGTGTTGGTGGTGATGTCTGTCATCCAACCTCGTATATCTCTGGAGTAATCCTCTACAAGATCCGCTGCGGCGTCAGAAGAGTCATCACCTACTGTCTTCTTCAGAATATGTCCGGAAAAGTCGTATGAATAACGGACTGTTTTGAATTCCTGACCATTCAAGGCCCTATTGTATGAAGTGAGTCTGCCTCGTTTGTCGTATGTGTTGACTGTAAGCAGACTGTCCGAGCGACCAAATGGGGAGGTATGGGTCTCCATTGTGGCCAGCGCATTGCCGGCAAAATCGTACTTTGTTGTATATCGTGATGTCCAACCGTCGCTCGTCGTTTCCAGTTTTTGTATGACACGTCCTTTCCGATCGTACCAGAATGCGCGCCGAATGTATCCGTCATTGGAGTTTAGACGAAAAAGAGTATTCCCGTCAGCATACTTATAGGCTTCGTAATAATATGGAGCGTCATACACTTTTTCGAGTGATGGCATTGTTATGCACCGTGTATCGCAAACATCCGCTACAGACGCAAGACCGTCGACTGGCTCAAAATAGAGGTCAGATGGTTGATGCGAAGTCGTTCGGGAATAATAACAGTACTCTTTCAGGGGGCTGGCATTATAGAGGAATGTCTTTATGTCACAGCCATTTGCCAGGCCGTCAAGGACAGTATTATCATTGTATACCTTGATTCCTAACCCGGATTCTATCAACCTATCCAAATCGTCATATATGTAATACCATCCATTTCCATCAGCCCTTATAATGTTGCTGTCGCTCATATAAATCAGGCGGCCACGTGAATCGTATAGATAACTTTTTGTACCGGCCCCCGGAGTGTGACTTTCTGTCATCCGGCCTTTTCCATCATATTGCCAAGTGAAGCAACTGTCTTGTATGAAAGTGCCGTTGAAAGGCATTTCTTTCCCGTTGTAAAGCCCGCTGCTTCCTATCGGTTGGATGACACAGACTACAGAATCCCTAAGGTCATAGATGCGGTAGGTGTCGTGGCGGATTCCTTCATTGAGTCTGCGCTCAAGAACTAACCGTCCCGACGCGTCTATGAATGTCTGGGTGGTATCGTTGTCCTCACTGATGGCGGTGGTCTTAGATAGTGTACTTTCCTGGTATTGTCCGATGCCAGTTACTGATGGGTGATCTGAACTTGATGCCGGATAATCGTACCTGAAAGTGAAAATGCTGTCTGACGAGTCGTTAAGTGAATATGTGAAGTGGATTTTTCTACCAGAGGTCTGATAGATGTCGCCAGGTTTCTGCTCTGTCAGTGGACGTCCGCTTGATCCTCTCTCGAATGACCTCTCCGCAAAAGGTCTGCTGTCGTGGTAATTGCTTGAATACCATTGTGATTGTTTCTCTGTAGCTTGGCTGTCGATAATCCATATCCCAGAGTTGCCAGGAAATGGTAGGGATGACTTCGAATCTGGTCTGAACATTGAATCATATTCGATAGGGGTTATGAGATCTTCCCCATCTCCTGATGCGGATTCCGAGATGGTCTGACAGAGATAACCAAGTCCATTATAGAATTCAGAATCCCCGATCTTCACACTTCCGTCTTCTGATAAATGTCTCAACGTTGTCGCTCTGTTTTGAGGACTCCCGCTTTGTGACATGATTGAGATGTCGTATGAGACAACAAGACTACTGTCTGAATCTCTAACGCCAGCAAGCCTTCCCTCGCTGTCGTACTCGTATCTTGTGATCTGGCCTGTCGGATCTTTGATGGATGTCAACCCAATAAGATCTTTCCAAGTATACTCCGTTTTACCTTCCTCGCTGTTTACCGTTTTACGTATAATATATTTTCCGGTGTTGTCCCAGTCATATTTTATGTATGCATCACCGGGCATATCCACTTTGGTAGGACGTAGGAGAGAATCATAGGTAACGGCTGTTGTCTCAACCTTACTATTCGCATTTGAAGGGGAGTCAGAAGAAGGAATGTCGATGATGTATTCTGTGAGGCTTACTGGGGAGAGAACTTCCATCTCAGGCTGATACCCAAAGTGGAATCTTCCTGTATATAGTGTACTGTCATTCTCTCTTATACGGGTTATCACATCTGAAACGGCGGCTTTTAGAGTACAGGCATCACTTGCGGTCTGGTTTGAGGAACAATAAACATACTCGGTTGTCCTATACTTGTCTGCTGTGCCACTGCTCTCGCTGAGCAATTGTCCGGTCTGTCTGTCATACGTATAATGGGTATTGAAAGACATCTTGGAGGTCGCTCCATAAGATGGTTCGTAATGAGTCTCATCAATGTCGGACAATTTCGGATAGAACCTGTTCTGAAAGAAACTCAACCATCCTATCATCATATTGAAGAACCGGTACTCGCTCAGGCCAGCCAGAGTGGTATAGCCATATGTAGTCTTTCTCTGGATTTGTTCTATCGGATGACTGTAGCCATAGTTCAGGGCCCAACCGAGGCCTACTGTACCGGCGCTGCGTGCCACCTTGTAGCCGTCATAGTTGTACTCCAATGAGATCGGAAGGTTGAAGTCCGGATCGCTATAAGTGTAGAGCGGCAATGAATATGTCATCGCACCTGTGTAGAGCGATGGTGTCAGGTTTCCGTTCTTGGCGATCTGGAAACTTTCTACTTGTGGAGTGATATTCGTAGAAGCTCGAAAACTTTCCACAGGCTGGGCGTCAGCATTGAGTGCAGTGCTGATTGATATCGCCACAGTTGCGACTAAAGATGAAATTGCTTTGGTCAGTCTTCCCATACAGGTGTCATAGTGAATTCGAAGGTGTACGGGACGGCGGGGATGAGGTAGGCGGGGAGGGGGTGGTCGCCGAAGGAGGAGACGCAGCCGAGGCCCATCTGCCTGAGGTCGAGGTTGACGTAGGTCTGGCCGTCGGTGCGGTCGGACTCGTGGGCGGATTTCTTCAGCTCAAGGGAGTGCCCAAAGTCCGGGTGGCGGTCAAGCATCTGCCTGGAGACCGGGAGGGCGGAGGCGGAGAACTCCTTGGCTGAGGAGGTTATGCGGATTCCGTTGCCGTCCGGATTCAGGACACTGAACCATTTGAGGCCGCAGTGGGTGCCGGATTCCTGAGGACGGACCACGGTGTAGTCGTACTGGTCGATGACACTCTGGGTGTAGTGGCCGATCATTGTGGAGCTTCTGCGGTCACAGTAGCTGTCGAACGGACCCTCACCGTAGAAATCTATCTGTGAATATTCTCCCGGCATCGCGAATTCCACTCCGACACGGAAGAAGTGCGGGGCGGCCTTCAGGTTGCCAGCATCCTCGATGCTTAAGGTGACGTTGATGACACCGTTCGGGGCGATGCGGTAGGTGAGTACGGGGATGGCGTCCTCGATCGGCTTGTACTTGACGGTGACGATCCTGGTGTCTCCGTCCTGTCTGTCTTCGAATGAGGTTGCCTTGATCTCAGGGTTTCTCCAAGTGGCGAACATCCGCTTGGCTTCCTTGTCGAATGAGAGGTCAACGAGCATTCCCTCGTCGTTGTCGGTGACGGCACGGCCGAAGCACGGAAGGATCGGGGCGGAGATGAGGTTTTTCCCGAAGTATGAATATTTTGTCAGAGAGCCGGTCTCTTTGTCGAACTCGATTTCGAACGGGCGCTTCGACAGGGTCAGCGACTTGTATGCATCTGGAATCCAGCTTTCGCTGAGGACGATCTGCTCGTAGGAGAGTTCGGTCCCGGCCGGGAGGATTCCGTCCTGACGATTCAGTCTGAAACTAATGTTCAGATAAACGTCTGAATCTTTAAGCAGTTCCGGGTTGACTTTGTAGCCGAGATCAATGGCGGCGCTGTCCTGCGGCTGCACGCCGAGCGAAGCGACGGAGCCTCTTCTGAACGCCACCCCGTTGCGGACCAGTTCCCAATCCAAGGAGAAGCGGTCAAGCGGTATGAAGAAATATTCATTGAATATGTGGACGCGGCCTTTTGCGGCTTCCTCCGGGCTGGCCCAGGTGAGGATGGATCGGTGCTGGTAGCGAACCTCGTAGGCGTGGCGGTGCCAGGTTCTGTCGGGGGCGATGAGTCCGTTGTTGTTGAACGACGCGTCACTCGGATCCTCGCTGTTGTAGTCACCGCCGAAAGCGAAGACGTGGTCTGTGCCGTATTTCTCCGCGTCGGCAGGTTTGTAGAGAGCCTGGTCCACGAAATCCCAGATGCATCCGCCCTGAAAGGTCGGGTACTTGCGGATCAGATCCCAGTACTCCTTGAATCCGCCCATCGAGTTGCCCATCGCGTGGGCATATTCACACATTATGAACGGGCGGTCCTGGTCGTTTTTGATGTATTTCTCGGCGTTGGCGTAGCGGATGTACATCGGGCAGAAGATGTCGGAGTTACGGTCTCTGTTGGCTCCGCCCTGCCCCTGCTCGTACTGGACAGGACGGGTTGGGTCGAACGCCTTTGCGAAATCGTAGGCATCGAAGAAGTTCTGTCCGTTGCCGGCCTCGTTGCCAAGGCTCCAGACGATGATGGACGGGTGGTTGCGGTCACGGCGCATCATCCTCTCGACACGGTTCGTTATCTCCTTGTTGTACAAAGGATTCTTTGCGATCGTACCCTCGCCGTAGCCGAGTCCGTGAGCCTCGTTGTTAGCCTCGTCGATGACGTAGAGACCATATTCATCACACAGCTCGTACCAGTAAGGATCGTCAGGGTAGTGGCAGGTGCGCACCGTGTTGATGTTCAACTCCTTCATTATCCTGATGTCGCGGAGCATATCCTCCTTTGAGATGACGTAGGCTCCGTAAGGGTTCATCTCGTGGCGGTTAACGCCCTTGATGAGGATCGGCTTTCCGTTGACATAGAGCAGCTTGCCTTCGATCTTGACTGTGCGGAAACCTGTCATCAGGTTCGCTGTGCCGCAGGATTTCTTTCCATCGGTCGCGCTGACCTCTACATAGTAAAGGTTCGGGGTCTCGGCGCTCCAAAGCATGACATTGTCAAAGCGCGCCGCACCCTCAAAGACCTTCAGGCCATCCTTGACGGCGGACGGCTTGTCCAGTGCCAAAGAATATCCCAACCTTGGAATTTTGAACATGACTTCTTTTATTCCTTTGGTGGCCAGTACTTTCCAAGTCAGGTTGCCATCAGCGTCAGCGTTGACGTTGATGTCTTCGATGTGATCCTTCCCCCTTGCCGTCAGGTATGTCTCGCGGGCGATTCCGGCCAGCTTCCAGAAATCCTGATCCTCAAGGTAAGTGCCGTCACACCAACGGAATATCTCGAATGCGAACAGGTTCTCCTCTCCAGGCTTTACGAACCTGGTGACATCGAATCTCGCCTCCAGCTTGCTGTCCTGACTGTAACCGACCTCCTTGCCGTTGATCCAGACTCTGATGTTGGATGTGGCCGAGCCGATGTGCAGGATGATCTGCTTTCCGTTCCAGTCAGCGGGAACAGTGAAGGAATTCCTGTACTGTCCGACGTGGTTCTTTTCGACAGGAACGTAAGGAGGATTGTTCTCGAACTGGCCTTTCCAGCAGTAGCCGATGTTGACGTAGAGAGGATCCCCGTAGCCGTTGACCTCCCATATTCCCGGAACAGGCATTTCGCCCCAGTCCGAATCATCGGTCTGGGGTTGGAAGAATGTGGTGGAGCGGCCGTCAGGGGTCTCGTACCATTTGAATTTCCAAAGCCCGTGAAGCGACATCAGCGGGTCATCCGTGTGGAAGGAGGCCCGCATCGGGAGACGGTTCCGCTCCACGACAGATGCATTCTGCCAGTCAGGGTCGGTCTGAGCCGCCTGGGCCAGGTTGGCGCTTATCGTGATTATTCCGCACAAGGCTGACAGCAATGCCGCCGCCTTCTTTATGATCTGGTTGTCTGTCGCTTTCATAATGCTTTGATTGTGTGATGGTTGATAGAATTACATTTTCGATGCCTTGTAGGTCATCGTGAGGATCTCGGTAGGTTCGGTGGCCGTGATGGTGAATGTCGGCGCCTGGTCGAGGAAATAGGTACTGATCCACGTGGAGCGGGAGCCGTCGGACTCGTACTCGGTGTGGATGTAGTCGCCCATATCGACCTTGATCTTGCCCTTGAACATTATGTGCAGGCTGCCTCCGGAAAGAAATTCCTTGCCGAGTTCGATGCCCGGCTTAATAGTCTGGCCTTTGGCGAGTCTCAAGACGTAATCCACAGTCTTGCCGTTAGTCTTGAAGTCATCGAAGCACAGGTCCGCTGTCAGATTGCAGAGGTTTCCTGTCGTGATCTCGTTGATCTCGCAGCCCGATGCCGAAAAGTCCATTCCGAGGGCGAGCATCTTCTCGGATCTTGCCCTGTCCTCATAGGATCCGGCGAATCCGATGTAGCAGCCGAGCTTGTGGACCTCCTTGCAGATGTCGGCCAGTTGCTCGTCCGTGAAATCGTGGGTGTTGCCCATACAGTACATATACGGGGCTCCGTCACCGATGAACCGGCATCTGCCAAGGATCTCCTCCTTGGTCTTGTAACCCCAATATTCAAGGATAGGCCCTGAGAATTCCTCGCGGTAGCCCCAGTACATTATGAAGTTGTTGCCCATATAGGATTTGATGATCTCAACTTCCTGCTCGTCAACGTGCTGGATCATCGGGGCGATGTTGTTGCGGCGGCATTCGGTCAGGAACTCCTCCAAAGAGGTGATGTGGGTGCGGTACTTCGCGTACTTCGACCGGTAGACGAACTTGGTCATCAGATCCTCGAACGAGGTCTCGCTGATCACAACATCCTCCGCGCTGCTTCCGTCAAGGCGCATCACCTGTCCTCCAAGTTTGCCGCGCGCTCCGTGCATCACGATGTACTTGCCAGGAGTGGCCGTCTTGTGGACATTCCCTTCGATGAACTTGAAACCAAGGCGCGCGGCGATCTGCACGTCGAACACAGACTGGCAAGGGATCACCACGTCGCTGTCCTTGTAGATCTTGTCGATGAATATGTGGCTGTAGTACGGCCCTCCGAACTTGAACGGCCAGTTGGCGTTCACGGCGTTGACAGTGTTCGCCTCCACCCGGCGGTCTTGGGCGATGGCCTGAAAAGCCAGCGCCGCCGCGAACATCATTATCAGTATCTTTCTCATTGTAATCTAATTGGTGCGTAAATAGCCTTGTCTGGCGTACGAGCACATTAAATTTGTTGTCTGGTGCGTAAAAGGTTAACATTTACGCACCAAGGCTTCTTACTTGTTTCTGTACGGACGCTTGGCGATGAAGTCGCAGAGGTCCTGGTAGAGTTCAACGTCACGAGGATCTGAGGAGTCCTTGAGGTGACGGACGGCGTGGGTGTCTTGATAGTAAGCCAATTGGCAATTGGCCCATGCGCCACACTCCTTGAAGGTCTTCATGTATGCCCTCAGTTTGTAGTCCAGGCTCTTGTCGCCCCAAAGAGGCTTCACGGAAGCCCTTTCGTCGAGTTCCATCTCCATTCCCATTCCGTTGGCCTGAGCCTGCTCGCAGGCTGTCTTGATCTGGGACTCGGGTACGTTGTAGAAGAAGTAGTTCGGCTGGTACCAAGCCAGATCGAAGCCTTTCTCCCTCCACTCGGTGTAGCCCGGAGCCTGGAAGTAAGGGATCCAGGTGATAGGGTAGCCCTTGGAGTGAACGTACTCGGAGACCATAGGCAGTAGCGGACTCTTGTCCAGAAACTCCTCGGTGATCCAATAGAATCCGGCCAGCTCCACGTTCTCGTACTTCTTACCCTTGTAGGCCTTGAGAACCTCGTCCACAAACCATTTGCAGGCCGCGGCCCTGTCGCTTTCGTCGGAGAAGTCCGTGACCTTTCCGTCAATGAGACCCCAGTAGGTTGTTCCGCCTTTCTTTGTCATCGACTGACGGTATGGCATCGGATCAGGAATCGAGATGATTATCTGTCTCTTTTCCGCAGGCTTTCCGAGGCGTTTCGCAGCCTCTCCCACAGCCTTGTCGATGGCGTCGATGCAGTTGCCCTCTGAAAAGTAGTAATCTACGAGTTTCTTCCAGTCCGCCTGGTTGGCCGAAGGCAGCCAGTTGCCGTTGCCGTCCTTCATTCCGGGTGTGAAGGTCACCTCTGATGCGTTCTCGACCTTGGTGTCCCAGATCTGGAGGAGCAGGAATCCGTCGAAAAGCCAGTGCTCCTCACCGCCACGGTCCACGTAGGAGACATAGTCGGCGGCATATTTCTGGTCATAGTAGTTGCCCAGCTCCCCGCCGGCGTAGAACAGCACGACATCGCTTGCCGTGATCTTCTTGATTTTCTTTGCGTCAGCGCTTCCGCATACCGCAAGCAGTACAAGAACCGCGATGAGAATTTGTCTGATCGTTTTCATGTTAGTTATTCAAAGAATGATTTATAGCGTTTGATGTAAACCGGCTTTAGCGGAATGGCGGAAAGCCTGTCGATCACAGAACCGAAGTCTTTCCAGAAACCATCCACAAGTTCGTCCATCCTTTCCGGATGGTAATAAAGCGCTTCCCTGATGGTATAGACACGTGCCATATAGTCCGGGAAGAAGTAGGTGAAATCCTCGTGGTTCCGCTTGAGGTCGTAGATGGCCTCGTAGCTGCGTTTCGCCGCTCCCTTAAATCCGTCGAGGACGGTGGTGTTCTCTGAATATTCAATCTCCACGACCTTCTCGGTGTCACAGCAGGTCTCGGGAACATCAACCAAGACGGCGATGTCCATTCCGTCGAATGACCATTTGACGGATTTCCCGTTGATATTCACTGATTTCGGGCAAGCCGCGGAAAGCAGTTTAAGGCGGAAGTTCCTGTCCGATGGCATATTCCTGTAAGAGCCTTTTCGCCCGCCGATCACAATCTTATGAATATTCCCGTGCCGGGAGGAGGTGATTTCTGTCGTGGCGAAGTTGTGGGCATAGTCGGGATCCACACCGTCGTCCTCGTAGAGACTGAACCTGCTGTCTCCCTCTCCCGGAGCGAAGGCTATGGTGATTGCCTCATCACAGCCGTCAAGATTTGTCTGGGTTCCATCGTACATTGGAATGATGGAACCCGCCTTGACGAACATCGGATATTCATTCAGAGCGTAGGCCCTTTCATATTCCTTGCCTCCTTCAAGCATTGCGCCTGTGGCCCATTCATACCACATGCCCTCCGGCAGCCAGAACCTTAGATGCGAAAGGCGATTCTCTCCTTTCGGCGCGGTGATTGGCGCGACGAGTATATTGTCGCCAAACAGGTATTCATTCTTTCTTGAATATGCCTCCTCGCTCTCCGGCCACTCGTAGTAGAGCGGACGGCAGACAGAGACCCCGGTCTCATAAGCCTTGCGGCTCATCGAATAGATGTACGGGTTCAGGGCATAGTGGAACCTTACAGCCTCACGGATAGGCTCGAAATACTCACGCGGTTGTTCCCAAGGGTACTTGCAGATGGAAATCTGCTTGGCTGTCTGGTTTCTCATCGCGGGGGTAAGCGCTCCGAACTGCATCCACCTCAAAAGAAGTTCCGGGTCGTAGCTGGCTGTCTGGGCGAACGGCTTCTCCGGATCCCACCACTCATTCTGATATCCTCCGAGGTCGTGCGTCCAAAGGAAACAGACATTGGCTGAAGATGTGTTGTAAACGGTTTGGAAATCAAGTGATTCCCATGTGGCGAACGTGTCTCCGGAGAATCCGGCAGGGTATCGGTGGCCGCCGAGTCCGCCGTAACGGCCAAGGTAAAGAGGACGTTTGCCTCTTGCGGCGTTGTCCTTAAAGAAAAGATGACCGCGCCAGAGATTCATGTCAATCGACGGGAACTCCGCAGGCGCGGCATAAGCCCCGTTGTCATCCCACAGAAAATCCCATCCGAGACCGTACATCTTGTCGATTTCCCTCCTGAAGAACGAACCGGCTATCTTCCGGTTGAAAAGATTGAGCGTGATCGTGTCTCCGGGAGCCAGTTCCGGCCCGAGATCCTTCTTCATCGGAGCGTATGCGGATTCATTGCTGTGAAGAAGGTCTATGTGCATGTTGGTCGTAAGTTTCAGATGGTCGGCGTGGAAGTCGGCGAACATCTTTGCGGGGTCGGGAAACAGATCAAGATTCCAGTCCCAACCATACCAGCCGTTGATGTGGCGGTCCATGTCAATGCACAGCACGTCAACCGGAATGCCGTACTTCCTGTAGTTGTCGATCATCTCTCTGAACTCTCCGTCGGAGTAGAGCCAGTACCACGAGTGCCAGTTGCCGTAGGCGTAGCGTGGGAGCAGGGGAATCGGTCCGGAGAATGATGTGAAATCCTTCAGCGCGGACTGATAGTCGTGGCCGTAGGAGAGAAAGTACCAGTCCTGCGAGCCGTTGTCAGGACGTCTTTCGATCCATTCTTTCGTTATTGGATGTCCCTGACAGTCATCGCCTTTGATGAACACCGGCCCTTTTGAGTCATCAATAAGTGTCCAGCCGTCTCTGGCAAGGATGCCGTCCTCAAGATCCACGTTCATCCCTTCGTCTTTCCCGTACATCACGGTTCTTCCTTTGACGGCGTCGTAGGCGTGTCGTGTGCCTTTAAGGTTCTCTTTTTGGGTCATTTCAGGTTTCCAGATGAATCCGAACGGGTTGGCCTTTGATGATTGAATGCTGAGATTCTCCGGAGAAAAGGCTCCGGAGCCTTTCCTGTACCTGACGGTGATGAGGTCGGTTCTTATCTCAACGAATTGTCCCCCTGTCCTTACCTTACAGGCTACGGGAGCATAATCCCTGTCCACGGCAAGAAGAGTCTTGCCGTCTATGTATTTCCCATCGGGGGAATATTCCAATCTCATGCTCCTTGGGGAGATGAGCGTGAAGCGGACGTGGTCGTCCTTATAGACCACATTGTCGGAAGTCTCTGCGGCAGAGATGCTTCCGACCAATGAATATGCCGCTATGATGATGGCCAGCAATCGTTTCATCGTGCTTGTATATGATTCTTCCAAGTTGTCGCTATTCGTAGTTGTAGAACTTTTTCTGCCTGTCGGCAATGTCTTTTTCCACCCTTTCGTGGAACGCTTTCCAGTCAGGATCCGAGATGTTCTCTCTGGACGGGAACATCGAGCCGCTCTCGTAGTAAACGAGAGGCCAGTTTTCCAGAACGCCTTTTTCCTCATAGACATCCCAGTACTCGATCTGGCGTTGCAGCTTTCTGAGGTTGTCAAGCTCCATCTCCAGGTACATCCCGTTGGCGGTCGCCTTTTCGTAGGCGTTGTAGAGCTGGCTCTTGTCCGGGTATTGATCCTCGTAGAAAAGGTAGTTCGGCTGGAGCCAGGCGGCGTCAAAGCCATATTCCTTCCACTTGGTGTTGTTGTAGGCGTTGAACCAAGGCACCCAGTAGAAGTTAAGTCCATAGGAATGAATATGATTGGCTATCTTCATCCCGTTCTCCTCCCAGATGCGGCCGTTCTCCTCGTGCCAGTAGAATCCTATCAGCTTGAGATTCTCATAATCCTTCTCTGCGAATCGTTTGAGGCATTCGTCCACAAACCATTTGGCTATCGTCGCCCTGTCGGCCCTGCCCTCGGCCGTCTCGTTCGAGGGGTGCAGTGCCACGCCGTCCAGTTCGCCCCAGTTGTCGTTGACGATCAGCGGGATGGTCAGCACTATCTTCCTTGGAATGAATTTTCCGGGAACAGAAGGCTTGATGCCCGAGATCACCTTGTTGATCTTGGGTAGGAATCTGCCGTCCTCGAAATATTCATTCATAAGATTGGTGGTCATCGTCTTGTCCAGATGAACGAGGCCTTCGCCCTCGCCGATAGACTGGCCATTATAGCGGCCGCTGCCGACGCATATCGCATCGAAGAGCCACTGGATCCGCCCGTCCTTGTCGTAGAGCAGATAGCCTCGGTAGTCGGCTTCCGAACGGTCATATTCAAGAAGAATCATGTCGCGGAAGTCGGCCTTGCCGATCTTGTCTGTGACACCTTGGCTCACGGGAATCGTGAGGGTCTTCGCACCGTCTTCGGTCTTGAGGGTCAGTGTGGCACTCCTCTCTTTTCCGGTGATGTTCCAGTCCAGAATCAGGGTGGAAAGCACACCTGTGCCTTTCTCTATCCTCACCCAATCAGCGGTGGACTCCGTTGTCCAGTTCTTGTTGGACTTGATGACCAGAATCTCGTTGACAGCCTTGTAGTCGGAGGTCAAGGATGTGAGTTCCGCTCCGGTGGACCGGACTGAAACTGTGAGGAAGGTCTCCGCTGGTTTAGGCGGCTCTGGGTCAGGATCAACCTTGCCGCCATTGCCGCTGCCTCCTCCGCAGGCGAACAGTGTGAGAAGAGCGAAGAGTGATGATGCTGAAGTCTTGAAGTTCATTTATCTTTTTCGGAAAAATCCCATAGTTGACTTGACGGCCCTGTTCTCGGTCTTGTCCCCGGCCATGTTGCTGACCTCGCTGTTGAGGCGCCTGCCTTCGCAGATCAATGTCGTGGAGCCGCCGCCGTCCATATTCACGGCGTTGACGCATCCGAGTCCTTTCATTATCATCGCAAGCTCGTTGATCAGCGCCCCACGGCTGGCCTGGATCCTGCCGTCACAGACAAAGATAATGATTTTTCCGTCGGCAGTGGCTCCGACCGCCGTCCTGTCAGGCACGATTCCTGGTCCGAACAGGTCGTATGGGATGATCTCGAAGTTGTCATAGTAGTACTGTTTCCCTTTCTCTGTCTCGGTGAAGTCGAAAGGACATTTACCGTCGTAAAGCAGGACCGGGCCTGCGGTGACGGCGTGTTTCGGTGACCATGAAATTGGCTTTGCCGGCATGGTGGTGGACACGGCGGAGTACTTCGTCTCTCCCTTTATTGACGGCAGAGGACGGTCGTAGAACATGTTCTTCCCGTTTGCCGTGCCTACCCAGTAAGAGTTCGGGCGGCCTTCGGGGTCGGTCCCGAAGATGCCACGGGTCGCGTGGTAATATTCATTGTACTCCTCTGGCTCGTTCTTTTTGTCGAGGGAGCCTTGGAGCGGGTTGATGTTGCCTTGCATAACCCCGTTCACGACAGAGACACCGATGTTGGTGTTGCCGTAGAAGTAGGCGGCGTTGGCCAGAAGGAGGCAATCCGGCTGGTTGTCATCGTACTGCTTGCCGACCGTGGTGAGTTTGTCGGGGACGTGTACACGGAACTCCACATTGCCTTTGCTGACATCGGCGATTGCGTACCAGGCGTTGAAATTGCGTCCGTTGAGCGGATCCCTGGTCTCGAACACCTCAATGTCGGACGGAAGGGTAGGGAGGTCAACCTTTGTCCAGTTGAAGGTGATCGGCTTTGGCTCATCGCCGAGCGATCCTTTCACCTCGTTGCTGTAGAAGACCTTGTCGCCGGACTTCAGGTAGGCTCTGAATGAATATTCCTTCCCGTAGTCCAGCAGCACATTGGAAATGCCCTGCATCTCGCCCTTGCTGTCCTTGCTGAGAATCGGGCCGTCCTGATGGAGGTCACTGATTGTCGGACTTCCGGTCTCGTTCCAACAGACTCCGCTGGTTGGATTTGTTGTCTTGTCCAGATTGGCAAAGCTGTACTTGACGACCACTGCGGCAGGAAGTGACAGCGGTGACTCATGAAGGATCACCTGAGGCCTTTCAGGATCCACCAGAGTGAAACGGTCCGACCAGACGATGTCCGAACTTTTCGCCGTTCCGGTTCCGTCCGCCCTTACGCCGAAGTAGTAGGATTGCCCGTCCTCAAGCCCCTTGGTGACATTGTAGGACGTGGCGTTCTCAACTGTGAATCCGAATCTTTCGGGCACCTCCGCCTTGTCTTGCGTCAGGAATATCGAGAATCCTGTCTCGCCCTCGGAATTGTCTTTCCAGACGACTTTGGCCGATGTCTTGGACAACTGGCTGACTGTCACTTCAGAAGGAGAAGCCAGAGTCATTGTCTCTTCCGGTGCGCTTTTGCCTCCGCAGGAGACCAACGTCGAGACGACTGCTGGGATGATGAGAAACCGTTTCATTCTGAGATCCTGTTCTTTATTTGCTCCAAAACGGAGCAGACATCGTTTCCCGGTGACCGCTCCGTTGGATGGTTATACAAAAATAACTGTTAGTAAGTGAATTCGTAGAGGGAAATCTCCGAGAGAGTCAACCAAGCGGCGCGTTGCCATTCGCCGCCCCAGCCACCGACATTCTTATTGACGGTGATTCCGGTTTCGGCACTCTTTATTCCAAACCACACATAGCCGTTGCCGGTCATTGCGAATCTGTAGTAGCGGGCTGTTACCGCCGTTGGGTTGTCAACGGTGATTCTGTCTCCTTTCGCAAGGTACTCAAAGTATTCTCCTGTCTGAAGCGCACCTGTACAGTACTGCTTGTAAGCCCAGATGTTGTTGATGCTCCCTACTTTCACCCAATCGGTCCCGAGAGCCTCGTCTCCGGTCGGTGTTCCTGCTCCGACGAATGCATAGATGTCGTAGGTGAGAGGATCCTGATCTCTGTACTGGTAGTAGTGATAGGTCCTGAACTGAGCCAGTTTGACCTCTTTGCCCGCATCAATCGTGAACATGGCAGGCTTCGCATAATCGTGTCCGTTCTCGGAAATCTCAAAGCATTTGTATCCGTACCCCGCATCCTTGTCAGGGTCTCCGTTGATGTAGGCTCGGTATTTTCCGAACTGTATGGTCCATGCTCCGTCAAAGAGTACGTCCGCATTCTTGAATTCTTTGTCAACATTCAGCTTTACGGCCTTGCAGAGACTCTTGTCCACAAGTTTCGCTCCGGCCTCCTGTGAGATCTTGAAATCCGTGATGTGAACCCCGGTCTTTGTCGCTATGGAAATGATCGCCTCGCGTGTTTCTGTCTCCGAGGTCGCGGCGACATCGAGGGTGTACTCATCTGTGTGGGCGGCTCTTGTCTGGAGGTTGGAAATCCATTTGCAATCCGCTGGTACGCTGATGATGTAGCCATCTTTTTCAAGGTCGGTAGTCACGGAGAACTTTATTGTCTCTCCGGCAGGAGCCGCCTTGATCTCGTTTGCCGAGACGGTGAACGAGCAGCCTACAAAGTTGATGACACGTACGATGGACTTGTCGGCACGGGTTGCGAAGACGACGACCTTCCCTGACTCCGCTGTGGCAGGAGCTGTGATGACGACCACCTTCTTTTCTGTGTTGACGAACGCTGAGATGTTGCCTGTGGCGATGCAGTCAACGATAGTGGTCTCGTCTCCTCCTGTGAGAGTGTAAGGAATCTCGACGGTGCTTCCGGATGCCACGATAGCCTTGCTTTCAGAGAGAGTGAAAGCGAACGGCTTCTCCTTCGGGATCTCGATGGTGCTGCCGTCCTGTAGGGTGAAGACAACCTTGCCGTCTTCTTCCTTCACATCTTTGAAAAGGTAGCAATGGTCTATCTTCCCGCTGAGGGCTTTCCATTCGCTGCCGTCAAGTGAGATGTACCAGGTCTCTTCTTCGGCGACATATTTGAATTGAGGAGTCACAGGAGCCGCTACGGAAACCTTGTTTCCCTTGTCATCCAGAAGGTATTCACCGTTAACTGTCCAGTAGAGGACTCCATCTTCGTTCACGACCCCGATCACCGGGCTCTGTCCTGGATCTCCCTTGTCCCCCTTCTCTCCGGTCTCACCTTTCTCTCCGGTGTCACCTTTCTTTCCGGTGTCACCTTTGTCTCCTTTCTCTCCCTTCTCTCCGTTGGTGATCGTGGCGATCGTTCCGTCGGAGAACACTATCTCGTAGCCATTCTCCGTCTTTGTGACGGACATGACTGTGACTGCATCCTTGTACTTGTCCATTACAGTCTTAAGTTCTGAGACATCATTGTTCATCGTCTTGCACAGAGCCTCAAGGTCGCTGACCTTTGTCTCAAGGACATCCACCCTTGTCTTGAGTTCTGAGTCATCGTAGCATCCCGTAGCCATCAGGCCAAGCATTGCGGCAGCCGCGAAAGTCAAAATCTTTTTCATAATGTTATTAGAATGTTTAATTGTTTCTGAATGTTAATAGTCAATGTATTCGTAAAGTGAAATTTCCGAAAGAGTGCACCAGCCGAGCCATCCCCAAGGGATTCCCCATGACTGCTTGTTGATGTCGATTCCAGTCTCATCCGCTTTCACGGCGTACCACCAGTAACCATTCCCCGTCATCGCGAAGCGGTAGTAGCGGGCAGGGAAAGCATCATCTTCGTTGACACTGATGATGTCGCCTTGTGCAAGTTCCTCGAAATAATCCCCGTTCTTGTATTTAGTGTTATACTCTATGATCTTTCCGACATTGTTCTTGCTGCCTATCCTTACCCATCCGTCCTCTGTGCCAAGAGGCTCGGCACCGGTCGGGGTCTCATTCTTCTTGTAGGCATAGACATCGTAGGTGAGAGGGGTCTGCGCCTCAAACTGGTAGTAGTGGTAGGTGACAAACTTGGCAAGATTGATCCTGCGTCCGGCATCGATCGTGAATGTCATCGGATGATCCTGAATCTTGTAGTCGTTCATAGAGAAACCGAAACACTTATAGGAAATTCCGGTAGGTTTGTCAGGGTCGCCGTCCTTGAATGTGTTGTACTTGCCTTTGTAGATTGTCCACGCACCGTCGAACAGGTACTTCTCTGAACCAGCGTCCCACTGTGAGTCTCCGGCGAGTACAATAGGCTTCATCCCGGATTTCTCAACCAGCCTGGTCGTTACCGGAGCGACAGGCTGTACGGTGGCCACATAATTGAAGTTGGCGTAGTCCGGGCTGGAAAAAGTGATTTCCGCCTTGAGATCCGGATTGAGAAGGTCGGCAAGAATCCCGTCGAACACAAGTTTCCTTGATGTCTTGTCATATTTCTTCAGCCATGCTCCGTTCTTTACTGAATATGTCCAGTCAAAGTTCGCGTCCACGTTGATCGCAAGTTGACAGCCGCGAACTCCGAGGTCAAGTCTCTCAGGAACCTCCGCGCTGAACTTGAAATAGTTGATTGGCTTCACCGTTGCCTTTGCATAGAAGGTAGGGTCGGAAGGAGATGTGAACTCTATGACGGCAGGGACATTCTCGTCGAATGCGACCGCAGGGTTCAACTGGAATGTCAACTTGGACTTTGTCTTGCTGAACTCCTTGAGCCACTCACCGTTTGTGATGGTGTACACCCAATCGTCAGCAGGGTCTGTAAGGTTCAATGAAAGTGATTCGCCTTTCTTGACCTCCACGCTTTCAGGACATTCCACACCCATGTTCACGATGTAGGCGGGTTGTGTCACCTCAACCCTCTCCACGACCGTTCCGGCCGAGAACTCAAGCACTGATGTTCTGTCGAGCCCTGTCGTGTTGCGCTCGGCCATAAGTCTTACCTCTGTCTCGCTGTCACCGACTTTAGGGCTGATCTTGAACCATTTGTCTGACACGGACATCTTCCATTCCACGTTTGACGAAACTGTAAACGTGATGTCATTGGAATCGGAAGTGAGTACGATGGCCTTTTTCGAAGGCGTGATGTATGCCTCTTCCTCCGTCTTGTCGCAGCCCACGGCCGCAACAAGGGTTGAGAGGACTAACAGTATTATGTTCAGTCTTTTCGTCATGTTCAATGATTATTAGTGATTATTCCTCTGAATCCAGATTGTATCGCCATGCCTCAAGTTCTGAGACATCGTACCAATATTTCCTCTGAGCCCACGCTGAGTTCATCTTATCCTGGTAATACTCGTAGAAGTTCTTTACGATTTTCACTCTGTAGTACCTTGCAAGTGGTACATCTGAATAAACAAAATCCACAGTGGTTCCTTCCGTGATCAGCGGATGTGTCTCTCCTTCTCCAACTTCCTTTATGATGTTCCATTTGGCGGAATCATCCACGGTGGCTATCAACTGCCAGTTGGACCAGTCTCCCGATGGCTCGCCGTCCAGGATCCAGGCATAGATTTCGTATAACGCGGCCGCGCTTTCCGTGTAAGCCCTATATGGTAGGAACCTCATTCTGGCGACTCTCATCGGGGCTCCGAAATCAACAGTGTAGGCCGTTCCGAAGTTCTCTCCATTGCTTCCTTTCAGACTGTTCATCTCCCAGCCGAAACACTGATAGTGTACGTCTGTGTAGCCGTCTTTCTTCTTCATCCATTTGCCGTCAAAAAGGAAAGCGCATCCTGTGCCATAGCCGTTGTTCGATGCGGCCTTCTCAAGTTTGGAAGGGTCCGCGTCTCCGTCCAGTCCGGTAATTACTGAACATTGTGTGCGATCCACCTGCACGATGGACGCTTTATAGGCGGTGACTGTGTAGGTGATATCCTCCTCAAGGTTGTTCACAACGAAGGTGTAGGTTTTGCCGGCATTCAGATCGGCGGTAAGTTCCTCAACTGCACCCTCCTTGAGAATCACGCGGCTTGGGAAATTGAACTTTATCTCGGTGGAGGTGAAGTCCTTTGTGTCGTTGAACACAAAAGTGACAGTATGAGCCGCATTGTCAACAACGCCTTCGACAGTCTCGTCACCGACCGTGGCTGTGGCTGACTTTACAAGCTGTGTCAGAGGGTATTGTGGAATCGTGGTGTCGAACTTCTTCTCAATGTCGCAGGATGCGACACCGAGGCTCACCGCCGCCATTATCATTAATGTATTGAATAAACGTTTCATGTCTATATTCATTTTAAGATATTACCACCAAGGATTCTGGGTCAGCCCAGGGCTCTTGTTGATCTCGTCCTGAGGGATCGGGAAGAGATAGAACTGCTTTTTGAAAGTTCTGGTCTCGAAGATTGTCCTCTTGTAGAATTCCGTGCTCTTGAAACTGTTGGTCTTAGCGTCTCCCGCACGGACTGAAAGTCCCCATACTGGTCCGTTGTCTCCGAACTTGTCGACCTCGTTGGAGGTTACGGTGTTGGCTGACGCATCAAGGCAGAGAAGGCGTCTGTGGCAGGTGAAATAACGGTCTCCCTCAAAGTTCAACTCAACCTGACGCTCGCGGAGAATATACTTGCGCTGGGCATCCTTGTCCCCCGCGATCTCCGGGTAGGTGTCGAAGATGCTCGGCAGACCGGCTCTCTTGCGGATCATGTCCCAGTATTTCTTGATGTCAGGGTTTGACGGGTCATATTCATTCAACGCTTCCACATAGTCGAGAAGTATCTCGCCGTAGCGGATGTAGACTGTCACGTAGTGGCTGGAGAAGGTTAGGTTCGAGAAGTCTCCTGGAATAATTCGCTTGTGCGTCAGGAAGCCGCTATGTGGATAGTAGGTCAGGTTGTCGTTGTTGGACATTCCGCCGTAGTAGAGTTCAAGTCTTCCCCAACCATCCTGCTGATCCTCCCTGTTGTTGAACGCGTTCATCCATTCCTTGTCGGAAGGGTAGAAGATCTGGGTTCTATGGTTGTAGTTGATGGAGGCGTAGAAACGGGGCTCGCGGTTCGCGAACATATTCCAATCTCCCTTTGAGTGTCCCCAACTGTCAAGCTTCTTCAGGTCATCGATGAGGCCTTTCCTGCCGTCATCTGTTGACTCGTCGAATTTAGGCTGGCCATCCGTGATTGGATTGTAATGCTCGCCGTTTGATGTGGCGAAACCGGTCTCGACGTAGCCTGACAGAGGATCCTCTATGCCGCGCCCGTTTGCCATATAAAAGGCATCCACAAGCCGGAGGGTCGGAGCCGTTCCTCCGTTGAATTTCTGTTTCCCGTTTGAAGGAAGCGTGTGGTACATATAACCGTAGCGTGACGGGTAGTCATTCCATGCGCTTCTGGCAATCTGTACCGTACCGAAGATGATTTCCTCGTTCCATCCGGTCATCTCTATGTTGTAGTAGGCCTTGTATGGATTGTAGTCCGGAGAGTTGAGGTCGTTCTTGTCTCCGTAGTAGAGTCCAAGTCCGGTCTCGGCCTGATGGTTTTCAGCCAGATCTATTACGGCTTTGGCCGCACCCGCAGCCTTCTTCCATTTGTCCTCATCGTAAGATCCGGCGACAAGAGGGTTTCCGTCGTTGTCACGGAGAAGTGAGTAGTATTCGGAGTTTCCGTTCCATTGCGGTGAGGCTGCGAGAAGCAGAGCCTGCGCCTTGACAGCGTTGCAGGTTACCTTTGTGGCGCGTCCGCGGTTGGTCTTGTCTGATTGGTAGGAATATGGAAGCAGCTCATAGGCTTTGTCCATGCATTCGACCACATAGTCGATGCACTCATCAAACGGAGACCTCTGCATGTTCCCGAAGTCTGATGATGATGGCATCTCTTCTTTCAGCAGAACCACTGGCCCGTACTGACGGAGAAGCATGAAATAGTAGTAGCCTCTAAGGAATATGGCCTCGCCGGTGTACCTCGTCTTCAGGTCATTGGCCAACTCGGTGCAGCGTCCGACATTGTTCTCGAACTTGAAACTTGCCCTGATGGCTTTGTAATAAGTCCCCCAGACGTTATTAGTAGGGGTGGTAGGATCCCAACTGCCTTCGTTCAACTGGATGAACGGACTCCAAGGAATATCGCACTCATCCGATAGACCATACCACAGACCGTTCCAGTCAGATTCTACGCAGTTTTTGTCTGGCAGCGCTGCGTAGATGTTCGTGAGATAGGAGAGAACCTCATTGCGGTTGGTCCAGACCATCTCTTCGGTTTTCATGTCATCAGGCATCTTGTCCAGGAAATCGCATCCTGCCAAGAGAATCGCCGATGTGATCAGTATAAGATATTTTTTCATCGCTTTCATCGTTTAGAATGTGAACCTTACGCCAAAGTTGAACTTGCGTGTAAGAGGGTACCTGCTGCCGTCGCTTGAACCGGTCTCAGGATCCCACATGTCCCAAGGTGAATGCATCCAGAGATTGCTGCCCACAAAGTATACCCTGAAGGCCTGACATCCCCAGTTACTGAGCCAGTCGCCCCTGAAGGTGTAACCAGCTTCTACATCTGACAGACGGATAAGGCTTCCATCGTAGATTGTTTTTGTAGATGTCTTCTGGTTATTCGTGTTACGGTACTCGGTAAGCCTTGGATAGTAGGCATTTGGGTTCGGATTTTCAGGAGACCAGCGGTCAAGAGCCTTCTCGAAAAGGTTGCCTTGCTTCACTCCGCCGTAGAACGGGAACCATGCGCCACCAAGGTAGTAGGTCACGTTTGCCTGGCCTCTGAAGAACACCCCAAGGTCAAGCCCTTTCCATGTCAGCTGGGCTCCGAAGCCGTAATTGATTTCAGGAACGTTTGCGTAGCCTATGGCGACTTCATCGTGTTCATCGACAACGCCGTCTTTGTTGTAGTCAAGGTACTTCACATCGCCTGGGGCGAGAGGGAGGCCAAACTGTGTCGGACTCAGATCTATATCGTCCTGGTCGGCGAAATAGCCGAGAGCCACATATCCGAACCTTTGGTTGAGGCGGTGCCCTGTACGTCTGCGCCAGCTGTCAGTAGGAGCCTCGTCTTTTTCAATGACCTTGTTGCGGGCGAACGAGAAGTTGCCGTAAAGGCGGTAGCCGACCTTCCCGATGTGATGGTTGAGTTCGCCAGTGAACTCGAATCCCTGATTGTTTAGAACACCCATGTTCGCGAGAGGAAGCTTGTTCAGACCTGCGATGCCAGGAACGGTGTTCCTTTGGATCAGAATGTCCCATCTGCGCTCGAAGAAGTAGTCAAGATCGAACGAGAGCAAGGAGTTGAAGAGTTTTATCTCAAGTCCGATGTCTCTTTTGAGTCCTTTCTCCCATGTCAGGTTCTCGATACCCTCCTGATCCTCTCCAACTCCGCTTGACCAGCTTGCGGAATCTCCGAATCTGTGTCCGCCAAGACCGGAACCCCACGTGGAGAGGTAGGCGAAACGTCCGGTGGCCAGTACGTCAGAGCCGACAAGACCCATGGAAGCCCTGAGTTTGAGGTGATTCACGTAAGGCTTGATGTTGGCCCACCAAGGCTCGTTGGAAACGAGATAGCCGACGGCCCCAGCAGGAAAGAATCCGAAACGCTGTCCTTTCGCGAAGTTCTCTGAGCCGTTGTAGCCGGCGTTGAATTCGACGAAATAACGGTCATCGTAGGAATAGGTGGCTCGGAAAGCGAGACCTTGCTTGCGATAAGGCAGAGAGTATATTGAGGAACCGGCGGAGAGGTTTACATAGTTTCGCTGATAGTACATGGTCATCGCTCCCACGCGGTGCTTCCCGGCGAAATTCCTGTCGTAGTTCACCTGCGCCTTGAACTCGTCGGCGCGGTTGCCACTGGTTGAAGAGCCGTAGTTGAGGAACTCATCGCCGACGTAGGTCTGGGTGACCTTGTAGAGACCGGTCTCATCATCGACACCGATGATCGCATAGCGTGAGGAATATTTTCCTCGTGCCTGAATGGAAGTTATGTTGAAGTCGTAGGAGAACGACATGTTCGCACTCAATCCTTTCGTGATCATATCAAGGTTCTGCTTGACAATGATCTGGGACATGATCTGTGTCTGATAGGTCTTGTTGTAACCTGAACCGAAGAGACGCTCGGCTGGGTTGCTGGTGTTGTTTCCTGTCGAACCGCCCCACGCCCATTTGATATTTCCGTTCTCGTCGTAGCCGATAGGAACACGCACCGGAGTGGATATCGGGTCGAGGTTGTAGGCCATCGTGAACAACTGTGAGGCTTGAGCCTGATAGTTGTTGTTGGCCGTGATTGGCCTTGGCTGGTGTGAGTCGGTCATGTTGGCTCCGATCTCAAGGGACAGCACCGTTGACTTGGTGACGTTCATGTCGATGTTGGAGCGGAAGTTATACCTCTTCACATGGATGTTGGTGCTGTAGTCCGTGTCCGGGCTGGTGTAAAGGTTACCGTTGTCCCGGATGTAGGCCGCTGTCACATAGTATCTCGCGCGCTCGCCACCGCCTCTGATGCTCAAGGAGGCCTGCTCGTTGTTTGACCAGCGTGTGAACAACTCATCGAACCAGTTTACGTTAGGGTACATGAACGGGTCTGTCCTTGCCTCTGTTTTTGCTATCTGCTCGTCAGTGAAGACCTGCTTTCCGCTTGCCTCGTTGTACAGACGCATGTAGTTCGCACCGTCCAGAAGTTTAGGCATGTTCGTGAGTTCCGAGATACCGCCTTCGATCTTCACATCGATCTGTGCCTTCTGGGCGACGCCCTTTCTGGTCGTGACGAGGACGACACCGTTCGCAGCGCGCACACCGTAAACAGCAGTCGCAGAGGCATCCTTGAGGATGGAAATCGTCTCTATCTCCTCGATGGCAAGGTTGGACATGTCACGCTCGACACCATCCACGAGGATAAGAGGCGCGCTGGAGTTCAGCGAGGAGATTCCACGGATCCAGAACTCGGCGTTGTCCATACCCGGCTCACCGGTCCTCTGGACGACAACAGCTCCGGCCACCTTACCGGCGAGGGCGTTGGTAAGGTTGCGCTGAGGAATCTCCAATTCGGTGTTGGCCACAGAGGAGATGGCTCCGATCACGGAAGCCTTTCTCTGATGTCCCATGCCGACCACGACGGCTTGATCCAGCTCAGTCGCGTCGTCCTGAAGGAAGATGTTAAGTTCCAGGGATTTCGGGACGGTGACAGTCTGAGTCTTGTAACCCATGCTTGTGACCTCCAGCTTGACTCCGGGTCCGGAGACCTCGATCGAGTAGTAACCATTGATGTCGGTCATGGTTCCGGTCTGGGTGCCGGCGATGAGGATCGCCGCTCCCGGCACTGGCTGTCCTGTGCCGTCGATGACCTTACCTTTGACCGTGACCTTGCTCGGTGCGGCGGAGATTCCTGATGCGCTTTCCTCTGAACCGGAGTTGCCGGAGTACGCCCCATAGGAAGGAACTGCCAACAAAGCCGCCAACAGGATGAACACGATCTTCCGCTTTCCCATTGTTAATTGATCAGTCATAGTATTTCATTAAATATTTGATGATAAACGATAATCATTGAGGTGTGTAGAATACAATAGTGGCTAACTGTCAATAGTGTTTCCCTGCAAATGTAGTAATATATTTTCATTTTGAAAATAATTTAACTAGTATTTTTAACGAAAACGGTGATAATTGCCGTGCACAAACGTTATTTTGGGTTTAAATGTGGCCATTTGAGGGCTCTTCCTTTCAAATTGACCATAAAATGCTTATCTTTGTTACCGCAAACCTTGGTTCAGAGAATCACGCTGCAAGTCCAAGGTCCGATAATAGAGATATTATGGCAAACATCAACGACAAGGAATCCTTTCTGAACCATATCAACGGTAGAAACTCCTTCCTGAAGCATCTGATTCTGGAGAATTGCGTCTATGACAAGCAGTTCACCCTCGCGGATCTGAGCCGTGAATATGACACTTCCGTCCCGACGGCCTCCAGAATCGTGACCGACCTGATTGATGACGGTTTTGTGAAGGAGATCGGCAAGATGGAGTCTTCCAGCGGCCGTAAGCCGGTGATCTACGGCCTTAATCCTGATGCCGGCAATTTTGTCGGGGTGGATGTGAAGCAGGATTATCTTTCGGTCGCTGTCACGAACTTTATGGGCGAACTGTGCTTCTTCAAGGAAAGCATAAAGTTCACCCTGACCAACACCGAGGAGTCGTGCCGCAGGATGTGCGATGTCGTCCGCGACTGTCTGAAGTCCTCCAAGGTCGATCTCTCGAAGATCCGCAGTTACGGATTCATATTCTCGGGTCGTGTCAATTGCAACTCAGGCTATTGCTTTTCCTATTTCATAAGCGAGGACAAGCCGATCGCAAGCATCCTTGAGAAGGAACTTGGACTGCCGGTCTATGTGGAGAATGATTCCAGAGCCATAGCCTACGCTGAATATATGTCCAGCGAGAGTCCGGAGAAGACATTCCTTGTGTTCAACGTGAGCTGGGGACTGGGTCTCGGAATGATCATCGACGGCAAGCTGGGCTACGGTCGTTCCGGCTTCTCCGGCGAGATAGGCCATTTCCCTATTTTCGACAACAAACGGATATGCCGGTGCGGAAAGATCGGCTGTCTTGAGACCGAGGCATCCGGATCGGCTCTTCACAGGATTGTGCTTGAGGAGATGGCGGCCGGTCAGCCGTCGCTTCTGAGCAAGAAATTCAAGGCTGGAGAGGAAATCACTCTGAATGACATACTTGACGCGGCCGATGCCGAGGACACGGTCGTCATCGAGGCTATCGAGAAAGTCGGCAAGGCCCTCGGTCAGGCTATAGCCGGTATGATCAACCTGTTCAATCCGGGAGTGATCGTCATAGCCGGTTCCCTCGCGCGCGCGCATAAATATCTAATGACACCGATCAAGGGCAGCGTGAACAAACTCGCCCTCGCGATAGTCAGCAGCGACACCTCGATCATCGTCACCCGTCTTGGCGAGAAGGCCGGCGCCATCGGAGCCAGTTACATCGCCAAAGTCAGGATGCTCGGAATAATCTGATCTTATGAATATGAAGCCTTCCCTCAAGCCCTTTCTTGCCGTCTTCGCCTTGACGCTGATGTCATCCTGCGCGCGGCATAATGAATATTCTGACATCGTCTCCGTGATTCCTGAACCTCAAGAGGTCCACTTGTTCGGAGGATTCTCCGATGCCGATGGATGTAAACGGAACGATGTGACTGACAGAACATTGGGCGGAGAGGACTACAGGATATTCATAAAAGATGGGAAAGTGACAGTGACGGCGGCCTCCGAGCGAGGTTTCCTTTATGCCGGGCAGACGCTCATGCAGCTTAGGAACGCGGAAGGGAAATATCCCGATGTTGAGATTCGTGACTGGCCACGCTTTGGACACCGGGGACTGCTCCTGGATTGCAGCAGACATTTCTTCTCAATCGAGGAAATCCGCAAGGTTTTGGATGTTATGGCCTTGCATAAATTGAACGTCCTTCACTGGCATCTTACTGACGATCAGGGCTGGAGGATAGAGATCGATTCATGGCCTCGTCTGACCGAGGTCGGAGCCTGGAGAACGGGCAACCGGCTTGGCAGGGGAGGCACGGATATCGGCCCGGACAATGAACCATACGGCGGATTCTACACGAAAGAGGAACTCCGCTCTGTCGTTGGTTACGCCTCGTCTCTCGGCATTGACATAATGCCTGAGATAGACCTCCCCGGACACATGCTTTCCGCACTTGCCTCATACCCGGAGCTCGGCTGTACAGGAGGCCCTTACGCTGTGATGGCCTATGGCGGGATCTCGCAGGATGTACTATGCGCCGGAAACGAGAAGACCTATAAGTTCATTGAGGATGTCCTGACCGAGGTTATGGATGTCTTCCCTTATGAATATGTTCACATAGGCGGCGACGAGTGTCCGAAGAACCGTTGGGAAGCCTGTCATAAGTGCCAGACAAGGATCAAGGCTCTTGGCATCAAGTCCGACGCTGACCACACGGCTGAGCAGCTGCTCCAAGGTTATGTCACAAAACGTATAGGAAAGTTCCTGAAAGAACACGGACGGAGGATGGTCGGTTGGGACGAAATCCTGGAGGGAGAGGCCCCGCTGGATGCTGTTGTGATGTCCTGGCGTGGCACGGAAGGCGGAATCAAGGCTTCCGGACTCGGCCACGATGTCATCATGACCCCGAATCGGAATATGTATTTCGACTACTGCCAGGGTGAGAACAAGGAGTCTGAACCGGACGGGATCGGCGGCTATCTCCCGGTCTGGAAGGTCTATGAATATGAACCGTTCACACCGGAGATGACCGATGAGCAGAAATCACACATCCTTGGTGTTCAGGCCAATCTCTGGACGGAGTTCATCTCCACTGACTCTCATCTTGAGTATATGCTGCTTCCGCGTCTAAGTGCCTTGAGCGAGGTCCAGTGGTGTTTGCCGGGCCGCAAGTCATTCGACAGGCTCATGAAAGATATGTCCAGAATGGCCTCGTTGTACGAGAATCTGGGCTATGATTACGCCAAGCACGTCTTCGGTGTGATCGATCAGCACCGTTCTCTGGAGGAGGGTGTTGAGTTCACTTTCCACACGGCAGGAGAGGCTGGTATCAGATACACCGTTGACGGTTCCGAACCAACAGCAGGATCACAGCTCTACGAGGCCCCGTTCGTGGTTTCTGAAAGGCCCGCGACTGTCAAGGCTGCGGTCTTTCGTGACGGAAAGGACTCAGGGATATATTTCCGTGACATCCTTGCAGGCAAGGCCTATCACAGGCCGCTTCTTGTCAACACCGAGAAGGCTTGGAACTACAAGTGGCAGCCGGATGAATCCCTTGTGGATGGTCTCCGCGGCGGGACCAACTTCAACTCTGACAGCTTTGTAGCTTGGAACGAGGAGCCGATGGATGTCACGATTGACATGGGGGAGGATGCCCAGGCATATTCATCAGTCACCATCTGCATCCTTGTTGACAAATTGAACTACATATTCGCTCCTTCTTCTGTCGAAGTCAGCCTTTCCGATGACGGTGAAAGGTTTGATTCCGTCGCGCATTTGGATGTCATCACTGACAGGCCTTCTGACCCGGACTGCCTTCGCGAAATTCCGGTCTCGTTCCGAGAGTCCAATGCCCGTTACATCCGCGTCAAGGCTCCGGTTGTGAACCCGATTCCTGACTGGCATCCGGGCCGTGGACATAGCGCCTTCATATTCGTAGATGAGATCGTTGTGGAATGAATCGGGTCACTTCGGCTGGCTCAGTGACCGATGGCGTTCATTCTGTCGTAGTTAAGTTATAGAACAATCCGCTGCGGTTGCTGAGCTTGTCGAAGCGCCGAAACAACTTGAATGTAAAAAAATAAGTTAGATATGTCAAACAAAGAATCTTCCGCCACCGGCCGCCTCCTCTCTCTGGACGCTCTGAGGGGCTTCGACATGATGTTCATCATGGGTCTTAGCGCCATCATCGCCAACTTCTGCGGTCTCTTTCCCGGCGGCGGGGACTGCTGGCTCGCCACCCAGATGTCCCACGTGGACTGGGAAGGCTTCCACCATCACGACACGATTTTCGCCCTGTTCCTCTTTATCTCGGGAATGACATTCCCTTTCTCGTCAGCCAAGAAGATGACGAAAGGGATGAGCCGCTCCCGACTCTGCCTTGACGTGCTGCGCCGCGCCTGCGTCCTGATATTCCTTGGCCTTGTCTATCAAGGAATATTCCAGTTCCACTTCGCCACGTTGAGGTTCCCGAGCGTCCTTGCCAGAATCGGAATCGCATGGGCGATCGCGGCCATTCTGTATATGTACACGGGAAAGAAGACCCAGTGGGGAATCGCCGTCGGCATTTTGGTCGGCTATTTCCTCCTGTTGAGGTTTTTCGTCGCCCCTGACGCTCCTGTCGGTGCCGACTCATTCTCCAAGGAAGGCAACATCGCCTACTATATTGACAGGATTCTGATGCCGAACCACATTTATAAGAAAGGCTTCGGTGATCCGGAGGGACTGTTGAGCACGATCCCGGCAGTAGTGACGGCCATGCTTGGAATGTTCACAGGCCGCTATGTCAAGGAATCCAAGGACTCCGGCAACCGCAAGACCGTGAACATGTTGGCCGCCGCTGCGCTTATGGCCGTCATCGCTGCCGTATGGTCTATCTGGTTTCCGGTTGTCAAGAGCCTGTGGACCAGCACTTTCGTCCTTGCCGCCGCGGCCTGGTCAGTAGGCCTCTTCGCCATATTCTACTATCTCATAGATGTCAAAGGCTGGCGCAAAGGCGTTCTGTTCTTCCAGGTTGTCGGCATGAACTCGATCACCATTTACCTGGGGCAGGCCATCTTGCGTTTTGACTCAATGACGGATTTCTTCTTCGGCGGCATCATGGGTCTTCTCCCCGAGCCTTGGTCCAAGCTCGTCTTCAGCCTCGGCTACTTCGCCCTTTGCTGGTTCCTGCTCTACTTCCTCTACAAGAAAAACTGCTTCCTGAAGGTTTAGGGCTGACTTTTGGCAAATACACCAATCATAATTACTCAGCTTTCAATGGGAAAAATGAATCACCTTCATGTGATTTGATGATTTCTATAAAATTATATACTTTTGTGAACTGAAAGTAATACGTAAGATGACTATGGGTTTACGAAATCAGCTCCTTTTAGACCTTTACAAGGACAAGGCAAGTGTTTTCACTATGCAGGGAATCGCCATGGCTTATGGGCAGGGACTTGAGCGGAATACTATTAAGAACAGGATGATCAGCTATGTTAAAAAAGGCGAGATCATCAATCCGAGGAAAGGAATCTATGCCAAGCCGGGTTATGACGAGAAGGAACTTGCCTGTTTGCTCTATACGCCATCCTATATATCTTTGGAATATGTGCTGCAGAGGGCTGGAATTATCTTCCAGTACAGCGACGAAATTACTTCGGTGGGTAATTTGAGCCGGAGCGTTGAAATTGATGGAAAAGTGTATCGGTATCGTAAAATCAAGGGTGAAATCCTGATTGACACAGCCGGCGTCATCCGCGAAGGGAATGTGAACATCGCTACTCAGGAAAGAGCCTTCTTGGACACTTTGTACCTGAACAGCAATTACTATTTCGACAATCCCATCTCCCTGGACAAACAGAAGGTGCTTTCGCTCCTTCCCATATACAATAGCAAAACTCTCGAACAACGTGTCACAAAAATTCTTGGATAGAAATGGATACGAACAGACATAAATTCTTCATGCTGCAGTTGCTTAAGGACATATTCTCTGACGCGCTGCTTTCCTCCGTAATGGCATTCAAAGGCGGCACTGCCACCATGTTTTTCTACAATCTGCCGCGATTCTCGACAGATCTGGACTTCAATCTTCTTAATGAGGAGAAGGAGACTGAGGTCTACGAGCGCGTCCGTAAGATTATCCTGAAATATGGCAAGATTCACGATGAGGCCATCAAACACTATGGCATCATCCTCGTGCTTGATTATGGCATAGGGCAGCGAAAACTCAAAATTGAGATATCAAACCGACTATACGAGAATCACTATGAAATCCGGAACTTTCTGGGCCTCCAGATGCGCCTTATGGTGAAGGAAGACATGTTCGCTCACAAACTGTGTGCCCTTCTTGACCGGACCGAAATTACCAGCCGAGATGTATTCGACTGCTGGTTCTTCCTAAAAGAAAGGACATCAGTCAATAAAGAAATCGTGGAATCCCGCATGGGAATGCCAATTGGAAAATATCTGGATAAGTGTATTGAGAGTGTCCAGAGTGTCTCGGAAAAGAGTTTGATCAGCGGCTTGGGTGAACTGACCGAAGGAGAAATGAAGAATTTCGTAAGGAATGGGCTGAAAGATGAACTGATTTCTCTTTTGACCATGTTCAAGGCTTTCCCTTCTTTTGTATAATGACTTTGAATTATTTTCGACGTGCTGACAAGTCGCCTGTTCAGTTCTCTATTTCGTGTCTTGTACGCCGATTACAATCCAAAATGGTTAAAAATCACCACGGGCAAATGGTGTTTTGCGGCGTGGCGCATCGACAAAGCCACCAGCGACAGTGTGAACGCGTCTGAAGTAGGCGAAAATTTTGCAGCCACCAACCACACGGATGACGTATTTACGTTCATTGGCATATAAAGCCAAAAACGCCAAAAAAACGAAGGAATAGGAATCTTGGATGTTTCGCGAATAAAATCCGAATATAATCCGCAGCACAATTTCTTGCCGCATTGGAAAAAATGGATTAATTTTGGAATCTAAATTTCCCGTCCGTCTATGGCAGAAAAAATCATCATTCTGGATTTCGGTTCGCAGGTGAC
>ERZ857629.842-NODE-842-length-38590-cov-7.727417_pt1 | contig 38590 bp, 42 predicted proteins | sample MGYA00519700_ERZ857629 | MGnify/ENA primary metagenome ERZ857629 (study PRJEB31778, sample SAMEA3449351) | human gut metagenome | biome: human gut; feature: human-associated habitat; material: faeces | place: United Kingdom | collected 2010/2012 ... | reverse complement strand
CACAAACTTAATTCTGTTTTTAAGCTTTAAACGGAATTTCAAAAGATAATTAGCAATTTCTTAAAAAAATAAGAATTTTATTTGACTTTTTCATATAATCTGTGTATAATAAATATAGGAAATGACAAATCCACAAACGTGGTTTTGCCGAGATAGATTAAAAATTCACATCTAAATCGCCAAATTACAGATGTGAATTTTCTTTTTATTTATGTAGTTGCTTATCAACCCAGTTCTTATACAGAACTGCTGTCAAGGCAACGTTTAATGTTAAAGATAACATTAAGGATATTATAAAAAATAGTATCACTTTAACCATAAACATCACCACCTTTCCTACGAAGATTCGTAAAATTGGTGGCAAAACCACATCTGCTTATTATCATTCCCTATGTCAGCTAGTATAACATAGATTTTACAATAAAGCAATAGAAAAGAAACAAAATTTCGTAAAACTTTTTTCCGAAATTTACTTGATTTTTATATAATAATTTGGTAATATATTTATAATTTGAATGATTATTTAGTCATTCGTCAAGAGAGCTAACGAGTTGTAAATGTCTACGTCGTTGGCACCATAGTATCAGGTTAGAAAACAAATTTCTAACCTGTATTTTTTTGTGTAATTTCGGTAAAAGTTCCAATTTAATAGATGCTTTGGAACAGTTCTAAAAAGTTCCAAAAAATACCCAAAAATTAATATAAAATGTCGGGATTGCATGTCGGGAAAATTTTTAATTTTTGATAAATCTATCAATTACTCCCTTATTTATTATTATTCCTTCTGATTATCAGAAAGGATGAAAAAAAAAGAAAAACCAGATGAAAATTTTTATAAAATACTAAATGATTTAAGAGGTGTTGCGGTAAATATAAATCAACTTGCAAAAGTGGCGAACACTTATCAGTATGTTGATGATAATAAATATTATCCACTTGCCAATAGAGTTAATGATATGATTGATGATTTACAAAAGTTTTATCTTACACCTACTAAAAAAAAATAGGAGAATTTATGGCAGTAACTAAATTTTTATCAAGAAAAACAAGATTAGATATGATAATTAAATATATTATGAATGGGGAAAAAACTGAAAAAAACAAGGTATTTGGTAGCGAGAACTCTTACAGCCTTATACCTCCACCGAATATTCAAGTATTCGGTGGTTTCTTTTTATTTTAGATTATTTTGATCAATCCAATGCAAAAATTCCATATTTCCACCTTTAATTTCATAATACGTAATTTCAGCTATTTCATAATCATGTATTTTCTTGATTTCATTTTCTATTTCAGTAAATAAGCTTTCTTTTGTTCTAAATTCTAATTTATATTCATCGCATTCTTCTAATTCATTATTCCACCAATATTTAGAATGAACTTTAGAAAGTTGACATCCAGCTACTAATCTTTTTTCTAGTAATGTATCTACAATTTTATTTGCTATTTCTTCCTTATCACAAAATGTTGTTACAATTATATATTCATTTAGCATTGATTTTCACTCCTTAAATTTAATATTAATGTTTTAGCATTCTGATAAGTTGTAGAATTTTCTCCATATCTACTTTTGATATCTTCAAGTCTTTTGGTATAACCAACATCATTACCATATTTATCAATCTGCATATCTGCCTTATTTAATATTGTTAAAAACAGTGATGTGTACTCTGTGTTTATATTGCCATGATAATAAATTTCTTTCCAATACTTATAATTATTTCTTTTTAATATTTCTCCGCCAATATGTGCATGATTAGAATTGTTTCCATATTCATAACCAATATCATGATTAAATCCTAATACAAATAAATCTTGTAATTCACTATCATTTAAGTTGTATTCTTTTCCTATTTCAACCATTTTTCTAGCAACAGCCAAGGAATGTTTTAATCTACTTTCATCCATAGTTTTCTCCATATATCTTATTTAATAATTTTACATTTAGTTTTTACATCCAGCTCTCCACAATTAGTTTTGTAGTAATCAAAAAAGATAATATCCATATTTCTTTTATCAATATTCTTATTTATATTTATTATTGGTGTATATAATACATCATACAGTAAATATTCAGATCCAATCTTATTAAATCCAAGTCTTTTATAAAATTCAAATCTTTTTATAGTAATTGGATTGTTTATATTTTCTTTTTCAATTTCTGCAATTAGTCCCTTACCATCAGTAATCTTATTTCCTAGAATTTGCATAGCTTTTGTTCCATATCCTTTGTTTTGAAATTCATTAAATATAGCAAAGTAATCTATATAAAATGGATAATTGTTACTCAATTTTCCAGCATAAAAAATCCAATAGTTACATCTTTTAATAAAATTTTATAGAACTTCTCAATTCCATTTTTATAAGTTCTTTCTATTTTTTCCAAATCTCTTTGTTCATCTTCAGGAAATAATCTAATATATTTAGCATAGATATCTTCCTTAAATTCATTTAGTGTTATTTCAACTACATCAATCATTATAAACTCCATTATTATTTTAATGTATTTTTTATAAAATTAAGTATTTATTTAATATTTTTCTCCCATATTTTTCTTATATATTTTAACGACAATGTAGATAGTGTAAAGCCAATAACAGGAACTAATGAGCTTAATAGTATATTAGAGTAATTCCTTACTATGTATGAATAAGCAATTACAACGATATATGTTAATACGCAAATACATATTTTCCTAGTCCAACAAGTTTCCCACTTTTTATCTAATTCAACTCTTGCATTTCTAATTTTAATATTTTCAATATCTTTTTCTAAATCTTTTAATTCCATTTTAAACCTCTTTATTTAAAAATATTTTTTCTGTTTCAATTACCTTAGCATTATTTTTTCTTAATGTCAATGGGGACGGAGTTTTTTGACAACATAAAAAGTGAAATGATAGATAAATTTCGACAAAGATTTTAAAATAATATGGTTGTCAAAAAATTCTATACCCATTGACATATTATTAAAAATTTACCCACTCCCTGAAAAAATTGAGTTTAAAGATTATAAAATACCAATTACAAAAGAAATGAAAATATCATTGAAACATTTAGAAAGTTTAAGTCAGCAAACTATTTTGCTATCTGAAAATAAAATTAATAATTTAGAAGAACTTAAATCTTTTAGGTACAATTTAGAGGAGAAAGTACGAATTTTAAAAGGTAAAAGAGAAAATTTATGGCGAAAAAGAAAACGAGAAACAAATCCAGAAATTAAAGAAAAGATTACGCACGAAATTGGCGATTTAAAGGTTTTAATTAAGAAAACCAATAAAGATATCGTCAACTGCTATGAAATTGAAAATAGGACTATTCTGCTTAAAAATCAACTTGAACTTGAAAAATCAAAAGAAATTGTAAAAGGGAAAAATAAAGATAGGTCAAAAATAAGGTAAATGAGATTATACATTTTGTGTTTCAATATTCATTAAAAACTTTTGATACTACATTTTCAAAGAAGAAAAATCACCACATTTTAAAATGAAATGAATGTGGTGAGATATATTATTTAATTTCTTTCTCCTGAATCATTATTTTCTTCGTGCATAGCTTCTGTTTGTTCAGTTAAATTGCTATTTCTTTGATGTTGAACCATTGCTTGTTGTGCCATATGTTTGTGTTCTTCGGAATCATTATAGGCTCTTCGTGCTTTACCACTATATTCTTCATATGCCATTTGTGCACGTATTGCTAAACTTTTGTATTCTTCATATTTTCCATATGCTTGCCTAGCTGTGCTTAAATATTCTTCGTACCTTTGTCTAGAACTTTCCATATTAGCACGATGGCGGGAATCTTCATATATTGAATATGCTTGTCTGGCCAAATTACGATATTCATCATATTTTGCATTTGCTTGTCTTGCTAAAACAATATATTCCTCATATTGTGCGTATTCTTGTCTTGCTAACCCTATATAATATTGATATGCTTGAGCTAAATTCGAATTGTTATTAACATCTGGTGATATAGGTGCACTTTTATTTACACCTTCTTTTAAAGAATCTATCATTTCATTTCTTCCCATTATTATCACATCCTCCTCTTAATTATACTAAATTATAGGGTAAAAGTCAATTTATGTAAATTTGTTTAGTTACTATTACATAATTCTTCAATCCCAGCTATCTGGCTATTATTAAGTAATGCCAATAATCCTAATTCATTATAATTCATATAGACTAATTCATAGTTGTAATCATTTAAATAATCATTTATTATATTTAAATCATTTACTATAGTATCAATTGATTCTAATCTTCTATTTGCTATTTTCTCGGTATCCTTTGCGTAAATCATATCTGGTGTAATCTTTAACTTGATTCCAACACTATCTAGTAATTTATTTACATTGTAGCATAATATATTTGCATTTCCTCTGTACATATTAATATTTAGCTCAGTTAAATATTTATTTTCTTTTAATTGCATTATTAATTTATACATATCACTACAATTTTCTAATGCAGAATTTGTAATAATATAAGCAAATTTTCTTATCTCATTTTCTTGAGATATATAATTTAAACTAAACGCTTTACCTTTAAACTCTATAATATCATATTTTTCTTTATATTCATTTTCTTTTTGTTTAATCTTATTAAAATAATTCTTTTCGGATTTCATTTGAATAAGATATAATATTTCTAGTATTGGTATAAATATTACAGAAAGTACAAAAATTGTACCACTAATTTTAGCAACAATACTATATGTAAGATTTTTTTGTATATATAATCCCATAATAGAAAAACTTATAAAACATATTGTTCTTAACAAGTAAATATCTTTTTGTATTTTGTGTGAAAAGTAAATTGGCATTTTGAATATTTTTTCTGTCGTGCATAGTAATCTAAGTATAATTACACCAATCACAAATATGTTAATATTTGCTTCAAGTGGTATAAAAATAATTGCAATTATATACAAAATCCATATTAATAATTCTTTGATATTATTTTTTATTAACTTCATCTTTTTCTCCTATATTATTTAACTTTTCCAAATTTTCAAATGAAATAATTGATAGATTAGTACTATAATTTTTGCTTTTTACAACATTTATTACTTCTAAATTATTATTGTTAAGAATCTTTATTATTGTATTAATATCATGTCTTACTGTATTATAATTATTAGCTCGTCTAATTCTTATGAAGTCATAATCATATTCAAGCATATCAGATTCAGATATACTTAAATCATATCCGAGATTTTTTAATAATTCATTTATAGCATTAACCAACTGAAGTGTTTTTGTTTTCATAGTAACTTTTACAGTAAAATTTTGAAACAGGTCATTAATACTATTACTATTTAATTTGTTATTACTTAATATATTAACATATTTATTTATATTATTGTCAGTTATTATAATATCTTCAATTTTTACATCTTCTTCCTCTCCATACTTCTTTTTATGGATATTTGTGATAATTCTCCATATAATTACAAAAATTAAAAATATAATTTCAATCCCAATTATAATCATTGGTATCAAATATTCATTTTGACTCTTTTTACTAACCCATATAGATGCAATTATTCCTACAATAATTGCTCCATAATAATTCTTGTTTTTCATACATAACCTCTTTTATAGAATTTTTTTAATATTGTTGCTCCATTTAATATGTCATTGCGTTAAATCAACATATACAATTTTATAGCACTATTTATCTATTTTGCAATATATTTTTGGTTTCTATTTCTTGGTTGTTCTGGTATTGTAAGTTGCAATGAACCATTTTCTAATAATGGATTTATATAATTTTTCTTAAATGTTGCTATATCTTTAAATCCAAAATGAATTGTAATTTCTTTTAGTGTTTTAGCTTCTTTGCAGAAATTTAAAAGATCTTTTTCTTGTGGTTTGTTCTTAATTTTCTTATTGGTTTTCTTATCGGTTTTCTTATCGGTTTTCTTATTGGTTTTCTTGTCGGTTTTTTCGTCATATTCAAATGGATTTTCCCTGTATTTAAAAGAAACTCTTAAAAAGTGATCCATAAATATAAAACAATTTTTATCATAAGCATCAAGTATTCTTAAAACTCCAGAGCCAATATTTTCAATTAAATCAACATCTTTAAAAACTCTTATAAGTTCTTTATTTCTTGGAGCAGTAACACCTTCTAGAAATTCTTCTTGTGATAATTCTTGAGGAAGTCCACCACCAGAAGTAATTTCAATTCTATCAGAATAAAGCTCAACAATAGGGGAAGTGTTATAAGTATAATCACTATGAACAATAGCATTGATAACAGCTTCTTTAAGAGCTTTACTATCTATCATTTCAACTTCTTTTCTGCCATTGTATTCAATTTTTGCATAAACAGTGTTTTCGGCAACTAATCTCTCTAAAATTCTATGAGTTGCTGTAATTATGCAACAATAACCATACTCGTGATTTTCAATTAGTTCCATCTTATTAGTTCCTAAATATTTAACTAATTTTATTGATATGTTATTTTCATCAGCAAGTAGGAAAGCATTATAGTTATACTTACCATCACTGGTTAAAAGATTTAGGTTTTTAGCAAAATTATCATTAAGTTTCATGCCATTTTCTTCATAATAGATTTTTAATTGCCTAAATGTTAAGTCTTGTCTAGGTGATTCTAACTCCTTTAAAGATGTTTTAACTCTCCTAGAATACATTTCATCTATCATATCAAATGTCATTTGTTCTTTACCACTACCAATTCTAATATAACAACCTTCAGGAGTTCTTCCTTTTTTTCTTAAATAATAAGGCTTTTCAGTTCCACTAGATATAACAACTTTTATTATTTGTTTGTCATCAATATCTTCTACTATTACATCAAATAGACCAAGAGTAGAGGGTTGGATATTATTTTTTATTCTATCTTTTATTTGTAATTGTGTTAAATCAATATCTTTAACACCAACTACTTGTCCATCTTTTCGAATTCCAACATAAATTATTCCACCTTCTCTATAATTAAGAAATGCAATAACTTCCTGCTCAAAATCTTCATTTAGTTGTTCTTTGTTTTCGATACGATTTGTTTCAGTATTTTTCATTATTTCACACTCCTATAAAACTATTGATATATAACAAAATCATTCAAAAATGTTAACATTTCAAATAATACTTTTCTTTCTTGTGCATATTCTATTGTTTTACTTCCAATAGCAATTTCTTCCCATCCATCTTTTGTAGTATTGAAAATACAATTGTACAATTGACTAAAATCAAAAGTAAGATTACTCTTATCATCTTCAGTTTGAAAATAATGGTTAAATACCTTTATTAATTCTTCACTTTGTAAAATTATATTTTTAAATTCAATTTCAGCATTTCCATTTACTATTTTATTATATAATCCTATATCTTTCATTTTTATAGCTAATAAAATAGGAAATAAAATAACTTTAGCTAATAAATAGCTAGAAGAATTTTGAATAAAATTATATGTAATTGATACCAATTTAATATATCTATTACAATTTCTTAATGAAAAGTTGTATATTCTAGCCATTTCTCTAACACATGTGTCAAAATATCTAGATTGACTAATATGTATGATATTCAAGCTATTTATATAATTTTCTATATTTATATTAGGTAGTGTAAATTGCAAATCAAAAAATTTATCTAAATATAAATATCCATCTATTCCTTCACCATAGAATTTCTTTACTGTGTATTGCAATTCATTTAAATTAGTAGAAAAAACAAAAATAAATTCATCGTTATCAAAGAAGTGCTTAATCCTTTCTAATAATTTTATAGCAAATTGGGGGTTACATCTATCTAGTTCATCAATAAAAATAACTAATTTATTTGCTTTTTCAACTTTAATTTCTTCCAATAATTGATTAAAAGTATCTTTTAGTCCTTCTATTGATATAACATCTTTTGTTATTGGTATATTTTTTTGAGGATTACATTGTAATTCAATACCAACACTTTTACCTGTGTTATTATCTGCAAAGGATAAACCTACTTTAAAAGAAGAAATGATTTTATATATTTTTTGTCTCATAGATTCGCTTGGCTTATCATTATCTGATAAGTTTGGATTTTGTTCTATTAAACTATATATTAAAGTTAATAAAGGATCTTCATTTGAATCATATTCCCATGCGTTATAATAAATTGGAAAAATCTGATTTTTAGTATCTATTTCTTTTAAATCTTTTTCAAAATTTTTGATAAAATCATTTAATCTTTCATCTATTATATAGTTTTCAAAACTTAAGCATTTTATTACTTCAATTACTTGTTTTATAAAAAATGTTTTCCCAGTTCCCCAATCACCATTCAAAGAAATGATATTTTGTTCATTCATTGCATATAGTATCTTTACAAAATTTTTAATATTATTATTTCTTTGCAATACATTGGCTTCTATAGTCTTAATAACATTTTCATCTGTTGGCTTTAATTCTAAGCTCATTTATTCCTCCTATTTGAATTTTGCCAACAGCATTGGCAAAATTGATATTGATTGTTATTTAGCAACCATTTATCCACCTCATCTTCTGTTAAAACTCCATATTACAATTTATTTATTTTTTGCTCTACTTCTATATACATTTGCAACATTTCTACAACTTGCTGTATCGTAATCACTATTTAAATTTTTTGCAATAAATGGTTTAAAGCAATGCTTACACATTTTTACTTCTTTTCTTTCATTTGTTTCATTAAAAGCAAGTATAAGTTCAATAGCTTGGAACAGAGAATTGAAATTCCAATTTAAAAATGTTTTTTCATCTGCAAAATCAAAATTAAATTCTACATTGTTAGGGTTAAACATATTTGCATATTTTTGATATATTGCTTTTTTATCTTCATTTTCAGTCCAAGAGCTATTTTCTACGGAATTAAATATTCTATATAAAGCTCTAGCCATTACTAAAATATTAGCTATTTTTTCAGTATAGCATTTAGAAAATACAATACTAAAATCTTCGCCTTTATCAAAGTTATTTAATAAATCTCCATTTGGATTATCAGAGCCATATACATATTTTAATATATCTTCATTAACTCCATGATCGAAATCTATTCTTTGTATATCTTCATTACCAATAAAATATGGTTTTATATATGTACTTGCAGACATTTCATCAATATTAGAATATCCTTGAGTTAGTGCACTTAGATATTAATATAGATTATTGCTAAATGCTTTATCATACTTAAGTTGTACTACATAAAGTAAATAAAAGCAATATTTTTTGTAAAATTTGTAAGTACAATATATATAGGATTATTGTATCTAAAATTTAGTATGTATAAAAATCAACCAAGAAAGGAGGCATGAAAATGGTAGAAGAAATCTTAAAAAAGTATTTTGAAGAACATATGAAACAAAAAGATATTGCAGAGTTTTTTAAAGTGAGTAGAGAATATATTTCTAAAGTTGTTAGAAAGGATGCAAGATATCAAGAAGAAAAGCAAAAAAGACATCAAGAAGCTAAAGCAAGAAAAGCTAGATATAATAAAGAGTATTTAGAAACCTACGAAAGAGATAAAGAAAAATCTGATAAAGAAGATTATGATAAGCTACAGGCTTTATTAGATAGTGATGCAAGGCAAATGTCTAGACATTCTTTGGGTATAATTTCTAATGAAAAGACACGACTATTCAAAGTCTATAACATTAAGATAAAAAAATGAGAACTTAGAAATGGAGCTTCTAAATTCTCCAACAGAGATTAGACACCGAAATGATGGGATATCTTTTCGTTATCTCTTTGATAATTATATCACAAGAGATGAAAAACGGACAAGATATTCCTTTAATTTTTTTAAAGGGTGGGTAGAAATTTGAAAACTTTAGTGAAGGCAAAGACTATTCTGTACACGAATATGTTACTAAAGATAAAAGGAAAGATAACAATAGACCAATGTGTCCTATTTGTAGTAATTGTAATCATAAAGAATTTTGTGCTAATAGGAAAAAGCTATTCAAAATGAAAGAATGTGAAGATTGTAGTAATTGCAAAGATAAAGAACATTGTGATAAGTTTTATATCTATCAAAAATTCAAAGTAGAACTTTTAACAAATGGTAGAAAATCTACAACAAAAGATACAAATAGAATACAGTTTAATGGTAAAACAAAAGAAGAATCCTTAAATAAAATGCTTGAATATGTACGAGATGTTTCTATTCATGGCAAGACAGAAAAAACCAAGCAAAAAGATGCAACTATTGTTTCAATATGTGAAGCATACGAAACTAAAAGAGTAAGAAACAAGGAAATTAAACCAAGCACTTATAATAGAAGTCTGCAAACTATAAAAGCAATTGGGAATTATAAATTTGCAAATATTTCAATCCAAAATGTTACAGCTAACCAGATAAAACAATATTTAGAAAGTGAGCGAGCAAAATCTAATTCTTCAATAGACAAATATTATAGTAAAATTAAAAAAGCTTTTGCTATCGCTTATGCAAATGGGATTATTCAAAAAAATCTATTCCTTATTGGAGATGGAATTAAAAAGCCTGAAAGTTTTAAGGAAGATAAAAAGGTTGATGCTTTTACTAGAAAAGAAGAATATGTTTTAACAGAATATTTAAAAACACATAAATCTAAGTATAAGCTAATATTACTAGTTGCTTTATATACTGAAATGAGAATTGGAGAAATACTTGCATTAAGACCTAGTGATATAAATATTGTAGGAAATATTGGAAGTATTAATGTTAGAAGAACATTAACAAAAGCAATTAACACTTATGGATATATTTATTCATATTTAAGGCAAAAAGAATTAAATCAAAAATACACAAAGTATATGCAAGACACAAATGCTATACTAGAAGAAAACTTCGAAAAATTTGAAGAAGAATATTTAAAACTAAAATAATAATTTACAATTAGAACTTTATATGATATAAAATCGGAAAGTTGGAACTTAAAAATATAATAAGAATAATTTGGAACCAAGTTCCAAAAATATGATAAGTTGCAAAACATTGAGAAATACTAGGATAGATGGCAGTTTTATAATGCTCATCTGCACCATTAGAACCTCAAGTGTTTCGGAAGATGAACTTGAGGTTTTAATTATAAAAATAGTGCAAAGTTCTAACACTTTTCCAAAATTAGAATTTTTATAAATAGTTAGAAATGTATTTTTTAAGACAGATTACCTAAATAGCGAGTTCGGTAATTTGTTCTTTTTTTGTATCTTTTATATTTAATGCAAGTTTATCACTAATAACCCTTGCAGAAATTCTTTTGTTTTCTATATCAGTGTGTGCATATCTTAAAGTAGTTTGAAAATCAGAATGACCTAGCCATATTTGTATGTCTTTAACTGGTACACCATTTTGAATTAATAAATTACCACAGCTATGTCTTAAATCATGTAGCCTAATGTGTCGTAAATTGTTATTATCTAATATTTTGCTAAAAGTTTGTGTTACATATCCAGGTTTCATTAATTCTCCATTTTGCATTAAACAAATATAGTCTTTATAATCATTGCAATAAGTATTGCCATAAAATTTTTTATATTCATCATATTTTTCTTTATAATAATTTAGTAAATTTGCTATAAAATCAAATAAAGGTAAAGTTCTATAACCTGAATCACTTTTTGCTCTATCTTTGAAAATGAATTGTGTAACGCCATCAATTTTACCACGACCTACAGTATGTCTAATTGTTAATGTCTTAGTTTTAAAATCAATAGCATTCCATTTAATACCAATAACTTCTTCACGTCTTAATCCATATACTCCTGCAATAACTACTGGTAATTCAATGGGAGTTATTTTTATAAGCTCCATTAAATTTAATAATTGATCTTGAGTATAATAGTCCGCGGTATATTCTTTTACTTTTATAGGTTCTAATTTAGTAGCAGGGTTACTATCAATAATCTCGGTAATAACTGCACTTTTTAAAGCTTTACTAATATTTGCTCTATAATGTTTTATAGTATTTCCTGAAAGACGATATGGCTTTTGGTTTTATGCTTTGTAGTAATCAAAATCCTTTAAAAATATGTAAGCATTGCGGCAAAGTATTTTATGCTAAAAATCCTAAAGCTGAATATGATAGTAGCCAATGTAGAAATCAAGCAAATGTATATAAAAGCAGAAACAAGAATAAAGTAGACTAAAAATAATTATTGAAATTGTAGAAAAAACATTGTTTTTAAAATAAAAATAAAGTATAATAAATCCACCCTTTTCAAAGGAAATCTTTGAGGAAGGAGGTGAACATCTTGAGTTCTTTCGATTTAATTTGGCGATTAATTGTTTTATTATTACTTAGTAATAGTAAAGATGACGAAAACCAAAATTCTCAAGATTAGTACAAACTAATCAAAGGCAGTCTGGTCAACTGCCTTTATTTTTTGCAAAAAAAATGAGATATGCGGTCAACATATCTCTGTGAACATTCGAGTCTTCGATTTATTCTCTTGCTTAAGCTAAATATAGTATACTATATTTTTTATTATATGTCAAATGTTTTTTTAAAATTCATTTTAAACTCAATTTTTAGAATTTTTTTCGAATATCTTTTAATAAATCATTTACATCTATTCCAAGCACATGAGCAATGCCAAATAATTCATAATCTTTAACAGTCCTTTTATTATTTTCAATATCATATAAACTTTGCTTATGAATGCTGATACCTATTAATTCTAATTTTGCAGATAACTTTTCATAAGATAAATCTTTTTCCATTCTGTATCCTTTTAGTAATCCTCCAATTACGTTCATATTTCCATCAAATCTTGCAATCAATGACATATCTAAATCACTCCATAAATTTTTCTGTGTTATATTTATAAGTGTTAACACTTTATTGCGATTATATACTTAAAAAATTAAAAAGGAGCAACATCACATGGAACAATTAAACAAAGAATTTAATGTACCTTATTATATATTTGAAGAGATTATAGACTATGTAGAACTTACAGCCAAAGATTATTGTAAATGTATGAAATGGGAAAATATAAAGTCTTTATTATGATTAGCAGTAGTAAATGACAGACTAACAGAGCAACAAGCAAAATTTTTAGAAAAGGAATTTTGTAGAGAAATATAAGATTTTAATTTTTACTAATATTGAAATAATTTTTATTTTATGCTATAAAATAAATAGATAAACTTTATAGAATTACGAAGGTTAATATTGGAGGAACGCAAATGTTAATGGATAATATGATAGCTTATGCAGAAATAGATGAAATATTAAATTTATTAGAAGATAAATATAGAGATAAAGTACCAGAAAAGGTAAGAGCTTTTTTCAAAGAAGAAAAAATGGTTGATTACAAACCTACAATAGATGTAAATACACCATTAATACAACAAAATTTAAAAAGAGAAACAATAGTATTGCTAGCAATATTAAATATAAATTATTGGTGCGAAAATGAAGAAGAAAAGCAATTTTTCCTTAATGAATTAGCAAAAAATGAAGATGAAAAGAAAAAGCTTGAAGAAAAATATAATCCAGATAATTTATTTAAGAAAAGACCAGAAGAAAAACAAGAATTTGTACATACAGAAGAATTATCTGTTATTGAATATAAGAAACCAAACTTTATACAAAAATTGTTAAATAAAATTGCAAGATTATTTAAGAAATAGTTGTTGAGGAGAAAGTTATGAACAAAGGTAAAATTAATGATTTCATTAATATATGGGCAGAAGTTGTTGGATTAACTGGAGAAGAAAATAAAAAATATAGAAACTTTATAAAAACTGATATAGCTAGAAGATGTGCGATGTATGAACAAGCAATTCCAACCATAAGTACAAAGGATGATAGTTGTAATGCTTATATAATAAAGCCAGTTAATGGCCAGTATAGTTTTGAAGATTTTTTACTAAACAGACTGATGTTAGGATTAAGGGATGTAAGCTTTATATGTGCATTAGAAGGTAATGGTGGTGAATATACAGCAGCTGATAAAACCTTAAATGTTAATACGGGAGCAATTGACTCTCTTGCAAGAGATAAAGCCAAAAGGCATACAGGATTACAAGGGAAAAATGTTCAAATTGTTCAGAAAACAATAGAACATGAATTAGGACATTGTTATAAATCACTATTTAATAATGGATTTAAAGCACCACTTGGAAAGGGTAGAGAACAAGATGAAATGTATAAAAAACTAATTAATGCTTTATCAAAATTTGAAAATGGAAAATATGCAAGTCAAATAAAAAGTCTTAAAGATTTTGAGTTAGAAGAATATTCTAGTGTAATAAAAACAGGTGTACGTGATTCAAGAGTAACTTATGATTATGATGCTAGATTTGGTTGGATAGATGAGCTATTAAATGAAACAGAAGCATTAGAACTAACTAATAGCAATGATATTCATGATACATGGCCGTTACAAGATGAAAATGGCAGAGCTTCAGTTTCAGGAAACTATGTAAATGTATATAACTATTTAAGTGGTTATCGCTCATTTACTGGATATGGACCAATATTAAAATCTTTATTAGGGAAAGAGAACACTTTTAGAGCAGAATATATTTCTTCTGTTGATGTTTTTAAACAATTTGACCAAGAATATGCTAATATAGTCCAAGATGTATGGGGACTAGATCCTCAAAAATATCCACCAATGAAATGTATATTTATGGACTTTGATGATTTATTAAATAATAAACCTTTTGATGAGAATATAATGTTAAAATTAGATGAGTTTTTTGCTAAATGTTATGAAAGAAAAGTTGAAAAAGTTATGGCTCAAGGTAATGGTAATTTAAGTCCAGAACTTAGAGAGCAAACTTTAAGAGAAATAGAAACATTCCAATCAAGACTTACTACTAATGATGACACTAATAAAAGGGATGCGTTAGCACATAATGTTATATTTAATAATTTAAAAACAAGAATTAATGAATTAACTATACAAAATAGTCAGCACGAAATTGCTGAAGATGATAAAATACAACAAGATAATCATCAATCTGGAAAAACAGATAGTCAAAAAATGAAATTTGTAAAAGGATTTATACAAGCATATGATGATACTGAGGAAGAATATCAGTATGAAAAAAGGGCAAATGATGATGTAATGGATATGAAAAGGTTACAAGAGATAGTTGAAACAAATGGTATGAATAGAATGCTTATAGTAGATTTAGATGGCAAATGGATAGGAAGACCTGATGACGAAGATTTTAAAGTACAATACTCACAGAAACAAGTATCTGCGATGGCAAGATTATTAAAAGTTGCTCAATTACTTACAGAAAGCAGAAAATTAAATCCAGAAGGAAGAAATTATTTAGAAGAATTTACAAATATTCCAGATATAGAATATAAGTTAAAACAAATGCAGGCAGATTTCAAAGATGAAAATTCATATATGTATGATTTAAGGCAAAGAGCAAGAAATAATAGAGCAAATGGAAATAGACCATCTTATCCTCCAACTCCAGCAGAGATATATGCATCTGATAGTCCTACACCAGAAATTCAACAAGGTACTATAAAACAATCAAAAGGTATTTCAATTGGTGATGTAAAATCAAGTATATCAGAAGGCAAGGTAACTACACAGGAAAGCCAAAGTGCAACACAAGATGTGAAAAGGTTAATGGAAATAAAAGGATTACAAGTTATGCAGAAAAACCGGTCAAGCCTTAACTCCAAAACAAAAACGATTACTAGATGAGCATATACGACAAACAAATAAGGCACAAGTTAGATTTAGAAATCAGCAAATCAATACTAAACTGTATTGATAAATCAAGTATTGACACTTATAAGAAATTTTTATTTTTATCAGTTAAGAGGTTATTCGAATTATTATGTCATCTAAAAATTTAAATTATAAGTTGGACCATTTTTCACCTACAATTAACAAAACTTACACAACTTTTTCTAAGGTATTGATTTATTAGAAAAATATTTCATAAAGAATCAATCTTGATTCCTTATGAAATAAAATGGATATCCTCTTTGATCGACATCATCAAGGTTAAGGTTTAATTTTTTTGCTTCATCATCAAGTAGCTTTCTTTCTTCCTCAATATCCAGCTCTATTTTTTTAACTTCTATTTCAATGAAATATCCTAAATTCTCTACCTTATCCAATGCTATTTCATACTTATCATTTTTGTACATGTATATATTTCTATTTTTATGTATCAAAGCAAACGAAATTATATTCAATTCATTAAATATCTTCTTCATTCTATCTATGTCATCAATATTTACTTCATATTCATCGCAATATAAATGTATCTCTTCTTTTTCAGGATAAAAATGTTTATAATTTAATATTTTCTTTTCTCCACGTTCTCTTATGCTTAGCCACTTGTAGGGATATTTTTCCTTTGTAAAATCCTCAAATTTGCTTGTAAAATATTCATCTTTTTGTTCAACTTCCTTTACAAATGTAGCATTTGAATTAAAGAATTTTTTTAATTCGTTAAATTTCTCTTCGTTTATTTTTATTTTGATTTCTATTTCAACATCGTTACTCATCTTTTTGTCTCCTTTATATTAATTTCCATTGGAACATGATCAGAACCATATATATCTTTGTATATTTTAACGTTTTTTATGTTCTCTTGCATAGACTTACTAACAAAGAAATAATCTATTCTCCTTGCAAACATATTATATCATAATCTGAACTCAAGATTTTTTTAAAATCTCCTTTTTCATACGCAGATTTATATCCATTTACATTCCATGTTAATATTTTCACAAGCCCCATCCTTTCCTTGTAGCAAAAATATTACCTTGGTAATTCTATCATATTAATAGTTTTTTGGGCAATAAAAAAATAAAAATATCCAATAGTTTCCCTTGCCAAGTATAAAAAATTATGTTAAATTAGTAATAGTAAATTGAATTTATACCATACAAAGCTCACGAATGTTTTGAGCATTTATATTATCAAATACCTATGGAATTATTCTTTAACAAAAATTATAGAGATAAATTAAATTCAGATAGTAAAATTCTCTATGGATTTCTATTAAATAGGTTAACCTTATCAGCTAAAAATAACTGGATTGATGAAAATGGTAATGTTTTTCTTATATTTACTAGAAAAGAAGTACAAGAAAGATTAGATTTATCTGACAAAACTGTTACAGAGGCTTTTAAACAACTAAAAGATTGCAAACTAATACACGAAAAAAGACAAGGAGCTAACAAACCAAATCTAATATATGTTGGAAAAATAGACCATGATGAAGACTTAATAAAACTGATTCGTAAAAATTACGACTCCCGAATTGTAAAATCTACGACTCAGGACACGGAAAATTTACGACCAAACTATAACAATAATAATTATAACAATAAAGTATAGAGAAGCAGAGGATTTTATAAGAATAACTTCTGATTAAAAATACGATTAATTTTTCTATCAGATTTCTAACAAAACTTGAAAAAGTTGTGTCTGATTTATATAAATTTTTTATTGTTTATGTTACAATAAACACAAACGAAATAAAAAGAAAAAATGTAAAGGTGGATTTATAATATGGTAAAAAAGAGTGTAAAAATATAAAAAACATAGGAAATTTTGAAAATCGAAGGTGAGGTAATAACATGAGAAATGATATTTTGAATTTAAAAGAACAAATAGAACAATATATACCTTATAATGAGCAAGAGGCTAATGATAAACATGTAATGTTGCAATATATAAATAAATTTGATGATGTTTTAACACGAAAAAATGAATTTGGTCACTTCACTGCTTCTTCTTGGGCTGTGAACAAAAATAGAACAAAAGTGTTAATGATATATCACAATATATACAAGTCATGGGCATGGACTGGTGGACATGCTGATGGAGAATCTGATTTGTTAGAAACAGCTGTACGCGAATTAAAAGAAGAAACTGGTGTTGAGAATTTAAAAATTCTAAAGAATGATATATTTTCTTTAGAAATTATATGTGTTAATGGACATGTAAAAAGAGGCAATTATGTGCCTTCTCATGTGCATTTAAATTTAACATATCTTTTAGAAGTTGATGAAAATGAATTACTAAAAATTAAAGCTGATGAAAATAGTGGAGTTAAATGGATTGATATAAATGATATAGAAACTGTTGTAAATGAAAAATGGGTTTTAGAAAATGTTTACAAAAAAATTATAGACAAACTTCAAAAATAAAATAAAACCTGTCTACTTTAGATTGACATTGTTTGCTTTATTATGCTATTATAAGCTTAAATATTGTTAATGGTGGTGGTTACAATGAATGATGAAAAAGATATAGAAATTGTGAATGGCAATGGTGATTTAAACATCTCCCCTGTTACTGATTATATTGAAATCGAGAAACCAAGGCCTAAAATAACTGAAGAAATAGTTATCCCAGAGGAAAAGAAAAAAATTTAAAAAGCACCGTTGTGGTGCTTTTTTTCTATATTGCTTCTTGGTTTGTTTCTTCTACTTCTCCATCATTGTTTTCTTTATTATGTATTTCTAGATTTGATACTGAAACTTCATATGCTATTCTCTTTTCTACAGTTCCGTCTTCATATTTTTTCTCATATTCTCTTGATTGTACTCTACCAGTTACTCTTAATTCTGTACCAACTTCTAGATTTTCACAAAATCTTGCTGTTCTTCCCCATGCTATACATGGTATATAATCTGATTTGTTATATGCTCTATTTACTGCTAATAATATATCCGAAATTTCTCTGCCAAAAGGTGTTTTTCTATATATTGGTTTTTTGCATAAATATCCATCTAATACAACTTCGTTAGATATAATATCTTTTCCAACTGTTATCTCTTCTTCTTGATTTGGTAAAAATTGAACATCTTTTGCAAAAACTGTAAGTATTAATCTACTCTTTTCATTTTGATAACTATTATATGATCTAAATTGTCCATCAATAGAGATTTTATCATTAATCTTTAGTTCAGCATTTGTCAATAGTCTTTCTGATATTGTTATTGGTATAATGTCTTCGCTACCACTTAAACGTGGTACACTTAAATTAAATATGTAAAATTTTTCTCCATATATTTCATGACTAAATACTTTATCACTTGTTACTTTTCCCACTAATGTTAAGCGGTTATTTTCTTCATAATTTGTACTCAATTTGGTTTCCTCCCCTTATTTGTTATGATATTAAAAAATATCTCTCACATTTATTATTATACTACGTTTTTTTGAATTTGTCTACATAAAATTACATTTTTTTCAATATTTTCCATATAGAATTTTAATACACATTATATACATGTTATCATATATATCTAACAATTCATTTTTTTCTATATTAATTTCCTGCGGTTCAAATTTATTGTTATACATATCTACAATATTTCGTTGTATGCATACAAGCATTTCTTCTTCTGTAATGCTTGAAGCTGTTACTGTCGCTTTTGAATTAAACCCATATGTTATTACTTTTAAATTCAGGTTTTCCACTAATTTAACATTAATATCTGAATTAAGTATTAAATATTCTGCATTTAATAATATACTTTCTAAATTTTTATTAATTAATTCTTTATTTAGAACTATAATTTTAAATTTGACATTTTTAATGTTATCTATATTTTTTTCATTGATAAATATAACATTACTGTTGTTTATATTATGTTTCAGCATCTCTTTTATATATTTCTCATTTTTCTCTTCACTTATAATTCCAATAAAGAACATTTAAAAATCTCCTTAATGCTTATATATACTCTATTATTTCACATTAATTTACATTTATACATTAACTAGTTTTTGTGCTCCATTATTATCAATAATATAATTTTCTTTATATATTAGGTCAGAAACTTTAACTATTTTTAGTCCTTTATTATTTATATTTTTAATTAACATCTCTAAACTATCTGCCGTGTGTTTAGTTCCATTGTGCATTAAAATTATACTGCCACTTTTTATTTTATCTTGTAGCCTTTGCCACATATCCTGGCCTTCAATTCCTGTATAATCTAATGTGTCTAAATTCCACTGTATTGCCAAATGATTTCCTTCTTTTGCCGCATTTATTACTGTATTATTGTATTCTCCGTAAGGAGCTCTATACAGTACAGTTTCAGTTCCTGTAAGATTTTTTACCTTTTCGCTACACTGTTTTATTTCACTAATATTTTCTTCTAAACTTAACTTATTAACATGTGGATGCTTGTTAGAATGGTTAGCAATTTCATGCCCAGCTGCATGAATCTTCTTTACCGCTTCTGGATACTTATCTACCCACTCCCCAACCACAAAAAATGTAATTTTTACATTGTTTTTTTCTAATGTACCTAAAATACTATCTATATCATCCGCATTCCATGCACAATTCATTGTTAAAGCAACCTTATTTTCATCTGTAATTACATTATATATAGGCAATAACTTGCTTGTTGTCGACGTTATTATTGACTTTTCGTTTACATTTATACCACTCGCAAATGCAAATAACATGCACACTGTAACTATTGAAATTAAATATGAATATATTTTCTGTTTGTTAAGAACAATAAACATAAAAAATATCCTCCTAACATAAGTTAATACAAATATATTCTTCTCATCAAAGTTTATGCATCTTATTATCTTATAATTTTTAAATAATCTGCTTTCTGTACTTTTTCGCTTATATGTTTATCACCTAAAAGCTTTTCTGCCACATGAATAAAATTACATTCGGTGTCTGTTAAATATATTATATCTTGCCCTTTATTTTCACTATTAATATTATTTTCTTGCAAATATGTAGTTAGATTTTGTGCTATTTTCTCGCCAGTGTTTATTATTTCAACACCTCTCCCCATTTCTCTTTTTATGATTTTTTGAAATAGTGGATAATGTGTGCATCCTAAAATTAGTGCATCGACATTTTTAATGTTTTTTAAATACGCTTTTACTGTTAATTCAGCAATTTTATTATCAGTCCATCCTTCTTCTGCCATTGGAGCTAGCAATGGGCAACCCATTGTTTTTATTTTTGCTTTTGGCATTAATAACTCAATTTTATTTTGCCATCCATTGCTTCTTATAGTTCCTTTTGTAGCTATAACACCTATTTGTGGTTCTTTATCTCTATATTTATGTTCCAAATATTCCACTGTAGAATTTATTATTCCTATTATTGGTATCGAATATATCTTTTTTACTTCTTCTAATGCTTGACTAGTAGCAGTTCCACATGCAATTACTATTAATTTTACATTTTGCCCTATTAAAAACTCTATTCCTTGTTTTGTCAATTCTATTATACTCTCTTTAGATTTACTACCATATGGAAACCTTTTTGTATCTCCTAAATAAACTATATTTTCATTTGGCAATTGCTTTTTTACCTCTTTAAATACTGTTAACCCTCCAACTCCCGAATCAAACATTCCAATTGGTCTATTATCCATTTTTCCATTCATTCCTTTCATATATACTGTCATATATATATACTCATTTTTCCTGCTTATTATATATTAACATTAAACTTTTTTCAATGCATTTGTCGCTTTGGAGACATCCATCCTTGTGACATTTTGTCGGAAAAATGAACGTCCTTAAGGTTGTAATCATATAATATATTATAATTTAAAGAAAGGAAGTATAAATTTATGGAATACGAGAAAAATATGTGCCCTGTTATAAAGTTAGATGGTGTACTTGCTACTGGTAAGCAATTTGACTTAGATATAACATTACCAGAAGATAATAGATCTGTAATTTATGGTGTTGTAAGTGATAGCTGTCACAATCCAGTTTGTGATGCTGTTGTTAAACTTGTGGAAGTTGTTAATGATTGTGGAAAAGAAGAAAGAAGACCTGTGTCTCATACTTTTACTGATGAACATGGTGAATTTGTTTTTGGTCCTCTTTGTGCAAATAAATTTTATGAAATAGTCATCTGGGTTGACGAGGTAAAACATTGTAAAATATGTACTTCTTGTAAGCATGAAGGTAGATGTTTGCAAGGTATAAAATTAGAATGTCCTCCTTGCGATATGCATCATAAAAAACCTTGTGATAAACATGAAAACAATACTTGTGAAAAACCTTGTGATGATTTTTGTGAAAAACACTGTGATAGACCAGAAGAAAAACCATGTGATAAACCATGGGATAAAAGACCATGTAAATGCTTTGATAAACCTTGCTGTAGATAGTTTTAAACCCTACGTCTTTTTATAGGACGTAGGGAATTTTTTGGAGGCGACACCCGGATTTGAACCGGGGATCAGAGTTTTGCAGACTCGTGCCTTACCACTTGGCTATGTCGCCTTTTATTTTATATAAATTATTGCGATACTTTCGTATCGCACTTTTGGAGCGAAAGACGGGACTCGAACCCGCGACATCAACCTTGGCAAGGTTGCACTCTACCAACTGAGCTACTTTCGCATAGCTATTAATTATAATAGCAAATTTATTGCCAAAAGTCAATATATAACCTTTAAAATTTGATAAAAATAATCTTTTATTTCTTTTTTTCTTATAGCTCTTTCTACTAATATATCTATTGTTTGTATTGTTTCCTCTCCCACTTTTACCTTTAATGTTCCTATTTTTTTGTTTGCTTCTACCGGAGCTTCTAAGTACATTAAACAGTTTGCTTCTATATTAATATTATCTATATCTGCATTTCTTATGGCTCTTTTGGTATATTTAAATTCACCTAATTTAATTGTTGCATTTTCTAATATGCCCTTATTAACTATTATTGCTTTTTCTCTTATATTTTTCCATTCTTCAAATTTCTGATTTATTATATTTTCTATGTTTATTACCTTATAATTTTTATATGCATAATTTATTAAATTTATGCTATCTGTTGTTCTTATTTTTTTAGTGTCTGCTCCTAAAACTATTGTTATAATGTCTAATTCTCCCCTTTTGCATGATGTAACTAAACACCTTCCTGCCCCATTTGTAAATCCAGTTTTTACTCCATAAACACCGTCAAGGCTTCCTAATAATTCATTTGTGTTACTTATTACCTTGTTATATCCGTTTATTGTTACATTATATTCTTTTGTTGCAACAATATTCCTAAATTTTTCTATTTTTAGTGCATAATCAGTAATTTTAGCAAGCTCAAGTGCAGTAGTGTAGTGTTCTTCATTATCTAATCCATGTGGTACTACAAAATGCGTGTTTTTTAATCCCAATTCTTTTGCTTTGGCATTCATTAAGTCTGCGAACTTCTCTACACCCCCACTAATATGTTCTGCTAAAGCTATTGCCGCATCATTTCCGGACTCTAACATTAGTCCCATTAATAAATCATTTACTGTTATTTTGTCATTGGTTTTCAAGCCTAATCTTGACCCGCCGGTTCCTGCTGCTTTTTTACTTACTGTAACAGTATCACTTAAATTACCCTTTTCTAAAACAATCAAACTTGTCATTATCTTTGTAGTACTTGCCATCTTTGCTTTTCTATAACCATTTTTTTCATAAATCACTTCCCCAGATGCCCTATCATATATCAATGCAATTCTAGAACTGGTTTTTGGCATATCAACTTCAGCACTTGTTACCTGTAATATTTCATTTATATTAATATCTTCTTCATCTTCTGTATTTGCCTTTACCATATTAAAAAATAAGCATATTATAAGTAATATAATTATACTTATCTTTTTTAGTATTTTTATCTTCATAAAAAAATCACCTTTTAAATTATATTTTATAAGGTGATTTTTTATGAATTTTTATGGGTGAGCTGGTGGACCATTTCTTTCCTCATTGTCTCGTGCTAGCATACACTCATCTCTTACTATTGCAATCGCTTCCTCTGCTAGTCTTGCTCTTTCTTCCGGACTAATCTCAGGTAAACTTGCATCAATGCAATTATATACTCCTGCTACAATCTCATCTCTACTCAAGTCTTCTCCACTTTTCAAAACCTCTTCAGCTATTAAATCTGCATTTAAAGTATCCGAAACTTCTCCTTTTTTGTATTCGTCACTAACACTAATACAATCATTTATATTTATTCTATTTGTTTCTCCTTTTTTTCCTCTTTTACTATCTAATTCGTAACAGATTTTTTCTACTTGTTCTCCACTAGCATTCTTTACTAATTCTTGCACATTTGCATTTATAGTTATATTTTGATTTGTTTCTAATATTCTTGATATAGAGCATTCATTTCCTAATTGGTCAAGTGATATATTTTCTACTACTGGTTTATTTTCGCCACTTTCATCCATTATAATTCCTATAGCTCTATTTGGTTTTGATGGATCGTAAAATCTTCCTTGTAGGTTGGCCTCTATAATATTTCCGTTTATATCAATAAAATTAGTTGTCATATTTTCATTCTTGTCTGTTTCTCTTACTCCATGAACTGGTTTATACCCATCATTTTCTTTATTTACAAATTGAATACTTCCGTCTGACATTGTTAACATTATTGGATAACCTATAGAATCTTGATTATTCAATATACTAATTGCCATTTTATCTGTTATTACTTTTACTTGAGCAATTTGGTTTTCATCTACTCCTAAACTTTCTGAGACTTCTACCTTTAATGTTTCTTCATCCATTTGCTCTTGTTCTGTTTGTTCTTCTTGTATGTTTGCATGTTCTTCTATTATTTTTTCTACTTCTTTATTACTTAATCCTTCAATTTCTTCTCCTGGTATTAACTCATCAAATTCATTGTAGTCTAACAATTCGTCAAGTGTAATTTGTCTCTTATCAATTCCTAATTGTTCATATCTTTCCTTACCTAGACTCTCTTGTAATTTTTGTTTGTATTCCTCAACAAATTGTATATTACCATCTTTATCAATTATCCCAATTCTTTCATTCTGCCTGTTAAAAATTTGCTTTTCTATAATTTCTTGTCCATCTTCTATAGTCGATGTTTCAACAATAATAACATCTTCTGAGTACCCCATTTTTCCATCTTTTGCAGGTATTATTGCGCATTGCCTTGCATAGCTAATTTTCGTTTTTCCCATCATTCTTTCCTCCTCTTTACTACTTTTCAATGTTTTTTTTAGTAATTTCTTTGAAGTGTGGGCGATTAAAATTGTCCCTACATTTTTCATAGATTACTTTACACTATTTTCACTACATAGAAAGTTTTAATTCAAAACTATAAGAATCAATTGCATTTTCCTTTTCCACTCTCATTTGTTCCGTATCCTCTTTATATTCTTTAATAATATAAACTGTATCAAAAATAATACTTTCTGTTTTTTCTGTTTCGTCATACCATTTTGTAAATGTTAGTTCATAGGTACGTTTCTGGTCAGGAAAAACAATAACTCCATTCATTGGCAATTCCTGTACGTTTCTTGTCTCTGACCCCATTTTTATAAAGATTTCTTGTGGTTTTGAAGTGTCTGCAATATTTAATACATAATCAGATTTATTGCTAACTGTCATAGTATAAATTTCTCTATCATCCATAACTAGTACTTTATCAACTGTTAATTTCATATATTCGTCTTCAAATAAAGCATCCACCTTTTTTTCTTTTATAAATCCACCTATAGACAAATATAGTTTATCCTCTATGCTTTCAATTGCAACTTTTTCCTCATAATATACTAATTGCTTTTCATCTGTTAATCCTGTTGCCAAAATATCATTTAATATTCTCAAATTATATATATATACATTATCATTAACTGAATAATTCTGTATATTATATATCTTTTTTTGATCAAACACTACTTTTGTATATTTTTCAAAATCTTCTTGTGTTGGATATAAATTTTTCTTACATCCTTCACTTAACATGTTATATGCTTCTTCATATTCTTGGTTATTGCAATAATTTACATATTCATTAAATATCTTGTTTATAGGCTCTTGTAAATCCTTAGGTACTTCTTTATCTTCGTTCATTATAGAAATATGTGGCTCGTATGTGGTAATTGGAATAGGTTCTGTTTTCATATTTCCCAATAAATAATTTATAATAAGCATAATTATCCATAATATTAATACTATACCTGCATTTTTCCATATATTTTTAAATATTTCTTTTATTTTTATTCTAAAATTAGTTCTAAATTTATAAAACAAGTATCTCCCTCCTATCTAACCTGGAAAGATAACACGTAATCAAGAAAATTATTTTCTTTAATTATGTATTTTTGCTCTTTTTCTATAATCTCATTTGTTAAAAGATTATAAATGTTTACTGTCAGTATATAATATTCTCCCTGTCTGCTCATATCATTGTATTCCACACTCATAAAATCCGGATACTTTTGCTTCACATATTTTTCAAACTCTTCTAACGTAGGAAAATAGTTATTTCTATATTCCTCATAAAGTAAATTATAAGCTTTTTCGTAATTCTTTTCTTCTATATATGTTATATATTTTGAAAAATAATATTGCATTCTTTGCTTTTCTTTCATTTTTTTTACTTCTTTAAGTTCTGCCTCTGCCATCTCCGTATCTGTCTTCTTATCTGTAATTTTCTTTATTTCTTCATTTCTTTTTGCAATAATCTCCTCGTACTCTTTTTTTACTTTATTGTTAGCATACACAGGAGCTAAAAGTTTGTTTGAAAGTAATCTTATGTTGACTCCTATTAATATCAATAATACAATAGTTAACATTATTGCTATAATATCTAGTTTCTTTTTTCTTTTCAATTATAGTTCCTCCTTTACAGGTATAAACTTTATAATTGGTTCTTCTAAATTGTCTTTGTTACTTACATACACATTAAACTTTATTGTTATATCTCCATAGTAAATTTCTAGCAAAAATGTAATATATGTGTTTTTGTCTATAATGCTATTTTCTACTAATTTACCACTTGTATATTTTTTTTGTGTTATATCATACTTTTTTAATAAATTTACTAATATCTCGAAATCTGCTTCTTCTGTTATTCCAATATTCAATTGTATTTCAGATAAATTCTTTTTATAATATTCAGCAATATTTTCTTTATCCATATCTTTAGTATCTTGATACAGTTTATTAAAATAAGTTTCTATTAAATTGGTATATGTTGTCAATACATATGTTGTATCTATTTCTCCTTTATACTTTTCTTTTAAAAAATTATAATTATCAAAATATATTATTTTAATATCTCTATATGAATCAAAATATCCCATTTGTTCTGCATACTGTTGCAATGTGTATGTAGGCGTTTTTTTCATAAAGAACATTATATATATTCCCATTATTATATTTATTAAGATTAATATACATACTATAATTTTATATTTTGACAATAGTTTCACTCCTTTGTTTATGCAAATTGATCTATTAATACTGATGTATCTATATATTTTTGCGCATCTAATGTATTATGATATTTGTCTCTTAATATTACATTTATATCTTTTTCTGTAGTTGTTGCTATTTGCTGGCCTACATAAACAACATCTCCAATTTTCATATTTGCATTTGTAGAAATATTAGATATATGTATTAAATTTCCTTCATCTGATTTAATAGTTATAGTATTATCATCCACTGCTACAACTTTTCCATTACAAGTTGAGCAAACATTTTCTCCATAATTAAAACCTGTGCTTCCTATACTCCTTGCAGCTATATTCATACTCAAGTCATCTAAAGTAGATGTATTAGCTGTTGGGATATAGTCTTCTACATCTTCTATTATTCCTCTATTTATATACTTTGACCAGTCATCAGTTCCATATTCATTTGGCTTAACTTGTGAGTTTTCTCCTTTTTCAATAACATTTCCTTCCCCATCTAGTATTACCCAGCCTCTTACTCTATTTCTCCAATCCTTATACATATTTCCTTTTTCAATCATTTCAGCCAATGCTTCCTTGTCTGTTGCTTGGCTGTATTCGCTCTCTTCTTCTAAATCGAAGTTATAGTAAGCTAATATTTCTTTTAAATCCCTTAAATTATATTCTGCTTGTTCTGTTTCTACTTCTTGCAATAATTGAATTCCACTATTTATAGAACTAAACCAATTTATATTTCTTTTATCTGTATAATATGGTAAATTATTTGGGTCAACATTTTGTTTAGCTTTCTCTATATCTTCGCTATTACTATACATTCCTTTAAATATATGATACTTGTTTTTATTAATAAGGTCTATAATTTTGGGACATTTGTCTACATAGTACGGAAGCTTTGTTTGCTTAATTCCTGAACTAAAGCTGTAATACACTTTTAAATGTTTATCTAAATCCTCCATAGCAAAATCAGCTATAGAATCGACTTTTCCTTTTCCTTCCTTCCACCATTCCTCTGAAATTATTCTTTCAACAGGTTCTGTTGTCTCATAGCAGTTAATTTCACTATTATCATCTTTAAATACTAAATCTCTAAACCAGTTATTTTTGACACTTACAATATATGGGTATCCCATAGTTCTTCCCTTTTCAATTGTACTGTCCAACATATAATTTACAAATGCAGAACTAAATGTTGTTGAGCCTTTTCCATTATCCCAATTTATTGTAACTTCTTGGTCTTGTCCGTTACCACTAATGTTATTTAATATTTTAGCTTTTACATCTTTTATAACTGTTTTTCCATTTTCCGTCCAGTCAAATTTTCTTATTCCGCTCTTGCTCATAAAAATTAACAACAACTTTTACTCTGTCATTTGCATCTCCTGCTAATTCCATAACAAATTCTGGAGCAAGCGTACCTATGTGTAGACACACTAAAAATTCATATGCCATTCCATATTTTGCAGTCCATGATTCAAGGTTTACCTTTACATGTGTATCACCTTTAGTTACTGTTAAAGTATGTTCTTTCGAATTAAATGCAATATTGTCAAATATTGTATCCCAAAGTCCATCATTTTCATGTCCTTCTTGCACTACCATTCCACCATATGTTCCATTTATATATGACCTAAGTGATGCTACTAAATACTTTCTTATTGGTTCTGACTTTATTTTATTTATTGGATCTTTTTGTTCGGCTCCACTTTTTTCTCCTTCTGCCTCATCCTCAGTAGTATCCCTCTCTATAAGGTCTTTTTTATTAGATGAACCTTCTTCTATAAGCTCTCCATTTTCGTTATACCACTTATTCCACGGTTCTCCCTCATTTTTGTTTGTAGTATTATACTCTGTTTTTACAAAACCCATTCCTACCAAATCATACCCCATTTGTTCTAAATATGATGCTGCATTTTTCACCTGTTCATCATTTATCTTTGCCTCTGCTTGGTCTCCTGTAAATACTGTTTCTAAAGCGTCCCACACACCTTGTAAAAAACCTTTTATCTTTCCTATTATCATATCACCCATAATACTGAAAAAACTTATAATACCTATTAAAAAGATTATCGCTACTATTACAAGTATAGCAATTAAAACTGGTGGAGATGCTGCTATCCCCGCTTTTGCCGCAACTTTTGTTCCCGCTTTTGCTGCAGCTTTTGCCCCCTCTTTTGCTGCCTGTTTTGCTCCTTCTTTTCCTGCTTGCTTTGCTCCTTCTTTTCCTGCCTGCTTTGCTCCTTCTTTTCCTGCCTGCTTGGTGCCTTCCTTTGCGCCTGCTTGTCCTGCTTTTGGAGTTTGCGGTTTTTCTGCTGGTTTTTTATTATCAGTCGGGCTCTGTGGTTCTTTATTATTTTGATTTTTACTATCTTTTTCTTTTTTATTTTCTTTGCTGTCCGGTTTATCACTGTTTTCTTTATCATCTGAATTTTTATCATTTGGTTTATTTTCGTTTTCATTCGGTTTATTATTGTTTTCATTGTCATTATTTTTATCATCATTATCATTTTCTTTGTCATTATCGTCATCATCATCATCGTCGTCGTCGTCTTTATCTTCATCATTATCATCATCATTGTCTTCTTCATCATTTTCATCTTCCGGAGCTTCTTCTTCTTCAGAGCCTCCATCATTCCCATTTTGATTTTTAGGTTCATCATCATCCTCATATTTTGCATTAAGTGCTGCTAATCTTCCCTTTTCAAATCCAGACATATTTTCTTCTTCATCTGGTTCATTTTGTGGATTTTGTCTGTTTCTATCATTTATTTCATTAAGTTTATTATCAATTGAACTATTGCTCATTTTTTTCACCTACCTTTTAATCAGCCACATCCATATTTTGGTCTTCCCAAGTATCTGGTATAGGTTGTTGTCTATATGGATCTACACTAGATTGTTGCAATTTTCTTATTGTATCAGCTATCTTATCATTTGCATCATCTCCATCAACTCCAGATTTTTGATAGCTATTTTGTAAAGCATATAGAGATTTTGCATACATCATCCTGTCATTCCACTGGTAATCTTTTTCTTTGCTTCTCTTTGTTCTTTTTTTCCATTCTTCTATACTTTCTCCATCTATTTGTTGCATGTCATCTAATTTTTCTGGATCATTTAATAACTCATTTGTATATGCAGTCATTTGCTCATCTGAAAGTCTTGAACTTTCTTGATAATTACAATATGCATTTTTTACAGCCTCTGTTCCTTCTTTAATATTCTTTCTATCTTCTCTTTTCTTTTGTATTATCGTTCCTATTCCATATCCCATCGTTGCGCCCGCTACAACTCCCTGTTGTGTCATGCCACCTACCATAGCTCCAATTAAGCTACTTTGTACTTTAGCATTGTCTATATATTTTCCTTCAAGAGTTTTTGCTTTGTTATAAAGTTTAGCAACACCTTTAACCACTCGTCCAATTTTTGATCCCTTTATACTGTCTGAAGCTTGTTTAACCACTTGTCCAGTTTTTGATCCCTTTATACTGTTTGAAGCACTCTCAATTGCCTGTTGAATTTTTCCTTTCTTTTTGTTTTCTCTTTTATTGTTTCTTAATGTAACATTTGGCGTGTTCTTGTTTCTAGTTCCATTTGTTCTGCCTGCTCCTGATCCACCTGAGTTTCCAGAGCCTCCTGAGCCTCCTGAACCTCCTGAATTTCCACCTGAGCGGTCTTTTGCTTTTGTAACTGGCGCACCAACTTTTTGTGCTTTTCCAACCATACTTTTAATTCCGTTAATTCCTGACATTAATGCCGCACCTGCCATAGCACCTGTTGCAGCTGAACTAGCTTTTTCAAATCCAAATATTTTTCTAACTATACCTTCTGCTTTCATTATGAAAAACATCATCATTACTGCCAACAGCATACTTGCCAGCGTCCCTGTACTACATAAATCAATTGCTTGAGAAACAAATACCAAATATATTATACAGTGAAATGGCTGTATTAATATTCCATAAATGAATTCTTTTAACCATGTATCTAATGCTTGTGATTTATTGTCTCCTAACTTGTCTATTGAATAAGTTATAGTTATTAATGGAGCTATTATTATTAAAAATGAAATAGTTAACATACGCTTTATATACATTATTAAAAACATTATTGTGAGTATTACCAAACATATATATACACATAATGCAGCCCATCCTACGGTTGCAAGTGGATTCATTGTTTTTATTATTAGCTTGCCTGTAACAGTTACAAAATTAGAAATAGAATAGCTCATTTCTGATACTTCTGCTTTTTCAAATATTTTTACTAATTGACCATTTAAATAAATGGTTCCTCGTATAATAAAATGTAGCATAAACAGTAATATAAGGCTCACAAACCAATTCATTAGCCAGTTTTTATAAACAGCTTTTTTTTCAGCTACTGTTGAAATAGCCATTCTTATGCCTATGTAAACTAAAATACATAATAGTATTATTGCTGCTAGAGTGAACATTGCATAATACCATTTTCTAATATTACTGCGTATTGTTTTAATAGCTTTTCCTCTGGACGGATTCATTTCAAAAATATTAATATCTGTTAAATTAATTTTATTAAATAATATATGAGCAGGTGTTACAGCTGCGAATTGCCATCCATCTGTAAATCCTTCCGAATATGCTACCAAACTAGTAAGTTGTTGTACTGCATATGGAATTAGAAGCCACTTGACCCTTGTTGTCCATGTTAAAACACCTATAAGTCCATCCACTCCCTTCAAAAGTCCATCTGTTGCACCTCGAATAAATTCCATTTCTTCATTAGCTTCTTTACTTTCTTCTTCATCTGTTGCCTTACAACTTATTGTACCAGTTAAAAAATTAAAAAGCATTAAAAATATTAGCATCCATGTTATTAATTTTTTAAATTTCATTTGCATCCACTCCAATTTCTTTATAAATTAATTATCGTGTCTATTAAATCATCCACATTTCCATATAAAGATTTTCCTAGAACTTCTTTTATTTTGTCATTTGCATCTTTTAATATTTCCATTTGTTCAAATACCTCAGCATATCTTTTCATCCCTGCACTATTATGTCTATTCTCTTTTATTCCATTATATATGTAATTTGAAATTGCATCTACACTTTTGTCTCCCGCTTTTTCAAAATCTGCAATTGAAGTTTCATCTACTTCTAATCCCAAATCTTGCATTATATTACGTATTTCATCTGCATTTAGTGAGTTATTCTTCGACTTTTCTTTTACAAGTTTCTTTATTGCTTCTTTTGATGTATTACTTTCAAATGCTTCTTTCATTTTTTGTTTTAATTCTTTTCTTGTTGCATCATCTAGGGCATCTTGAATTGGATTTGTATCATACTCGTTTTGCCTTTTTTCTTTATCTTCTTGTTTAAGTTCTTGTATTTTTGCGCTTATTATCATTTCTGCTTGTCTAGCTGTGCAAACAGCCTCGTTTCCAGCTTTTACTTTTTTATCTTCTTTTTTCTTGTCTTTTCTATTTATCTCAACTTGTTCTAGCAGTTCATCTGTTAATCCTAATGTAAGTGCAGAACTAGTTATATATGTAAGTTTATATCTTTTTATTTGCTTGTCTTGATATTTTTTTATAAAATCATTTATTTCGTCTTGTGAAGGTTCCCTTCCATTGTTCTTCTTTTTATAGTCTGATATAAATTTATCCATTACCTCTTTAGGTGGTTGTTCTTTGCTCAATGCTTTTTTATACCCCTTTATTGATGCATTAAATCTTTTAAGTCTTCCTCCTCCTACAACACCACTAAATAGCATAGTCATTCCTACTTTGGGACTTACTGCCATAAAAGGTATTGCTAATGTTGCATTAACATATTTTGTTACTATTGTAGCTCCAGATTTAATATCCTTACCAACATATTTCATTTGATGTTTTAAGTTTTTCTTGAATTTTTCAACATTTACGCTGGCTTCTGCTCTTGCAACACCTGCAGTTCTTCCCATTATTTTTTTACTTTGTTGTTTTGCTATCCCATAATTTCTCTTTGAAGATTCAAATCTCTGTTTAGCTTGTGCTGCTGTTTGTCTTGCCATTTCTAATTCTTGTCTTCTTCTTTCTATATAATTATTATCAATAAAATGATTTCCCATTTGGCTTGATTGAAGTACTGCTCCTGTATAGGCGTTTTTAGCTGCTTCTTCGGCTCTCCTTGCCCTTGCATATGTTTCTCTCGCCTGATTATAGTCTTCTCTTGCAGGCGTTTTTATTGCATTACTTTCTTCCCTATCTGCTTTATATGCATTTTTATATTTTGTACCTAATAGTCCTGCAGTTCCTACTAACTCTGCTGCTTTTGTTGCTGCGCTTCCTGCAACTTTTCCAACACCAGATATATATCCTTTTACAACTTTTCCAGCAATTGATGCTCCTGTTATACCAGTTATTGCTCCTTTTAAAGTTTGTGATGCGATATCACCAACATCGCTACTTCCGCCTTCTATTCTAAATATCTTTCTCATTATTTCGTCTGCCTTAAGCATAAAATTAAATGTTACCAATATTAATACTATATTAGGTATTAAATCAAACCCTCCACCATTTCTAATTATATCAAATATAAATCCTATAAATATTGCATAAACTATAGCATGTATCATTTGCAAAAAAACATTATATACATATTCTTTCATCCATGCACCTAAGGATTGGGATTTTCCATCTTTTATTTTGTCTATGGAATATGCTATCGCTATAACAGGTGCAATAAGAGTTAATATTGCTAAATTAAGCAAACGCTTAAAATATATTAACAAAAACTTAACTGAATATATTACTAATGCGACAAATACAATTGTACCTGGTATTGACGCAGAAGCTTTTAACTGCATAATCATTCCAAATAGCTCTGTATCTAAATTTGCAAGGTCTCCAGAAGCCATTGCCATTATGTCTAAAATAGACTGGTTTATGTATATAACAGCTACCATGAAAAAATGTAAAGTAAACAATATTACAACACTGAGAATCCAATTCTGTAGCATTCTTTTATATTTAGCCTTACGCTCTGCAATTGTAGATATTGCCATTCTTATTCCAATATATATAAGTGTTAATAGTAAACCTATTGCACAAACAATAAATAGAGCATAATACCATTGTGATATTGTTTTTCTTAATTTATATATAATGCTACTTGAATCTATTATTTTTCCACCAGCTTTTTTAAAGTTAAAGAAATCTATATCCAAAATTGGTATTCTATTAAATATTATATCACTAATATCTATTAATCCATTTTCTGTTGTTTTTAATCCTCCTTCAATTTTAACCACAACATTATTTATTACCTTAGCAGCTATTCCTACCCAACCTACTACTTGTATTTTTATTGCTAAAAAGCCTATTCCAAGTAAATAATCTAAGATGCTACTTAATACCTCAAAAAGTTTTTTTAAGAAACTTTCATGATAACTTACTTCTAGTTTTTTTGGTAAACCATTATAGTAAAAAAAGTCAGCTTTACCCCAGTCTCCATTTTGTTCCTGAGAAATATCATATTCATACTCTGCTTCTGGCTCCGGCTGTGGCTCACTTGGCTCTGATGGATTTGAAGGTTCTGTTGGAACTGAAGGGGTTGATGGATCTGTAGGGGTAGTTCCTCCTACTTCCCCTGGGAAGGTTATAGAAGCTATTGTAAAGTGTTTATTATAATATACTCTATCATTAACACACCTGTCATATATATCAACTGCTTTTGATTCACTAATACGTATTATTATTGCATTTTTAGCTACTAAATTAGCCTTGTTATGTTCTCTTGCTGTACTTATCCCTACTACAGGATTTGGACTACAATCTATTACCCTTATATCTTTTTCGTCTCCAGCTCTATTAAACATCATAACATGTCCGTCCATAAGTATGATGTCACCTGACCTTAATGCACTAACACTTATTCCTTTCAATTCTCCTACATATATACAACCACAAGAGCAGTTATTTTTATTATGGCTTTTGTCATAATGCTTATGCATATTGCCAGTACCACAAGGAGTATTTAATTCGCATAAATTTATATTTGCTGTATATTTATATAGAAAGCTTATAAATGAAGAACAGTCAAATGCTAGTTTATGGTTAGAGGTTATATACCAATCACTTGGAAGTTGCCATCCACCTCTGTAAAACTTAGTTGCCATTTGTGTATTTCCCTTTAAAAAGTAGTTATATGCTGTGTCTCTTACGTCCCCCTTCATACTATACATAATTAATTGTTTTCGATTAGATGTATATGACTCATCTAGATAATATTTATTATCTTTTGCACCTGTAATTTCTCCATATTTCACATTATTAGCTGCATTTGTAAAGTTTATTGCAAAATCTCTTATCCATTTGCCTACTTCTATTTGCTTTTCCTCATCTGTTAATTCATATCCTGGTATACTTGCTTTTGATATTGAAACAGTATTCAATAGAGACATAATTAATAAAATAATTATTTCAATTATAATAATAGTTTTTTTAATAATTTTCATGTAATTATGCCTCCTTTCTGCATCTCTTATTCTTCATAATCTTCTTCTATTTCTGTTTTATCGTAATATCTTTGAGATTCTATCTCCCATATTCCACTTTCTTTTTCAAAATGTGTATATTTAGGTAATTTGCTAATATCATTTTTTATGTCTTGTACAGTTAACCCTTTTCTTATTTCTACTGTATAGTTATTGTCATAAATCATTCCATTTGCATTTGATACATTAAATTGAATTTTAATTCCTTTTAATGTATATCTTAAGTCAATGTAATTAGTGCCCCAGTCATATATATCATAGTCTGGCCATATATCTGTTACCCCGTTTACAAAATCTTTTATATTTTTATCCCTTTCAAATTTTTCTATTAGTGTAAAAAAGTCTTCTAAATTTTGATATTCTTTTTCCACTCTATATACTGAAATATCTTCTTGAGTAAAAAATATGTATATTTCACTACTCTTGTATCCCATAATTCCTATGGTTGAAGAACCATATATTGGTTCTCCCAAGATTTCTACTATTTTGTTAAGGTCTGTTCCTGGCTTTATATTATTTACAACTGATTTATTGTATTGTTTTGTAAAAACTATATTAAAAACCTTTTTATATACTGTTCTTATTTCTAATCCTTTTTCCGTAAAGATTTCATAAGTTCCTGTTTTATTTTTTTGTACTTCTATATCTAGCTTATTTCTTCTCCATTCGTTTTTTATTAATTTATTTATCTCGTCTGATTGTATATTTAAATCTGTTTTAATTACTCCTTCTATTTGTGCTATAGCTGTTTCTCTTCTTTTAATATTCCAATAATTCGTTACTCCATTTACTGCTATAGTTGTTACGGTCTGCTGTTTAGAATCACAAAACACACTTAAAGTTATTTCGTTTTCCTCATCTATAACTCTAAAATTTTTGTATTTTTGTACATATGCTAAGAGTACTATCATATTTGTATAAAATTGTTCATTATCTTCTTCTTCTGTATATAATGGTTGATTAAGTTTAACATATATGTCTGCAAGATATTTATCATCAGATGATTTAGTTTGTTTTATAAATTTAACGCCTTTAAATACTAATACCTCTTCTACTGTATTAAAGTCTTCCTTAGAGTTATATTCTTTGTTAGCATAATATTCCTCTGTATTCTTTTTACGTTCATTTTCTTTAAAAACATAATATGTAATAGTTAAGATTATAATAAGCAAAATTGCTAAAATTACAATTATTTTTTTTACTTTTCTTTCTTTTTCCATATTATTTCTTATTTTTTACCCTTTCCTTTTTTTAATGTTAAACTGTCTTCAATTGTTGCACTTTGTGACATCTTTAATATTTTTCTTATAATTTTTTCGCCTCTTCCAACACCTATTAATAGTAATATTGTAAATAATGGAATCTCTCTTATGATATTGGTTGCAAATCCCATTAACACAGCATATAAAAACAAATGCATTGGTTGTAACATGACATTCATTATTAGTTCTTTAAGTAGTATTTGAAAAGCTTGTGCTTTTCCATCTCCAACTTTATCAATTGAATATGTAACTGTTACTAGTGGTGAAATTATTACTAAAAAGCTAATCACAAAAAACCTTTTTAAATACATTAATAAGAATTTTATTTGGTAACACATTAATAGTATATAACACAAAAAGTTTTCTAAGGGCTTCCATCCTCTTGGTTTTAGCAAAACCTGTCCAAGTGAGTCAAATATTAATAAATCTATGTTTTTTATGTCTTCTCCACTTAGTACATTTTCTATAATACCATTTAAAATTACTGTCAGCATATCTACTAATATTTTTCCAACAAAGAATATTAATCTAATTATAAAATGCATTGCAAATAATAATACTATACTCTGAAACCATGCAATAAGTTGGCTTTTATATTTTGCTTTTTCATCTGCAACAGTAGACATTGCCATTCTTATACCAATATATACTAATACTACCATATTTAAAATTATTGACATTACCCAAATTGCATAATACCATTTTTGTACATTCTGTTTTATTACATTGTTTGCTTTATTGGATGTCTCTGCATTGAATATGTTTGCATTTACTAAATCAATTTTATCTGTTAGCATACCCTGTATTGTAAACCATGGTATTAATAATGTACCTTCTTTTACGGTTGATGGAGCTACAATTGTGACTAAAATTCTTACTGTATATACAAGTGGGAAGAAAATAATTACTATAATACTTGCTATCCATCCGCCAAAGTTCGCCTTTTCATTTACTTCTTTATCAGTTGAACCATCCTCTGTCGGAACGCTTACTGTTCCATCACCCATAATTTTATCAACTGTTTCTTTGCCTGCTTTTTCGTCTTTACTTGATGTCACATCACTATAATTGTCTCCATTTTTTCCCGCCAATATATAATTAGGTAAAAGGGCATTTATTAAAATAGTGAATACTAATATAATAGATATACACTTTTTCATATAAATCCCCCTTTCTGTTTTTTAATTATTTCCTCTTAATTTATTCATATTTGTTTCAACAAATTCAAACTCTTTGGCTGTTGGTTGAATTGCTATTATCGCAGTATCCTCTCCAACTTTTAGTAGTCCTTCTCCTCTATTACATGTTGTTAAAAAGTATGCTTCTCCTTCGCTTAGTTTAAACACTTCTTTTATATATTGAATCTCTGATTTATCTTGTGCTAAAAAAAGTTTTGTATCTGATGATGTAAGTACTGCTTGTACCTCTGGTTTTTCATAAAAGTCTTGAAATTTTTGTGACATAACTGCTAATGAAACATTTCTTTTTCTTGCACGTCTTGCCATTGTATTTAAAAAGTCTACTGCCTCTGGGTATGGCAAAAGCATCCAAGCTTCATCTATTAACACTCTTTTCCTTTTTGCTTTTGATCTGTCTTCACTATTTTTCTTAACATATTTTTCCCAAATCCAAGATAGTAATATTTGTTGTGCAAGTGGTCTTG
>ERZ857629.839-NODE-839-length-38649-cov-3.698580_pt1 | contig 38649 bp, 20 predicted proteins | sample MGYA00519700_ERZ857629 | MGnify/ENA primary metagenome ERZ857629 (study PRJEB31778, sample SAMEA3449351) | human gut metagenome | biome: human gut; feature: human-associated habitat; material: faeces | place: United Kingdom | collected 2010/2012 ... | reverse complement strand
AGAATCTTTACATCCGTAACCCTTTATCTTCTTCTCCTTCACACTTACACCTAATAAACCTAAACCAGATGTAAGTAGTGTACCTATAAAAATTAAAATGGATTCATCTAATATTCCAGTAGGTAATGCTAGTATATAACCTATTACTATACCTGCAATTATTAGAATTGTTCCCATAATTCTTTTAGATGAGAGATCACCATTAGTTCCTCTAAAAATTTCTCTAAATATATTCATTAATCGCCTTCCATTCTTCCCTTGAGTAGTCTCCAACCTTCTGTGGTAAGAATAAATCCAGCTGCTCTTTGTTCGGTTAACCAAAACCATCCATTCATAAGAGCTATATTTATTCTGTGAGTATTCCAAGGATTATAATTATATATGTAAGTAACCTGTCCGACCACTCCTCCAACTAAAGTTACATATCTCTCTTGATTGTCTGACGTTTTTATTTCTATATATCCAACATTTGTTAAATCTAGATTATAAGTATTGCTTGAAGAAGTAGATTGAGATATAGTAATACTAATCGCAGGTTCAACTTTAAAATAATTTTTTGTAGTAATTGGACCATAAGAGTACATGGAACCAGTAGCTGATACATTTTCTAATAACGCCACCATTGTATCAGTTTCTATATACCTTCCAACATATACTCTTTGATCATACCAATAATTACTTATAGTGTCTTTAGTTCCTATTACTATTCCGAATAACTCAGAAACTCCCCCAGATCTCTTTATATTTCCCACAGACATTCCAAATCTATGCCTAGTTCCTTCCGAACTTTTGGTAGAATCAAATACCTCAAACCCATCTTTGGTTAAATGCATATCTCCTATATTGCTTCCTATTCCTATATTCACAACTCCTTCTACTACAGCATTACTAGCATACATTTTACCTCCTTGTGTTACTACGAATGGAGCAGTTGGAACATTAGAAGTCCCATTTATGTCATTAAGAACAGTATTTCTTGCTGCATCTAAAGTTCCTCCAGCCCAGAATCTGACCAAATTATCTCCAGTTAGCCCAGTTTGAGTATTAGAACCAGTAATTCCGGAGTTTGGAATAAACATATTTTCTCCACTTCCTAAAGCAATAGTTCCAGTTGTAATTAATCCCATATCTATGGTAGTACCATTAGTAGGATCTCCAAAAGTAATCTTCCCATTAGTGTCCCAATATATATTATTATATGCTAAAGATCCACTACCATCGCTATTAAATCTCCAAGGATTATCATTTTCATTACTTCTTCGTAATCCATACATAGTTCCATCAGGAAGAAATTTAACATGTGGTCTTTCTACTATAGTTGTTACACCATCAATAGAAGAAGACTCTACTAACTCTATACCTCCTGTAATGGCTTCTGCATTTAATCTCCACCTAGTAACATTGGAGTTATTAGGATCTCTAATTTCTATTTTATCAGATCTCATATAAGGCCCTTCTATTAATTGATTACCTATAATAATTTCAGCTTCAAGTAATCTGGTATTAATATATCCACCTTCTATGATAGTATTCCCTTTTAATGCCCAGGTCATTAGATCTTGATAATTGTCATATCCTAATTTATTAGCCACATCTTCTCTAATACTAGATTGAGCTAAATTTCTTTCTGCCCAATCGTCCAAGATAGAAGTTTCTGAGGATTTTCTATCCACAAGAGATAAATATATTTTATTATATGTAGTTATCCAATAATCATCTAAATTATATGGAGTAGATGGCAAATTCTCATATTCGGAATAATACAATGTGTTATTAGTTCCTAATAAATTTAATTGTTTACATAAATCAGTTTCTATAGGAAGTAAATCAATATCTATGAAATCTTCTGGAAGAGGATCAGGTTTGGGATTATGGTACTCAGTAATAGATCTCCAGATTAATGGAGTTGAAGGATCACTAGGATCTTCATAATCTCTTAAATAATATGTGGTAATACCTTCTTTTGTGCAGTTATAGATACTTCCATAAGATGCTTCTGGAGGATTAAGCTCTACTTTTATTTCTAATGGATTATCTGGGTCTTTAGGATTAAAGTCATATCTTGGAGCATCTAAATCAGGAGGATTAGAGTCATTATAAGGATATTTCATAATAGGAGTTTTATACTCCGGATTATTAATAAATCTTTCTTCTCCAGGGATATAGTCTCCATTATAAAATATTAATTGTTTAAATGTATCTGTTAAAAATTCCTTTAGTAGTTGCGTTTGAGATAAATTTACACAATTAGACTCATAAAAATTTCCTACATCTACCCAATTATTTGAATCATGCCCAAAGGTAATTAATTTTCCTTTTAAATAAACATTATCCCCAAATAACCCATAACCTTCTAATTTACTTTTCCCATATGTAATTCCTTTTAAATTACCCAACCTACATCTTATACTTCCATTAAAACTTTTTTGTTTAATATCAGATAAGATATCTATAATAGGATTTACAGTATCTGATGCAGATAAATAAATTGCACTTTGTCTATTAGGATCAATTACATTACCTAATTGACACACCTCATCCCCAATTTGTGGAATATTATATGGCTCAGCAAATTCTGTTTTATCTACATATATACTATTGCCATCAACTTCTCTGATCCATACCCAATAACCTCTAACATCAGGATATTGAAATACTTGGCATCTTGCTAAATCATTTCTTGAAAAAGGAATATACTCATCATCAAAAGTTATCTGATAGCATTCAACAGTAATAGGTTTATCTTTAATAAATTGATAGTTTTCATCTAATTCAAATGTTTCTAACTCTATTTCTTCTATAGCCTTAATTTTACTTCCACCCTGAGAAATAATTAATGCTCCTTTTACAACTCTTATTTTTTCTAATATAAGTTCGTATATACGCATAGTTTGTCTAACTGTTAAATTATCAAACTCTGCTATATATCTTCCCTGCTCATCCCTATATATTCTAAATCCTTCTCCAGTAAACCCTGGGATAAAAATATTGGATCCAATATCTTCAGTAATTATTCTTCCTGGGTATAAAACTTGAAGAATTCCATTTATTAATTCATTTCCGGCTATCTCTAAAGCATTGGTAGGTACAGTATTAACCCCTATTCCAGTAGTGTTTATAACATACTTTATAGTCGAGGAATTGTTGGGAATAAGAACAATGCTGTTATCATTAAATTCTATTTTTAAACTATTCTCATCTCCATCAAATAAAGTAATTGGAGATTTACTAATTATATTTAATTTGGATTTTTGATAATCTAAATTTGTCTCTCCTATACTTACAGTACCTTTAACTATACCTCCATCATTAAGATTTAAGTATAATTCTTGTAGCCCTTCATTTGTTTTTACATAATGTCTTTTATTATCAACTACATAATAAGCATAATCTAAAGGTAAATCATCTGAGTCATCTACTAAATACTCAATAACTTGCTTTAAATTCCCTAGTGCATACTTTATTTGTTCAGAAGTAAGTTTTTGTTTTTTACTTATTGCTAAATAATCCTCACTTGTATAGTCAATATTATCTCCTTCCCCTGGAATATCTTCTTCATCTTCTACTTCTTTACCATTTATCTCAAATATTATACCTCCAAAACTTATATAAAAAGTCTTATCTGCCTTTGAAAAATATATACCATCAGAAACAATCTCTGATTTATCCCCAACTTCTTTAATCCCAGAAGACGAATACCCAGAAATAGCCTCAGATGAAATTTTTCCGTTTTTAACTAGGTTTAGGAATGAATTTCCAAACCTAATTTTAACATTTCCTTTACTATTTAAAATAATATCTGTACCTTCATCTCCTACTATGGTATATATTTTATCTAATATTTTTCCTTTTTTAATCAATTCTGTCATAACAAATTATTTTATACCTAATTCAGCACAATCAGAATCAACTATAGTCTTTATTTGGGTTCTTTCAGTTAAAAAATCAAGATATTTTTGAATATAAGTCTCATTCAATAATCCTTCTTTAGCAGAATTATAATCATTAATTAGTTTTTTCTCATATTCATTATCCCATAAAGACTTTATAACCTGCTCCAAAATGGTATTACTATTCGGTTGCCCATAAAAAGTAATTTCATTGCATTTATATTGAATAGTAGGAGTATCATTTTCTTCATGAAATATCTCTACTTCTTCTATATTCCATCTATAGAAATACTTATCATTTTTTATCTTCTCTAGTTTTGTGGGTTGAAAATCATAGTACGCTATCATAATGTTTATTTACTTATTATACTTCTTGGTTTATACAATTTATTTAATAAATTTTGAGAATTACAATGTTTAGCCCAACTCCTATAACTAGACATTATCATCTTATAATTTTTGTATGATAAACACCTTTTATTAGCTTTTGCAGCTAATCTAGCAAACCTTACTTTAGTTCTTTTTCTAAGTCTGGTATGAGTGTGATAAAATACATATCCTACAAAATCAATTCCTCTTGAATCAACAGGAAAGACTTGATAGTTCTTTTTTACGGTTAAATTTAAGGTGCTTAAATATTCTTGAATTTCTTTTAGTAAATTATGCAGAAATTCTTTATTTGAATATAGAATAACTATATCATCAGCATATCTATAATAAAACTTCACCTTTTTAACCTCTTTCAACCAATGATCGAAATATGCTAGAAATAAATTAGCAAAGAATTGAGATAAGTAGTTTCCAATTGGAACTCCAGGTGCAGAATCAATAATCTCATCTAGTAGTTTCAATAGTCTTTTATCTTTAATTTTCTTTCTAATAATTTTCTTTAAGATATTATGATCTATGGAAGGATAAAACTTTTTGATATCGAGTTTTAAACAATATTTTGTTTCCTCTACATTATATTTTAATGCCTTTTTTAATTTAGGAACAATGCCATGAATACCTCTTCCTTTTATACAACTATAGGTATCAGCCGTAAATACAGAAACCCAGATAGGTTCCATTATGTTCATAATGGCATGATGGACTATTCTGTCTGGGTAGTAAGGAAGTCTAAATATTTCTCTTTCTTTTGGCTCATATATTTTAAATATCTTATATGGAGAAGTTTTAAAAGTTCCATTTTTAAGTTGTTCATGTAACCTTCTTATATTATCTTCTCTATTTTTATCATGTTTCATTACTCCAAAACTACGAGTTTTACCTTTTCTAGCTTTTGAATCAGCTAGATTAAGATTATCAATATCAATTATTTTATCAAATAAATCATTAATCCTTTTCATATTTCTGTTTTCTAATGGAAACTTTCGGTTTAATTGTTGTTGCAATACCTACTAATATCCTCTGAAGATTTTCTTTTTTGCCTAGAGGCACGGTCTTCACAAGTATATATTAGTTGTAAATATTCATGAAAACACTAAGCTGACCGCTGACATTGGCATTGGAATTAGAAACGCTATTGTTCGAGTTGCAGTAACTAAAACTGGAATTGGCACTGTTATTACAAGAGCTACCAAGCAGCAACAAGTCTTATGAACGACCTACACTATTACAGCCGAATATACTCATTAGTATATTCTCTTAAGCCATAATACAAGAAAAATATATTTTAAATTAAAATTATAAATTACAAATTAATAAGTTAAATAGCAAAGCCGACCGCCGACAGAGGCAGAGGAATAAGAAACGCCAGTGCGCGAGTAGCAGCAACCAAAACCGGAATAGCCACCGCCAGCACAAGAGCCACCAAGCAGCAACGTTCTTAAACTTGTGGATGTTACAGAAGTATACCAGTAATCACACCAATAAGTAGTAGAACTACCACCTCTTGCTGATGGGGAGAATTCTCCTTCTTCTCCAAAGATTAACTTAGTTACATATCCTTCTGATCTTGGAACATCCCCTACTTTAGTAAAACCAGCTAAAGTTTCACCAAATTTAGTATAATCTTTAGTGATATACATCTCACTTGTTCCTCCATCTGCCTCTGCCTTAATATCATAAATAACTCCGTCTATATTCATCCAAATATGACCAAATGGATTTTCTATTCCTCTATATCTATTACATGCTAAATTAACAGTAATATCTGCTTTATAATCTTCAGGTAATGTAACTAGTACTTCACCAGAACCTGATGCTAATGAATTTGAAGCTCCACATTTAAGTAATGGATAATAACTATCATATGCACTCCAATCAGCAGAAGATAATGTAGTAGCACCACTTCCTAATCCACCTTGTCTATATCCATTAGAATCCAACTCTGAATTTACAGGTAATTGACAATTTCTATTTGCATACTCTACAAAATATAGCCAGAAAATTGTTTTTGATGTGTTGTAGTCCATTATATTCCACTTATTACTACCTCTTGCCCTTGCCCTAGTTCTCATAGTAGCTCTAGTCATTGCAGTTGCACATTTACCTAACTGTGATTTAGACAATGAATCCCAGTCTGCTTGATTATTACCTCCTCTGTATTGCTTTGTCTCATTACATACAGAAGCTAATTTATTATTAGTTCTATCGCAAGCAGCTTCAAAAGCTCCTACATATACTTTATCTACTTTATGGAATCCAGTAACCTTTCCTTCAGATAAATAACATCTTCTAATATTACCTTCTTCCTCAAATTTTCTATAATGTTCAGGAATTTCAATCATTACTTGTCCATCTATACCGTCTAATTTAGAGGCTGTGCCATCTAATTTTTTACTCCAATCGTTAGGATTTAAATAGTAATTTACAGTTCCATTGTCATTTAATAAACAAGCCTTCATTTTGGATTGAATAGGCAAAGACTTATGTAATGACATATCTCCTATTCTTGTACATGAAGGATCGGATACAGTGGTATCCCATTCTATTCCGTATACTTTATTTAAATAGATTTCTCCTTCTGTATTAAAAGAAAAATCTGAAGATAATTTTACTCCTCCTAACTCAGTTTCGGTTGCAGGTCTAAGATTATTGTTAACAGTATCTTCTACGTTGTCTAACATATTCTTATATACTGTTGTAAAATCATTACTAGACAATTCTTTCCCTTCTACTTTATCTACTTTCTTCTCATCAAGTATTTTTCCTTGTTTGGCAGATAATGGGTAAATAGTAGAATCACTTACTAAAGTATTCTGAACATTATCAACATCTATCAAATTTGTAGATTCTGTAGATACTGTTAAATCAGAGTTGATACTTACAGTAGTAATAGAAGTATCACCATCCCAATACTTTAATTTAATAACTCCATTATCATTTTTCTCTGTCTTAACTGCAAGCGATGCCCATTTACCATACATTAGTCCTACATAGATAGCCTTATGACTACCAACCGACTTGTAGATTATATCATATTCATCCTGAGTTAAATTTCTTTGTAAAACTCCATAGGGAATTACTATAATCGGAGTCAGCCTTAATGCAACTTCATCATCAATAGGCCAATAATTAGTTATTAATTCTAATGTAATTAATACATCATTAAGAGATTTTTCTGTAGTCTCTATAAAAGATTCTATCTCTGTATTATTTGAATTTAATTTAACTACTATATCTCTTAGGACATCACCTCCAGAATTATGTGGATATTTTCCTATTTTAAACTTTTCCATAATTAATAATTAATTTTTATAGTGTGGTATTTAAACCACACTATGTTATACCATTCCAGTACTCCAATTAGAAGGTATTGAAGAACTGTTTGTTATATTACTTTTACTTATTCCTAAAAATACATTAGATCTATTAGATACATTTAATTTTTCAAGCCATGTCCAGAATTCTGGAACAGAACCTTTTGTTCTAGTTGCATTACCAAATAAAAGAGTAACATCCTTAATATTTTTATGTAAATTTTTTGTAAATAAATTAGAAGAAATAATTTTTGGAGATCTACCTTGTCTCACATCATTTATAACATTATTAGTTACAGTATATGAGGCAAAACAAGAATTTAGATTTTGAATAGAATTATTTCTACTAAATATATCTTCTGGTAGTTGTTGATTAACTGTGTCATTCCATACAGCTCCCATAAATGCTTTTTCTAAATTAGTAAGCTGGATATTAGTACTAAAGGTTTTACTAGATAAAACTACATTACTAGGAATTTCTAGATATGCAAAGGCATAGCTTAAATTTTCAAGTGCTGCTAATCCTTTAAATAATTCTTCACTAAAAAACATTCCTAATTCAGAATCATGATTCCAATAATAAGGATTGATTAATTTACATGTATTAAATATTCCACTTAAAGAAGTTATCTTATTTATAGGTTTGAATAACATTGGAGGTATTCTTCCTCTTATACCAAAATTTCTATAATCAAATCCAGAGTCTGGTTCCCTTCCACATCCAGAGAATCCTTGAGTTACAGATGTATCTGATGCGTTAATACAATATAAGTATAAATCAGGTGAACAAATATAATTACTTATTCCTTTACTTGTATTTTGTTCAGAAGTATTAGGATTAGTTTTAAAATCATTTAGATCAAACATTCCTTCTGGAAATTCTTTAGGAACATCCGTAAACGTTTCATTTTGAATATTTTTATATAATTCAGAATTTAGTATAATAGGCTCTAATGAACTGTTTCCATCTACGGCATAAATATTCCAAGATAATTTATATGGATTATATTCAGGATTTTTTATTATTCTATAAATATTTCTATTTGGATTAGGTATTGTCTCTCCAGATATGTCTGGATTAGGTATTGTTTCTCTGGGATCATAATTAGGATTTAATATATATTTTACAGGATTATAGGCTTCATTAACACATAAAATATCACCATAACTTTTATTTGTTAAATCCCCATAATTACAAGTATATGGAAGAATTTTATCTCCTTTAGAACTTGAAAATACATTACTTAAATCTCTAATAGTTTTATTTAATGCAATATATCGTATTGTATAGGTTCGTTCTTGTGGAGTCTGTAAATCATCATCACTAATCCATTCTCCCTCAGGTGTAACCCCAAAAGTTTCTGTTATACCTAAATCTAAAGCATCAGAATATGAAAATCCATTTAAATTTTTGGTTTTTAAACTTTCCTGATAAAATAACCCATAAGGAATCATTCCTTGCTTATTAAAAGATAGGCCATCTTCAGAAAAACAACCTCTTGCTCTAGATAATTTACAATTTTTAAACCCTCTACTAGTCAATGTGTATTTAATATTACTTCCCATATTAGCAAATAAATTATCTATATTTTGCAATTGCGTGCAATTTACGAACATATCTCCTGGAATAGAAATATTTATAGGGGTTGAACATTGTAATCTGTTAAAAAAAGCAGGAATTTGTTTTAATTTTGTACATTGTTTAAATATATCATAACAAAATTCCTCTTCTTCCGATTCTTTTTGATATATTTTATTTACATTAAAACTTACTGTAGATTGTCTTACATCAGCTATGTCCTCACCTGTTATATATTCAATAGTACTACTTATTTTCCTAAAAAAACTATTATTTATAGGTAATGTTAAATTTGATCCTCCATTAAATGCATATCTTATAGTAGATAATTTCTGGGGAAAATGCTTAATATCTCCATCGAATATCTTATGACCTCCAAATAAATTTATTAGATTTCCAGATGATGGAGAATTAAACGAATAGTATATAGTTTTTACATTTGGAGTATTATATAATGCATTACAATATGTAACTACCTCATCATTCTTTTCATAAGTATCTGTATTAAATAATAATGATGTATTAGAGGAATAAAATAAATAATTTATATCAATTAAATTAGAGAGATTTTTAAAAAACACTCCCACATCAATAGAATGCCTATGTTCTTGGATCTCCTCATCAGTATTGTATTCAAGATTTGAATCATCTATACTTGTGCCATTAATAAAACTTATAGATGTTAATTTATAATCTTCATCTGTAGTATTAAATAAATACGAATCAAACATTACATTAACATTCCAAAAAGCCGTATCAATAGTATTACATTTATATCTTAGAGGACTAAATAAACCATTGTTTGAAATTACTTTTCCTTGAGAATCTCTAGTTGGAGATCTAAGAATTGTACTAATATTACTACTATCATAGAACATAGCACGTATTGTTGTAACCTTAGTACAATGTGCAAACATATTCCTATCAAATGAGTTTTTTTGAGTACAATGTATGTTGTTACAAGCACTAAATGTATAGCGTAAATCAGTTACATTATCACATTTAGATAATATGTAATATACATCATACAAATTAACTCCAGATTTATAGAATGTATCTGCTAAAGAAGTTGTTTCTATGGAAATATTACTATCTAGATTAGTATTATTATTCCATTCTTCCTTTCCTTGTGAGGTATCACAATCAGCTCCAAACCACGATTGAGTAGGTATAGGAATTATTTCTGAGTCTGGTAATTCATGGATATAATAATTTGAGCAATCATAAAAGGTAGAAGTTCCAGTTAATTTAATATGTCCAAATACTCTCTTTAAAGATTTACAAGATCTAAAAAAGTTGTTTCCAACTGAAAATGGTTTTGTTTTAGAGTTATTAAATTTTATATTTATAAATGATCCTCCAGAAACAGTTAATGATTGCAACTCAAAATTAGATAAATCTAATATTGGGGAATTATTATATTTAGGTACTGGATTATTTCCAAATTGAAAACTATTTACACCTGAATTAGATATATTTAGCACTTTTATAGTAGTTAAATTATCTGCCAACTGAATTGTCTTATTAGTATTAGTTTTAGATAAATTTAATTCTTGTAAATTACTTGCTCCAGGAATATAAATATTTAATTCTTTATTAGTATTTCCAGATAGATCTATTTTAAGTACTTTTGGACAACCAGAGATAGAAAATGATTCAAGTTTGGGATTATTAGCTATTATTAATTCCTCTAATTCTACACATCCAGTTATAGATACTTCCTGTAAATCTTGCAGATTTGATAAATTTAAAGACTTTAACTTAGAACAATTTTCTATTACTACACTAGTTAACTTATTACAACCAAAGAAATCTATAGAACTTAAAAATGGCTGAGAAGATAAAGTTATTTTTTCTATTGTTGAATTAGTTATATTTAATTCTGATAGAGAAGCGTTAGGTAAAGATAGAGATGTTACACAAGAATTAGATATATTTATTTTCTTTAGTTTTGTATATTTGGAAATATTTACTGTAAATGTACTAACTCCTTGATTTACTTCCCAAAAACTGGTATTAGATAAGTTAATATTTCTAACATCAGAATAATTACTTTTATTTATAAACGCATTTTCAAACAAAATAGGATTTGATGATAGTGTATTTACTCCTGATAAATCTAATTCAGAAAATGATGGAAGATTTAAGGTTGTCATAAATCCTTGAAATCTAATATCTTTAAGTCCCCCTAATTCACTTATCTGAGATATACCATTAATAGTTATTTGGGTGTTAAACGAAGATATGGGTGCTAAAGTTATCTCTGTTGGAGTATTTTCAAGAACCATATATCTAACATCTCCTGCTGAAGTTTGTCCAATATTAACTGTAAATATTAAAGGACAATTGGATTTTACTATTAACTTTGGATTTGAAGACTCTGCACCTCCACATTTGAAAGCTCCTTTTTCATTGTATGGAAAGATATTAGAATTATTATTATAATAAAACACTCCGTCTAAGAATAAAAATCTTTTCTTTAACCAATCTCTAACAAACTCTTGCCTTGTTCCGTGTAAAAATTCTATATTAGCATAAGAAGCCTCAGCTCCTTCTACATTTGAATATTTAGTTAAATACTTTACTTTATAGTCAAAGTTATATAATAATTCTCCACAATCTTTAGTTTGTGTAGAAAAATATGTATTAAGGAAATATTCTGAATTTTTTAATAGTGAATCTGCATTCCTCCAAGCATCCCATAACCCATTATATTCATTTCCTGAATATACTCCAGTATTAATAAATCTGGAATCTCTTAAGACATCCCATAATCTAGAAGAATAAGTATCATATCCTCCATTTGGAGAATTTCTGGTTATAACTAAGGAATTAACTCCACTCTCTACTTTAGCATTATCAAATGTGTCTATATAAGCAGTTTTTGGAACATTTTCTTCTCCAGTATTAGATAATCCATTTGCAGTATCCATATCATAAAAACAGGGATACCATTTATTATGATTAGTACTAGTTAGTTCTCCTCCAACATTCCAAGATCTTAATGTCATATTTTTTCCTAGAGAATCTACTAGTCCAAAGGCTATACATATTACAAAATAGGAATATGCATTTCGAATACTTAGTCTATTAGTTAAATCATCTGCTAAAGATGACCAAGATTGTTGGGCTGGATAAGATCCTATTCCTAATTTATACCCTCTAGTTTGTTCATCATAAATATATTTCTTTACTTCTTCTCCAGTCATACTAGCTAAGTCAGTAAATAATAACTGAAGTCGTTTCCAAATTTCATCATCAGATACTTCAGATGCATCCCCATTAGCTCCATTATACCTAAATTCTCCTACATGTTTGAGAATAGATAAATCATCTTGCCAAAATAATGCTGTAGGCTGCATTCCTTCTGGGGTATTTATCAAGTTTGCATTCTCTGAAAATTCATAGGAATATATTTGATTGGGATTAATATCTCCAAATAATTCTGTATTTTTATATGTTTCATATGATGTTACAAATGCAGGAGCTTGATTATCTTGAATAGCTCCAGAGGAATCTTTTATTTTTAAAGAAAAGGATTTGAAGAATTTAAATCCCATATTGTAATAAGCATTACGTCCTAAGTTAAAAGAATATATTCCTACCATTTCTTGAACGTCTGTCTTATCAAATTTTACTATTAAAATAACTGGAAACCCTTCCAAAGTGTGTTTTATTGTTACTTTTTTATGTGTAATAGAAGGATCGTATGTATCTACAGGACGTCTAGATTTAAGTTGATCCATTGGAGGAGTATTTTCAAATAGTATATCAGCATTATCATTAATCCATTTACCTATAGAAGCATTATTAGCATGAGCAGAGTCTACAACATCAGCTTTTAAAGTAAACTGATTTTCAGGCATCCAAGTATCCTTAGGTTGAAATAATTCTGGACCAATTAATTGTCCTTCCTCATCTTGTAATACTTTATTAAATATAATTTCCAGATTTTTAGATCTATATCCAGTAGAAGAGGTTCCTTGAATTTGAACTGACATCTCATTTGTCGTTACTGCTGATGCTTTAGCTGAATTTGGATCATAATAATTAAATGTACATCCAGGATATATAATAGGATTAGCTCCAATTGCTTCATATACATCCTTTGTAAATCCAGATCCATTACAATCTATATATACTACTGGTAAAGGAGGTTTTCTGTTAGAATCAGAAATTAATTGTTCAAAAGTTATATTGGCATAAGTATTATTTTGATCATTCCACAACATAGTAGTTGTAGTAGACTCAGATGTAGAGAAGAAATTTTTAGATTTCCAAGTATTATATAAAGAAAAATCAAAAGTTCCATCTGGTAAACAATTAGATCTGGCTTTAGTATTTAAAGTATTAATTACTATTTGTTTGTCGTTTAAGGATCTTCTAAATAATTTTATATCATAAAATTCTACATCCGAAAAATTACTTGCAAACCCATTAATATAATCACATGCTAAATAGATTTTACTATTACTTCTCCATGTAAATTTATCTTTAATTTCTCTTGCAGCATTTAAAATTCCATTTACAAATACTTTTACTTCGGAATTATTAACATCTACAACAAAATCAACTACATTTAAAACATTCTGTTGAATTTTACATGTTATAGTTTGTTTTACATCTTTATCAGTATATGTCCATATAATATCTTCTAATGTTACCCTTATTCCTTCAGAAAAACTACCATCAGAAGAAAAATCTCCTAAAAGAAAAATTGTTCTATCATTAAAAGGATGAGGATCAGATTTAAATGCTATAGAAATTCCAAATCCAAATTTACCCCAGTTAGAATTATCATCTTCAGATGATGCAAAAGGAGAATAATCTATTATTCCATATGATTCTCCGATCAATCTTAATTTTTGTTGTCCTTCTTTTTGTAAAAATCCCGACAGAGTTCCGTTAGTATTGTATATATTTAAATCACAATTTACTTCTTTTGGTATTAATTCTCCAGGTTCTATATAATTACGTTCTGTAGATTTCCATAAATTAGATGTTGGAATTTGAGGAAATGTGCTAGATTTAACATTCCACCAAGCAAATCTAGAATTCTGTGGATTTTGATCTGATAATAATTGAATTGAAGATTCAACTACTTTACATTTTAATTTAATATCTGTAATAGGAGATCCTTTTTCTGACCAACACCTTAATGTTATGGTCCAATCTCCTAAATATGAGGAATCTGTATCAATTGGATATGAAAATATTTTCTGTGTTCCTCTTTGAGTATATTGGTTATCAGAGAATTTATCATTTTCAGCACCAGAGGGATCAAATATACCTACATCTGTAGTTAAATTATTATGCTGTAATCTGACTGCATAATAAATTATATTTATGTTCGCTAGATAAGGAGTAAATGTAAAGGATATGTTACCTCCAGAGGTAAATTTAGTTGGTTCCATACTTTCTGACTCCTCTAATGTAGTTATTCCATCAACCAAGACTACCAAAGATTCTCCATCTTCAACTACAACTCTATTAGTTACTTTTTCTGATTCTATTATTTGAGAATCTATAGAAGTTTGAACATAAGCCTCTATTGTATACGAAGATCCTGTAGTAGGATTTCCTGAGAAAAATGAGAAGAAATCTACGTCAAAGAGAAGAGGATCTGTAGTAGTAAAGCTTCCTAAATCAAATGACTTACTTATTTGATTGGTAATATTTGTAACTAATAAAGTAGTAGGAGTTCCTAAGACTTTATTAGTTATTGAGTATGTAATTTTATATTCTAATCCTATTGTAGCAGTTACTCCATTAGTGGAGCTGGATATATTAATAGAAGATTCTATAATAGTTAACAAATAAGGTTCAACATTCATTCCTTCTGAATCTGTTGCAGTTACTACAATAGAATGTGTATTACTTGAAGAGTATTTTGTTATATTATCTATAACAAGAGTACCTGGAGTCCCAGACCATCCTTCTTGATTATTTATAACTATATTACCATCTAATGTCACTGTTATTAAATATCTTTGGTTTACTTTTAATGCAGTTATTAAGTATTCTAAAGAAACATTTTTTGTACTTAAATACATAATATTTAAACCCTCATTAGGTTTAATATTTGCATTAGTTAATTTTATAGAAGCTGTTAGATCTCCACCCCCACCTCCACCCCCACCTCCATATTGAGCCAACCAAGCGATATTAGACTTTAAATCGGAGATCTTATTATCTAATTGAGTAAGTGCTTCATCTACAGAGACTGCAGATTTTCCATTTAAAAATCTAGGATTAGTTGAACTAATCCCAGAAGCATTTCCAGAAGCAATTACTTCCCATTCTTGTGTTTCAGGATTGAATTTTTTAAAATTTTTCCCCATTATTTAGTTATTATAATTAAATCATTTCCGTGATTAGTTTCTCCATTTCCTCCTATAGCCTCTGGACTATTACTACTACTAGGTATATTAATATTAAATTTTCCAGCGGCAGTAAAAATATAATTAATTTTTTTGGCAGTTCCAGTTAATTGTATTGGAGATACTTCCCAAATAGTATAAAATGGATATTTTTGCCCAGCATTTACTGTAGCAGTGATAGTAGTTTGATCTTGCACTTTTATGGTTGCAGGGAAATAATATTTTAGCCAAGGTATATTTGGAGCTGGTAATTCTTTATTAGAAGTATGTTTATATCCAGTAGCTTGTGACATAGAATATATAGGAGCAGTTATTTTATTAACTAATTCAAAAGTACATAAATGCTTATGTTGTATATAATTACTATTGTCTTTCCAAGATTCTGGGAAACTTTGTCCTGCTAAATCACCTTCTGTTTCAGTATATAACGAAGTAGAATTAAAATATGTTTGTAAATCTGAAGCTGTTACTTGTATAATAGGTTTCATACTATTTACTACTCCATCAATTACATTTTCCTTTAAGGGCCAAGAGCAAGAATATGTATGTTTATGGCCTCCAAGAACAAGTCTATAATCATTATCTTGACAAAATCTACTAAACCAATATTTATTTTCTGCAGATGTATTGTAATTCATTCTACTTCCAGACCTCTCAATTTTATTATTTTCTACTCCTTGCCAATAGAAATTTTGAATCACGTTTTGAGTAATAATAGTAAATGGCATCTCATGACAATAGGCAATTCTCCACGAATAAAATGAATTTTTTTCAGTATCCTTGATACACCATTTTTTCATTTCATCATAAACTTGTGCAGGAGATTTAAGACCATATATATTAGTTTCCGTTAACTCTGGAATTTCTGAGTTAACACATAAAAAATGTGTGGACCCATAATTAAAGGAATATAATGATACTACATATACTTCTTTACCTTCTATAGTAAATATAGGGGGATTTTCTTCATCTATTTCATATGTATAAAAAAATGTCATATTAGTAGAATTAATTTTTGAAGCATCTCCTCCATCCCCCAAATTATATATATTAGCTGGACATAGATCGTTATTTCCTATAGTAGTCATTTCTGGAAATGAATTTAAACTAGTTCTACCAGAATAATAATCTATCCATTCATTTATTCTATTTCCATTTTGAGTTAAATCTCCTGTATTTATAGTAAAATCCATATTCGATACATGATTTTTAATATAATCAGCAGATTTTTTCCATACTTCATATTCATCTCTATTAAATCCCTGTTGATCAGACACATGTACAAAAGTAAACCCTTTATCAACTTCAGACGAATCTTTAACTGTAAATTCTAATGTATCACTTATATAAACATCATCTCTTCCTATTTTATATTCATATTCTCCAGAAGATAAATTTTTAATTATAACTTTATGAGTTGTAAATGCGGTACCATCTGTTGCTTCCATCCTAACTCTATTATAATATTTTCTAACTCCTGTTTCGTTTTTAAATGATTCTACTTTAGTCCAATTAGAAGATTCTTTTTTTCTATACCATAGATACTCATCATAGTATCCAACAGATACCCAATTAAAACATCTAGTTGCATTAGGTGCTGTAGCTTGAATGCCAAAAGTACAAGTAATACAATTTGGAGAAGTTAAAGAAAATTTAGATTTATTGAAAAAAATATTTTTATTTTCTGCAGACGACATAGGTCTATAACAATCTACAGTAGGAATAGTATCTTTATCTAAATCAACAAAATACCAATCATTAGCATTATTTCTTGCTGTTAAAGCTTTTGTTGCTTGAGATACAAGATCCATGTTATAGTATTTAGTGAATATTCTATTACTATTTAAATAAGAATAAGGAGATTTTTCACTTCCATCTACTTTATCTGTGGCTGATGCATTTTCTTTATTTAATCCAACAAAATCAATATATCCTAAAGATACTTTTATATTAGTCCCATCAGATTGGTATGGAGAATTTACTGAGCATTTATTAGTTCCCCAACCTAGGAAAAACTTAGCTTTATTATTATCAAATTTTATTAATTCCCCTTTAGAGTCTCTCCACTCCATATCAAATGTATCTACTTTAATTCTAGTTGTATTAACATCTAATACAGAACACTGTGCTCCTCTTATCAGGAAAGTAGATTGAGATTTAATAACTCCCCATAAAGGTAAAACTTCCCAATCATTTCCCTCATTACAATATTGTAATGATAAACCTTTTAAACTAATATCATTATTAGTAAGATTTGATAATTCTACAAAATTATGAGAACAAAGATTATATGAATGTTCATTAGAAGATAATCCTCCACAATAAACTGAATTAATATACAATTTTTGTAAAAATAAAGCTGTTGTGTACTCCCATCCAGACTCATCGGTTGACCCACCTGTAGGTTTTGAATGTGATGTATCCAACTCTTTTTTATACACTAATAAAAGTCCATTATCCTGAACTTTAACTCTATAATTAGTTCCATTACTAGAGACAAATCCTATAGTATCTAATTTATCTAAAGCATCATAATCTAATCCTCCACCAGACCCACTTCCTCCTCCTTTATTTATCCATATAAATTGATTTTTTGATAGTATATATAACTGAGAAGTATCATAACACCACAATAATTCTCCATTTATAAAATTTTGTTTATTAGATACCATTTCAGAATATTTCCCCATTTTTATAGATAAATGAGCCAAATTTGGAAGCATATCTTCTGCCCATTCAGGATATTCTGATTCTATTTCTGAATTTAAAATTTGCTTTGCCCCAGTTTCTGGTTCTATTGGTTCTGCCGCATTTAGCATTTTTAATCTAGCACTGTTAGTAAAATCTCCAGATACTAAAGCCTGCTCAAATGCAAATTTATATTTATTAAGAGTTTCTTGTATTGCTACAATAGCTAAGTTTATACTTCTTAAATCTTCATTAGTGTATTCTGGAATGGATTTATTAGATTCATCTATCCATATGTAATTAGTATTTTTAGGTGGGATTTTTTGTTCTACAACATTAGTGTAACTTTTAAATTCTTCCTGTTCAGGAGAATAGTATAATGGTTCATCAGTTTCTAAAACAAATACTGGTTTACCAGGAGTTTTTAATTTCTCATTATCTAAATCCTCTTTCTTTTCAACAACTTCTACTCCAGATCCACTACCACTAGATAAATTTTCTAACTTCTCCCTGTACTCATCCGTAAAATCATTGGACGAAAGACCTTTATTAGGAACTTTATCAATTTTATTAACAATATTCCCAACTAAGATTTTCTCCTCATCAGTAAAATCATTAGAAGACAATTTCTTTCCTGTTTGAAGTTCTTTAGATAAACTTTCTAGAACAGATTTATCTTTATCCGTAAAATCATTGGACGAAAGACCTTTTCCTTCCACTTTATCTACTTTCTTTTCATTAAGTATTTTACCTTGTTTAGCAGATAAAGGATTTACAGTAGAATCGCTCTGTAAGGTGTTTAAAATATCTTCTCTTGATAGTAGCTCTAAGCTCTCTATGTCTACTGTTAGGTCTGAATGAATGATTAATCTATTTATTCCAAGTCTTGAATTTAAATATTTTAATTCAATATCATCATTTTTAGTACTAACAACTATAGCTAAAGAAGCTTCTGTATGTGTTAAGCCTACATAAATAACTTTCTTATGTTGAATTGCATAATCAATTACAGTATACTCTTCAGAAGTTAAATTTCTTTGTATAACTTCATATGGAATTACTATAATAGGTGTTAATTTCAATGCATCCTCATTATCAATAGGCCAATAGTTAGTTATTACCTCTAAAGTAATAAATATATTATTGATAGAACTTTCTACAGATTTTATAAATTCTTCTATCTGTTCATTATTAGAATTTAATTTAACCACCACATTTCTTAAAAGATCTCCTCCAAAATTATGTGGGTATTTTCCAATTTTAAATTCTTCCATTAGTTTTTAACTTAAAAATTTACAACTTATTCTTTTTACACTTTATGGGACAAATATAATGAAATATCTAACACTTTCCTAGTATAAAATATAAGACAAAAAAAAAAGAAGAGGATTACTCCTCTTCTCTACTTTTTAGGAATCTGTGATAATGCCAGAAAGATTTACCCTCTGGAATACACTTATCATTTAACCAAGCATGTGCGCATTTAGCATATGATTGTAAATTATCTTGCATAACTTGTGAGAATAGTAAATACATTAGATTTAAAGCATAGAACCAATCATGTTTATTAAAATTTTCTCCAAACTTAATTCCAAATTTCTCTGCGATTTGCTTAGCTTCATCACATTTCCATCTTGCTTCTCTTTTTCCATGTTCCTCACATAATTCTTCAACAGCTTCTTCTGCAAATTCTTCGTCAAAATGTGGGCCTTTTAAAGCTTTCCATAAGTCGCATTTTAATAAGCAGAATAATTCTGGATCTTCTTTCTTAAGGGTTTCTATATATTCCCAAACTTCTTCCTCAAGATCTCTTAATTCCTCTGGAAGTTCATCTTCATCCTCCATAGTATTATATCTAGAGTTCATATGTCTCATCTTTCCAAATTTCTTATCTTTACTTTCTTCTCTTCCAAATCTTCCTCCTCTTTGGAAATGATTTTCCATTCCTCTATCCTCAAACTCTCTATCCTCATCTTCTTCGTCTTCATCATCTCTTCTGAATCCCATTCTTCTTCTATAGATTCCTGGAGTATATCTATCTTCTTTATCGTATCTGTTACCTCTACGGCTTCGTTTGTTCCGTTCCATTTCCTCTAACAGTCTCTTTATTTTTTCCATTGCTTATAAGTTTTGTAAGTTCCTCAATTTTTTGTTCTAAAGCTAATAGTCTACTGTCATCTGGAGGAGCTGTGGCAAGTATAGGATTATCTGCTAATAATTCCTTTTCTACTCTTTCACATTCTTCTAATATTTTATTATATCTATCTAAAGACTTTAATTGATTAGTAGCATCAGTCTTTCTTACTCTTATTTCTTGCAATACATCCTCTTTAGTTATACAGATAGTTCTATTATCAGCTCTAGCTATAGACATATCCCTTGTTACAGTAAAAGGAAATTGAACTCCATTGAATAAAGCAGTAATTGTTAAAGTCTGTGCAGGCTGGGTATTCATTCCAGCTTTTTGCATTAAGGATTGATAAACGTTATTTAAGTTATTATCCTTTGGCGGTTCATTTACTATTGATGATTGAACTAACCCTTTTATATATGTTAAATCTTTCTTAAATTGATTATAATCAATTAAATATAAAATATCACCTGGTTTTAATTCTCCAAAATTCATATGACATTAGATTTAGTAAGTTTAATATTATGCAGCAGGAGCAGGAGCAGCCGCAACTTCAAACTCTAGGGCTACATTCCTTGTAAATTTATTAAATACTCCATCTGGACATCCACCACATGTATTAGTAAATGTGATAGCATCATCTACAGTTGTGGTAGTTGTTATTGTAGGTAAAGTTCCTACAGCTGGTGGAGTTGATAACCTTAGAGGAATTACAATATTGTAATTCTTTATTGTAGTCTTTAGAGCAGGACAAGCAACAGGTCTATAAGTTATCGTGTGCACTAGCGAATAATTCAATAAGAATACATCTGAGGTCTCTACTCTAGTAATTACAGGATCTCCAACTGTGATTAAACTAGAAAAACCCTCTCTAGCAATCCCTGCAGGAAATTTCTCAACTACTTGAAGGTAGGTAACTCCCTCATCAACAAAACCTTTATTATTTATTACACTCATAACATTAGATTAAATTAAAGGGAGATTTCTCTCCCTTTTGATTAGTATTAAATTAACTAGGCAGGTGTTACTGTAGTTGAGGCAGAGGCACAACCACATCCATTGTTACATCCACAACCATTTCCATATGGATTAACATGGTAAGCTGGAACTGGTCTTGGAGGGATTATACATTCAAGATAATCTAATTTAGCTGTGATAGGATTGATTAAAGCCTGTAAAGCGTTGTATTGTTGCAATGTTTGTACATTGTTAGATAATTCAGCGTTTCTGGTTTGTAGAGCTTCAATCTTATAATCACATAACATATCTTTTATTCCTTGGAATCCTTGATTGATAGCAAGGGTTTGTTGATCTATTTTAGATCCCATGTTAGCGAATCCAACATTCACGTTATTGTTAATGTTGCAAGTCTGCTCTTGACATCTTAATTGTTCTTGATAACCTAAGCTAGTTAAGTTTAAGTTTACAGCATCAATAGATCTTTGAGTTGTACAGCAACATTGATTAATAGCATTTTCTATGCTACATCCAGTAGATTGTACAGTACTTAAAATAGCACTATTTGAAGCACAGATTTGGTTGATTATATCTTTTTGTCCTAAACCTACAGTATTGGATACTTGATTAATTGCATTTTGGATTGCATTAGTATCACAATTTAACTGAGTAGCTAAATTCTGTACAAAGTTTACATTATCTCTAGAGGCATTGCTGATGGCAGTTAATAGATATTCATTAGATAATGCAGATTGAACTTCTGGAGTACCTAAAGCACCATTAAATCCACCTCTTCCAAATCCACCAAAACCCCCATTACAGAAAGCTAAGATGAAGATTAACCATACAGCCCATTGTCCACCCCAACCATCGTTGTTGTTATTATTTCCATCTCTGGTTAAGGCTAAAAGACCAGGAAGATCATTCATTCCAGTTGATCTATTATCTGGAATAAAATTAAAAATGTTAGGCATACCTTCTATGCCTGCACTGTAATTTCCCATAAATTTGTGAATTTTAAAATTAAACAATAAAAAAACTATCTTCGCGCTATTGATCGTTTTCAATAGTACAAAGATAGTTAATTTATTTAAGATACAAGACGATTTTCTACTTGTAATTCACACATGTGATATTTGTTATAGAAGTCTTTATCTGTTTCTTTTAAAAGTTCACATTTATTAACAGCTCTAATGATTATAGAGTGATGTTTATCATAGTATCTAGCTAAAGCATAGAAAGAAATATAGTATTTAACATGCAATAAGTAGAATAATACACTTCTTGCATCTGTATGTGATCTAAATTTTCTATTATCTCTAAGCTCTTCAGATGTTATTTTGAAGACATTACATACTATTTCTTCTATACTAGGGATTAAATTCATATTCTCATTCATAGTTTCTTTATTTAAATATTATTCACTCCCTCAATGTCAAAAAGATTGTGTTTAATAAGTAAATGTATGATATGATATGAATATGAATTTAATTATTGTGATTTTTTTACAAAATATAAAGTGTTAGCATCTCTTGATGAGGGTAACTCATCTTCTGTACCAGTCCAGATACTATAGCCATTCCATTTTGTTGCAGTAGCAGCAGTAGCAGCATTACCAGTAATAGAAACTCCTAAAGTAGTAGAACAGTTAGTGATTTCTCCATTCTTTATAAATATTGGAAGTGTATAAGAACCTACTGTTACAACAGATGCTGTTGGTACTCCACCACTTAAAAATATAGGGTTAAGTGAGCTTCCTACTGTAGTAGAGCCTAATTTAGATGCTGTAGTAGCTGTTGATGCATTCCCAGAGATGTCAATATCCCAAGTTCCACTAGCACCTGTTCCTGTTTTAAGTGGATATTGAGAATTAGACCATGTTTGAGTTGCTACCAAATTATTATTCATGTATAAATTACCCCAATAAGCATTAGCCCAGGCAGTAGATGATCCAGCTCTCCAATACCAAGTAGAAGGAGAAGTGGTACCAGTACCATTTCTATAATTTACATTAATTGTAGAATTTCCACTAGTTAAAGAACCTATACACATTTCATTTCCTGTTGTAGCTATTGAAGCATAATTACCAGTGACAAAATAATTCTTTAATGGAGCAAACTGACTATTAGCCCAACTCTGTGTAGCATAACCACTTAATGCAGAACTAGTTAAATATGTAGCTCCTTTAGTAACATTTAATGTATGGCCATTAGCTGTTATAGATGTAACAGCATTACCAGTACCACTATTAGATATAGAGATACTTGGTATAGATGGTATTTGATCTGTAGTAGCTATTTGTTTACCAAATAATTTACCTATTCCTACTTTATTTGTAAAAGAAGTTACCTCTAATTCTAGAGCATTTACTCCAGACATATTTACTCTAAAAAAAGTTCCATTATCTAAGAGTGCCATATCAAGTAATCTCTCTGATAATGTTGTGGTATTTATTGCTGCACCAGATCTTCTAGCTAGTATCAAAGGAGTTTGACCAGAATCACTAGGTACTTGAACACTTAATGCTCCAGCACCTTCATTCCAAGATTGACCAGCACCTCCAACTACATCAACTACAATATTATTTCTTCTACTACTCATAGTCAGAGCACCTGTTAATGTTCCTCCAGACAAAGGTAAATATCCAGATATTGAAGGAATATCTGTAATTAAAGCTAATCTGGTACTGCCAGAAGTTGTACCAACTCTAGCATATCCATCATTATCTATAAATAAATATTTGTTAGAATTATAATTATATATATAAGCACCTAGACTATCCCTGAATCCTATTGCAGCTGAAGCAGTTCCCTTTCTAAGAACTCTCATAAAAGTTTCAGATCCATTAGTGTCATTATTATTAATTACAAGAGTTGTGCTTCCAACTGTATTTATAGTTAAAGTTCCACTTAAAGCACCCCCTGTCAATGGAAGATAATTAGAACCAACATAATCTTCTGTGGCTATTGCAGTCCAAGGATTCCATTCAGTTGTAGCATAACTTTTAGTGGTTCTATATCTTAATTTTCCATTGCTAGGATTAGCAGTAGAATTAACTTGATCACTCCAAATTTGAGTACACCAATGATTTTTTCTACTATTAAATTGTAAAACACTACCATAAGTAGAAGGTTTAGGTTGAGAGCTGTCAGTAGGTGCAATAAGAACTTTTAAAGACCCATCTTCTTCTTTATATGCTCCTCCCTCATTAGTCCATGCATTATTTTCAAATGTAAGCCAACCACTTGTTCTAATATTTCCTTGAGAATAAATTCCATTAGCAGGTACTAAATTTAAAGCATCACTGGCATAACTTGGCCCTACATATAATCCTCCAGTAGCTACTTTTTGAACTCCACCATCAGAATTTAGAAACTGAAATGCATTAGTGGAGGCGATCATATAAGGAGCAGTTTCTCCAAAAGTTATTCTATTGGTATGTAAATGATTTATATATGCAGAATTAAAACCCTGATCTGAAGTCCCAAGAAAACCTGATCCTCCACTAGCTAATGTAGCTTTAGAATGAGGCAATAACCCATTAGTTCCTGCTTTAATATAAGTAAAATACTGTCCATCTTTATTTTTTAATGTTGCATGATTATATGCATTTGTAGTATATGTTACTGGATCAGTTAGGTTATATTTATCCCAGATTTCATAATAAGTTCCACCATGTCCAATAGCCCATTTATCTCCTGCATACCCCAATACCCCTAACTGAGATGCTTGTGCATTTATAGCTTGTATAATACAGTAATTATCAGCATCAGTGGACTGTAATCTTAATTTGATGTCTACACTTTGTTTTATTGTAAGTTGTCCAGTTAAAGTACCTCCAGTTAATGGTAAGTAATTATTTAAATCAGTAGATGTTGCTGGATTAGGTAAATTACTTTCATCCCAGATAATGTATTCAGTTGAACCTTTAGTATGAGTAAGATCAGTGTTACCACTTCTAATTTTAGTGGTACCTGAAGCACGGCCTAAATGTACCAATGCTGAACTCTGAGACCAAACCAACGCATTACCGTTCGGGTCAGCCAATGACCATGCGATTGGAACTGTTAATGAAGTGGGTCGAAATTTATATTGTGCTGTCCGGTAATCAATATCTCCTATACCTATATAAACATATCCAATACTGGTATCATCAACTGAATTGTATCCTCCAAATACAAGGCTAGAAGGGATATCATTATTAGCCCTAAATACAAGACTTCTGCTCCATGAACTTCCTGCTGGTGAACTTATATTTGACAACAAACTTCCACTGCTTGTAACTCCAAAAGGACCCACATTAAATTTCCCTGCTTGGAATGTATTATTGCCAGTAAATGTATTATTACCAGATAATGTGGCTGGATCTGAGAGGTTGAATTTATCCCATATTTTATAAGTATTATTACCTCTATAATATATTAAATCAGTATTATCCCCTCTAAGTCTAAGAGGTGTAGATTCTCTGCCAAATGTGGTAGAAGAATTTGTAAGTGTAATTGCATCAACAGTTCCATCTGTTAAAGACCATACTTTAGGTACAGCTAATTTATCTGCATAAAATTTATAAGAAGAAGAATCCCATGCTTGAGTTGGTAACGATAAATATGCATACTCATCATTTTTAGATGCAGAATAATACCCTCCATAAGTAAATTTTCTAATATTATCTGAAGTTCCTAAAGATATACTATAACCTCTACTAACTTCTGTTGCTGCATATCTATATATAACTTCCTTAGCAGGATCTAATAATATTTGAGAAGGTGTTAAGCTTCCAACTGTAATTTTTTTAGTAAAAGTATTTAATCCTGTAAATGTCTGATCAGATTCTAACCTTGCTGGAGTTGGTAGATTATAAGTATCCCATAATAAATAAGAAGATCCATTTCTGTCATGTATTAAATCAGAAGCTGTACTGGATATATATGTTGGAAAATTTACAGTACCAACATACATTCTTGTTGAACCATTATAATTCCATGTTCTTAATACACCATATGCAGCAGAACCAGAAACATCTTCACACACTATACCAAGTCCCACAGGAAATCTAATACTACCCTTCATTGTACCACCAGAAAGTGGTAAATAAGATCCTTGTATACTAGTAATAGAATTTTGTAATAATTTACCTTGTTCTGCAGATAATACTTTATTTGTTCCACCAGATGTTAAATCATTTATAATATCTGCATGGTATAATACTTCTGAATTATCTAAAGCTCTTTTAAAAGTTCTTCCTAAAACTTGATTTTGTAAGTATATTCCATTTGGAGCATCTGTATATACTACAGCATGAGTAGAAGGTAATCCAAATTCAATATGAGGATAGTTAGAACTTTTTCTTCCAATATTTAATACAGGAATTGTGGTAGGTAGAACTCCTCCCATTTTAGATAATGAGTATTTTAATTCAATATCGCCATTATCACCAAATGAGATCTTTTGATCACTAGGAATTATATTAGTAGTCTTTAATCTCTTAGTAGAAGCGTCCCATGAAGTAAACATCCCATCTATCATGTTAGCATCATCATCCCTAAGAGTAATACACCACAAATCTCCTTCCCTACCTACCTTAAATCTATCATCAGATTCATCAAATAGAATTTGATATTTAGGTTCAGTACCTCTATCAATTTCAATTCCTGCAACTCCTTTTGTAACTCCAGATCCTACTTCTCCCCTATTTAATAATAGTGTATTATCCTTAACTTCAACAGTTTCAGCTTCTGTAATAAAAGATTTTCCTTCCTGAGTAACATTTCCTTTAATAGTTATATTATTTAAAGTAAGATCAGAATATGCTGAATCAGTATTATTTCTAATCTCTGCTATTCCACCACTATCTTTAATGATTACTCCTCCATTAGGATCTAATCTAGTATTTATATCCTTTTTATCTAATTGCCATGTATCAGAAGCAGTTCCTGTATTAGATACTCCGTTAGCGTTATCCATCCAATATTTTCTAGCTGGAGACACTAACCCATTCCTGTTATCTGTAACCAATGGTATATCAAAATATCTAGGGGTGTCTGTTTGATCATTTGGATCAGTAATTATATAATCAATCCCTAGTTCTTCTGTTTCTGATGCTTGTCTTAGTGCTATAGATTTAACATACGTTTCTATATCATCAATTTTTATTTTATCAGAAGAACTTGTTAATCCATTTTCGGTGTGAGTTACTAATGGAATTAAAATAGTCTTAGTTACATTAGCATCAGTAAATGGATTGTATATATTATAATTATATGTTAATCCAGTATCTGGAGCATTAGTATGAGTCGTATCTATTCTATTTACATAATCTACTATCCTATTTACTTTTATATTTTGTAAATTAGATAATAAACCATGATTATCATCAGTAGCTAAAGGAATATCTATATTAGTTAATGTAGTTTTATCCTCATCAGGATTATATGAATTGGTTGTTAAGTATAAATTAGGTACATCAGTTCCTTTAGTAAATGAGACATCAATTAAATAATTAGTTATATTATTTAACCTTTTTACATAGAACTTAGATAATAACCCATTATATAATTCTCCATTCTCAGATACTCTAGCTTCTTGTAGTATATGGTCCCTTAAAGTAGTAATATCTGTATTAGGGTCATAACTATACTCTCTATAAAGTAGTTTATTTTCTGGGTTATATACATATTCTGTATCTATTAAATAGTTATCTATCTTATCTAGTTTGGATTTATCTTCTTCACTAAATTTATTATCTATTTCCCATTCTCCAGTATCTTTATGATAGATGTATTTAGTATCATTAGATTTAACATACACTTTCATTCTATCATATGAAATATGATTAGTTACTAGAGAATCCCTTTCGGCTATATTTTCAACAGTAAGTCTTGGATCCAATGGAACCTCCGATGTTACTTTAAGACTATTTATAATCGGAGTTCCATTAGCATAAAAGAAATTCATTATTTGTTATACATAAAGTTTATTGCAAATTTATCAGCTGTAGTTAAATTAGATATGTAGAATATGTAAGGCACTGTAGTATTAGAAGTAATTAAATTCTTTTTAACCTTAGTGAAGAAACCATTAACATTTAACCCATTCTCATCCCTAATGATTACTAAATCCCCATAATATTCTGGGTATCCAAATACTATTTTCTCATAATTTGCGGTGAAATCTATTAGTTTATTAGATTTTAATTCTACTATTTTATTTAATTTAGTAAAATCAATATCTTTTCCATCTTGAATAATACCGTAATAATATGGGTATATAAATTTAAATTTACTTGTCACGGTCTCATCTTGCCCATTTTGTGTATCTACTACTCTTATTCTATAAAATATCTCACTTTGATTTATAGTATCTAATATTGTTGGAACATTAAAGTTAAATATTCCTCCATCTCGTATAAATAAATCATTAAAACTATAAATAACATTATAGTTCTCATCTAGAACCTCAATCCTATCTATAGGATAAGATTTTTTGGTTATTCCAACCTCTAAGATATTTAATTTTACTAACGATTCCTTTTCATATATTCCTCCATCTGGATCTATATATGCGAAATTAATTATAGGGTTTAAATGAGGGTACAGAATTTTATTTATTATATCCTCATAAGGAGTGTGTTCAAAGATTTCCCCTTTTTTAAATCCTCTAAAGTTCTCTACTATGGGAGTTATATTTGTAAAGGTTCCCAAGCTTTCAAAGATTTGTTTATTGAATAATCCAGCTCTACCTGTTAATGGATCATATGATTCAATAAGTAAATCTGTACCGTCGTTACCTTTTATATAATAATTATATTGATCTCTAGTTACTTTGAATTTCTCATTTGTCAATAACGCCCCATCATAATATACTTCTGATATAGCTCTATCAACATAAACAAATCTAAAATTATCAATTATTCTCTTGTCAAATTTAGAGAATAACCCATTAGAATTATGAGTAACTAAAGGTAATGTAATTGGATGGTTGGTTAATTCAGAAGTATACGGATTCTTAGTTATATAAAAATAAGTAAGTCCGTTCTCATTAGTTTCAAAATTAGGATTAATTTCTATTACAGTTTCATATAAACCTTCTAATAGTTTTTTATGTTCTGGAGACATCAATCCATTTTGAGTTGTAGTTACTTCTGGAAGTAAAAACGTTTCTTCTGATGAAGAGTTATTATTCAAATCATATGTGATTACTTTTAAATAAATATTAGGAGTTTTTGGATCTAATATTAAATCTGTATTAGTTACATATGAATTTATGTTATCTAATTTAATTTTATCATCTTTTGTCATTATACCTGCAGTACTATGAGTTGCAGGGAGAATAGTTATACCATTACCTTTACTATTAGTTATTATTACATTAGACTCAGTATATTCTATATCTAAATCTATAGTAGAATAATTAACTAATTTCCCATCTTCTAAGCGGTATTTAGTTTTAGTCTGAAGATCATAAAACTCATCTCCCTCCTCAAGTTTTCTATAGTAGTATCTATTAAATTTACTGCTCCATGAATAATAATAGTAATCAGATCCTTCCTTTTTTACTATATTGGCATTATCATTTATCTTTAAAGGTAATGATTCAGTAGTTATATACAATACAGGATTTAAGTGAGATAAATCTTGTAAATCCAGTCCACTTTTTATCTTTACCTTTTTAATTACATCAGGATTCTGTCTAACTAATAACTCATATGTATATTCATTATATACAATATCCTTTATTCTAAAATTAATAAATGGAGGAATTATACATTTTTCTGAGTTATCCATTCCATATAGATTATCACTGCAATCTGTGGAAGGTATTGTTACTTTGTCCATTATTTAAAAAGTATTCTAATATAGCATTAAAATAAGAATCTTTTACACAGTCTATATCTAGCAATTTCATAAACTGAAGTTCTTCAAATACAAAAGAATAATCAATAGGGTATCTTCCATATTCAAAATCCTCTAGCACTTGATCAAATTCTGCTAATGTCTTGGTTAATAATCTATTTAATTTATCATTCATACCGTTACGCTATTATTACTAAGTCTATATTTCCAGAATTGATCTTTATAATTATATTCAGTTTTATCTAAGTCTCTTATTTTCACAGTCCAAATTTCTCCTTCTGGGATATTTACTTCTGTTCTATAATCCCAATATGTGGATTTATCTGTTGTAAAGATATTTATCACATATTTATATTCACCTTGTGGATTATATATCTCAATGGTTAAATCAGTAAATCTAGGATTTTCATTTAATGGGGTTACTTTAAATATGACTGTATTATCATTTGGATCTCTTAGTGATTCAATTTTAAAATCATAAAACTGATCAGAGAATTTATAAAAATTACCCTCATAAGCTATATGAAATCTAGAATCCACTAAACCATAAGTGGAGTTATTTTTATAGATATTTCCTAGATATATTGATATAGGTTTACCATCTTTAAATATGTATATATGATCAGCTTGAGTAACCATTATCTCTTTTCGTTAGGTATTTTTATCCAAATTGCTCCATCTACTCTTAAACTTGGATCAGTGGGTTCAGAAGTACTTACTGTTATTACAGGTTTACTCATTGTACTATCAACCCATTCCCCATTTGCATTTAATATCTTATACTGCTTATCAGAGATTCCAAGTGTAGAAGGGACTAATGAGTGCTTAACTCCAGTTGAAGTTAATGCCACAGGTTTATTTCTAATAAAAGACACATCTTCAGGATCGGTATTATCATAATCAGCCTGTTTTTGTTCCATCACAACTAATTGATCTAATTTTATTTTATCTTCAAATGATAGTAATCCGTTTCTATTTTTAGTTGCTGTAGGAAGAACAAAGTAATCTGATATTAAGTCTCCTGAGTTAGCATTATATTTTTGGAATGTTATTCTTAGTTGTTCAATATTATATTCATATCCCATTAATGTAAGCATTCCAGAAATACCTTCAAGTTTCTTTGTATTTTGCCCAGAGATTAATCCGTCTTTAAAATTATCTCCTGTATAAGTAGATAGTGGAAATGGTATTTTGGTAGTACTAGTTATACCGGAATCTATATCAGTATCTGAATTTACTATATTTAAAGTAGATTCTGTATACTCTAGTGATGATCTACTAATAATATTAGGAAGGTTATTTAGTCTAATCTTATCTACCGTTCCTAGTAATCCATTTGTTGTATCTGTAGCTAACGGAAATAACAATGTTCTATTTGTTTCTCTTCTGGATTCAAATGTTCTATCAATGTAATTTAAATTTAAACCTCCATCAACATGAGTAAAAGAATTTAAAGACTTTACTCCTTTAAAAGAAGATATACTTTCTTTATCAGAAGCGGATAATAAACCAGCTACTTGGGATGTTGCGGAAGTGAGTATCACTCCATCTCCAGCTGAATTCACTATAGTGTTACTACTTCCATCAGCTTCTTTGGATAAATTAACTTTAACACTAGTCTTTCCAATAACTACCCAATAAAGCCCACTCCATAAAAGTACATCTTCAGATTTATATGTTTTTCCGTCATAAGGATTTTCTATAGTAGCATTTGGATCCCCAAGATCTGCAATCTTATACATCCATCCTTTAGATAGATCTTTGGGATTTGGAAAACCTGTACTTAAATTAATTTCTCCTTTATACTCTATCTGAGATAAAGTTACCCATGTTCCCTTAGATGTTAAATAATGTTTCTCATCTTTTATAGTTGGGCTTGGTACAGTACCGGAAGTCTCTACATTCGTGAACTCTTCAATATATATTCCATCTCTATCTAAATGAATATGGGGGTTGTTAGGTTTAAGAGTTAAAGTAATTTTAGTTCCAGTTAAATCTCCTCCTCCACCTAACCCATCTGTAGTATCTATTACAAAAGTTGTTTCAACTTTATTTTTTAATAATCCCTCAATTGTTTGATTATATGCATCAAATTGGGGAAATTTAACTTTTAATACATTCCTAGGATTTTGTTGTAATACTAAAGTATCATTACTTTCTAAAGCTAATTTAGTAACAGTATAATCTGACTGGTCTGAGCAATTAGTTTTTACATGCTCTATTGCATTACAACTTTCTGATCCTAATACTGTAGGGCTTCCACTTGTTTTCATTTACAATTACATCCTCCAGTTTTAAATTTTAAATTTAATTTACCTAATGACTTCGTACAGAATGTATTACAAGTACTTATTCTTTCAAGTAACCTTTGAGCTTCAAAGAACTTACATTGATTAATTAATCTTCTAATTAATTCTAAAGCCATCCATACTATATCTCTATTCCTATATAGATTATTTAAATCTGAATCTTTATAAATACATGCTTCGAATAAGTTATTATATAGTATATATTTAATCATATCCTCATAACATTTTTCTAAATGTCCTATCAAAAATAATTGTTCTTCAATTCCAATTAAATTTATATTAGTTAAATGTTCTTTAATATAATATAAATCAATTTTAGATTGTGTATAGGTTCCATTCAAAACTTCTAGTTGAAGATATGTATCATTATCTGAGTCATATACTATATATGCTCCATCATAAAAAGTCTCTAATTCCTCAGCAGGTCTGGCTTCTTTTCCAGCTGGAGTTAAAAAGTTCTGCATATAATTTAATGTTGGAAGAATAATATGATCTATGGTAAACCATCCATCTATTTCGGACAAATAATCAAATTTATAATTATTATATCCCTCATCCGATTTAACTAGATATTTAAATCCTGTAAGTTTATTATCTGATATTTTATTGTAACTAACTAAATCTAAAAATAGAACATCAGAAGTTCTGTAATATTCAGTAGATACTCCAGATTGCTCTGGCATGAATTTCATAAATCCTATACCAGTCGTATCTTTTAAGGTAAATCCTGATGTTCCATTTTCAGAGAATGAAATCTTAAGATTTATGTTTACGTTTCTCATTAATATTTAACCTCGTTATTATGTGGATTATTATCATACATTTGGGCCATCTCAATATTTGCTTTCTTATTTTCAACCTTGATTTTCTCTTTCTTAAACTCGTCTTCTGATTTAGCTTTAAACCATTCAACTTTAGCATTTTCAGATTGTTCAAGAGCTTGCTGTAATTGTTGTTGAGTTCTTTGTAGTTCTTGTTGCATTTGTTGTAATTGTTGTTGTAATTGTTGAGAGGCTTGTTCAGATTGTTCAAGAGCCTGTTGCATTTGAGCGGTTTGGCCCATTTCAGCTTTTCTACGTTTAATAGCTTCAAGACTTTTTTGTTTATACTCTGTAAGACTTTTACATCCAATAGTAGATAGAACTACTTCAGCATCCACCTGACCAGCTTTAACCAATTCAAGATTCAATGTCTTCATTTCTTCCATATCTCTTACAGATTCTTGACCATCTACTATATGCACGTCATAATCAGTAAGTGTGAAACTTTCTGGTATAGCTGTAAATATCTTTTGGCCTTTTTCTCCTAATATTATCATTCCAGTTAATCCATCCTTAAATACTAGTTTACTTAGATTTAATCCATCTATCATAACTTCTTTAAGTATAAGATTCATATTAGAGAAATAGGGTTTAGTAACAATAAAGGATTGTTCCATTCCTACTTTAACATTATGAACTGCGTCTTTTTGCTCTATTCCTCCAATCATTTCTCTAAATACTCCAGTAATACTTGATGCTGCTTGTTCTACTCTTTCTATAGATAAATCTATAGCCTGTACAGCATTTAATGGTAAAGTATCATCATATCCACTATATATAGTATTTACAGGAGATGGAGATCCTGGTTCCTGTTGGGAAAGATCTAATGGAGCAAATCCCTGCTTTTTATATCCTATATATTTAAGTAATCTTACTGTTTCATCTTCATCCAACCATAAGGGAATTTTACTAACATCTACATAACTACCTTTAACACCAGAATTAGCTATAAGATTATCTCTATGAAAAAATAGTATATTATACATATCCTGCAAGTTAGCAGTAGCTAGAACTAATGAAAATGGCTGATTCTGTCTAGTAGTCATAAATAATCCATTCACCGACAAACTGCATCTTTTTTTATTATCTCTAGATCGAACTACATTTAGGTCTCTAGGTCTAAGGATAAATATATCTTCCCCAATTTTAACTCCAGAATATCTATGTTGTGTTCCAGATTTATCAGTTTCTATATATTCTACTTCATGTACTATAATATCTTTTCTAGTAGTAGCATAAGCAGCACTATTTCCATCCCACATAGGACTTACCTCTAAACCTCCTAATACTCCGGTTCCAAGTTCTGTATTATCATTAGTTACTGCATTGATAGGCCCAGTAGATCTAATAACATATTTTTGATCATCTTCTGTATTAAATACAGACAGCTCATTTCGTAATTTTTCCTTATCCTCCTCATCAAGTTCATTATTATATTTATGTAAAACTTGATCAATAGTCATCCTATATCTACACACAGCCCTAGGAGAATCTTTTAGATAATAGCTGTTAGGGTTTCTCTGAATAAATGTATTTATTGGATCTAATGTTTCAAATATTATATTATCCCCACTTTCACTTGGATACTCTTTATAATAAGCTGTTCCTGTAATTAATAAATCTGTAAATAACATTCTTGCTTTTGTAAATAAATCTATATCTCTAGATTGTGATAAATAGGTTATAATGTTTTGGGCAGCTACTTCATACTCAGAGATAAAATTTTTATCTAAGTCTTGTATTAGATTATTTAAATATTCTTCAGTTAGTGGATCTTTTGGAAGAGGATTTCCTTGTATTCCAAATGTAGACAGTATTTGATTATTTAAATCTTTAATATACTCCTCCTTAACCTTAGAATAAATATATAATTGTTTTTCTCTAAATATATTGGATAAAGTAGATTCATCCTTACATGAAATCTGAATATTTAATGGAAGATCAATAAAATGCCCAACTAATGCATCCACGTGTTTTTTAATCAGGGGAATAAATTTAATTTGAGTAGGAGTTCCTATACCGTAGTTTTCCTCCATGTGCTTATATTGATCTAAATCCATTTTGCCATGATAATAATTATAGGCTTTTTTTAATGCTAGTTTATCATAGACAAGATCCGAGATTGTATGATTTATTTTCTGGATTCGTTTGTCCCGCTCTTCTGTTTCTTTTTTTGTAGTCATTTAAGTCTATTTTTTCTCCTACATAATACCTAGTTAGATTTAAATCTCTCTCTAAAAGACTTTCTCTAACATAATCTAAAAACTCATCTATAGAAGTACATTGCTTATACATTTTGCAGGTCGGTGTTAAAAAATCTTTATTCATATATAGACTAAGTACATATCCTCCTTCTATTTCTTCAACCTTCATTTTACCTACATATATAGCCTCATATACCTCACATATTATATCTTTAATTTTATTAATTACGATTGCTTCTTGCTCTGAGGTCATAATTTATTATATCAAATTGGTCATTGGCTAAATCCGTTAAATCTTTTATAGGATCAGGTTTGACTCCATAATGCTTAATTCCATTTTCGTCATACCAATACCCAAATGTTTTCATATTACTTTTTCTTAATTTTTGAGCTATAGCTCCCCAAGATCTCATTTCCTGATCACCAATTTCCGCCATTCCCATACTTGCGATAATATCAAACTTACGTTTATCTTCAAAAGAATACCTATTTAATTCATCTAGCATTTCAAGATCGTCAATAGTATAACAATATTCTAGTACAAAATCCGCTATTAATTCTAGATAATATATAATAGTATCTTTAGATGGATAAACTCCGAACATTTCGCTATTGGTAGTAATTTTATTACTTCCAGTTACTGAGCTTGGACTTCTCATTAAAAGGTTTTGTTTGCCTCTATCTTTAAAGTGGTTTATTAATGCTGTCCTGGATCTTTCCAATACTGCTTGGCATCCATAATATTCTAGTAATTTAATACTTTGTGTATATGCTTCTTTTATATTTTTTGGACGATCTTTATATATTGCTACATATTTAGGAGGTTCTAATCCAAATGTTCTTCGTTTAATAACTAAACAATAATCAGATACATCTTTTTGTCCTGTAGATTGATCTTTACCTTGGTCAATAGAGTCTATTCCAGCAACATATAGATTTTTATATAGATTTCCATCACTATCGTGTTTTGGATGTTCATATATTCTAACTTTTCCATTGGGAGATTTAAGGAATTTTAAGGTATCTTTCCCTAAGTCTTTACTATATGTATAATCCACAATTCCAATATCAGGTTTAATTCCTGAGTTATGTACTTTAAGTTCTGTGATTCTAGCAGCAATAGAAGCAGTATCAAACATATTATCACCTTGTTTAGATAGCGCTTCGTCAGGATTATAACAATATTCTGCACAGAATGTAAGATAACCTTCAGGGGATCCTGCTTTTTTATCTCTTAAAGAATTATAATATTCAATAGCCTTTTTCTTATTGCATACTCCCCTTTTATCTATTACTCCATCCTTAATTACTACACTATATGCAGGAATAAAATAAGATGAAATCATATAATCACCATCTGCAGTGTGATTATGTTTATATGGTAATATATCAAATTCAGTTGGTTTATAAAATAATTCATTTAATCCTGCTACTGCTGGTCCCTCATCTCCACCAGTACCGTATCCTATTTTAAACCCAATTCTTGATCCTCCAACAATAATTAACGCATCTCCTTGAATCCATTTTTTTATTAGAACAGGGTCTGATCCTACCTCTTCATATAATAGCATCTCTGCACGATCTCCTCTGACTTTACTTGGTTTATCTGCCACAATTCCAGTAATCATAGATCCAAAACCAGATTCATTACCTTCTTTATCTTTTTTAGATGCTTTCTTTTGAGTTTGAGTATTTACAGCTTGTCTTAAATGTTTGAATCCTCCTTCGGTTTCAGTATTTAGAAAGTCTAACTGTCTCCAACATTTTTCTAATGTTTTAGTAACAAATAAATCAGTAAATGCAGTATATATTGCCTGTTGTCTTCTTTTTACAGTATATAAATTAACTCCTAAACATGCCCCCATCTCAGACCATCCGATTCCTCTAGACTTTAATGCAAAAACATTTAATCCTAAACGTTTACACATTTCTACATAATGAAAATATTTATATTGTTCAGCAATAAACATAGGAAATGAATCACTTCTTACTGTAACTTTTTTATCAGAATTTTCTTTCAGTATCGAAGGAGAATCCATTCTGTAGAAATTTAAGTAAAAATAATTATCTCCTGTTATAGTATATCCATTGTATGTATATCCTTCTATACATCTTCTTTGTTGTTCTATCCAGAATTTAACATATGAAGGGCCATTTATTTCAAATGTACTATATTTACCAGTAGCTTCTTTTGTTATTGCTGCTTGTCTAAACCAATTGGGATCAAAGTCCAATCCTTGTGTTTCGGTAATAGGTCTATATCCTGTTATCTCATAAGATAAATCTGGATCAAAATATTCTATTTTGTCTCCAATTCTAACATCCCAATCAGTGAATCTTATATCTTCTTTATTTATATTATTAAATAATTTGACATAATTATCATTATCAACCTCTTCTCTAATTTTATCAGAAGTTTCTAATGACTGTCTAATGTAATCATTATCATATAATATTAAATCCTTTTCATCTGGCTCGTCTAGCAAATGTTCTGGAATAAAATATACTTTTGCTATATCTTCAGTAACTAGATCTTGAGGATTAATTTTATCTATTAAGGCTTGTGTTGTTTCTCTTTTTGTATACTGTCGCTTGGGTTTAGATTCCTTTAAAGCTTTAGCTTCATCCTTCTTTTTCTTTTCTTCTTCTTTTTTTCTTAATTTATCTGCATTACCCCTAGCTCCATATGTTTTCTTTGCCATAATTAATTATCGAATAATCCTGGAGTTTGATCTCCTTTAATCTTTGTTTGTTTGTCAAGGGCTTTTTTATACCTAATTTCTGCTTCCTTGATCTCATCTAAAAGGGGTCCCACACCTTTAGCCTCTGCTATAATATCCTTAGCTTTGTAAACAGGTTTTCCAAATTCATCTTTCTCATCTAAATTAACTATATAATCAAAGTATATAGTTAATTTATCTACTATATTATATACAGATTGAAGTAATTTCCACGTTCTATCAGCCTCTTTTATTTCTTTAAATTTCCTACACGCAGCTCTAAAAATATCATCATTAAATTCTGCTTCAGTTAATTTAGAGTCTTTCATAGAAACAAGATGTCTATCTTGCTCTGGGTAATCTGCATATGGGGATTTCCAATTAAGCATTAAATGAATATATTTAAATTCTTTA
>ERZ857629.838-NODE-838-length-38672-cov-10.071005_pt1 | contig 38672 bp, 33 predicted proteins | sample MGYA00519700_ERZ857629 | MGnify/ENA primary metagenome ERZ857629 (study PRJEB31778, sample SAMEA3449351) | human gut metagenome | biome: human gut; feature: human-associated habitat; material: faeces | place: United Kingdom | collected 2010/2012 ... | reverse complement strand
TCACATATTACTTTATTATTATATATTATAATTATTCTATCAAAATATAATGTTTCTTCTATATCATTAGTTATATTAATAAATGTTATATTTTTATTTTTAATATTGTTTAATATTTCTATTTTATCTTTATAATCAAGTTCACATAATACATTTTGAAATACAAGAACATTTACATCATCTAATACTTTATTAATATAGTTTTTTATCTTAGTACTACTTCCTAGTGATTTAATATGATTATATGATAATATTACTTCATCAGAAGATAAGTTTAATCTATATAATTCTCTACATAAAAACTCACTACTATCTAGTATACTTATTTTTTCATCACATATATTATATTTACTTTCCAAATATTCCCTCATAAATACATTCTATCACATTTAAAAAAAATAATATACAATTGAATGTATATTATTTTGAGTATATCATTATTGTATCACAAACGGATTACTAGCACTTCCATTACCTGATACATATTTTACACTTGATGAAAGATATACAGAAGGACGTAAAAGTTCATCAGCAATTGGATTCCCCATAATCACGTCACCACGCATATTTATAACATTTGTACTATATGAATCATCAGAACAAGGCGTTATAACCCAATAGGAATAACCTTTAACAAACATCCAAGTAGCATTAGTACATGTTGGATTGCTAAAGGATCTTGCTACATACCCATTATTATAACAAATACTATTCGCATACATATAATCACTTGGATATATTAATCCTACTTTGCCATCCCATGTTTGGCTATTTCCACTGTGTACACTTGTACCTCTTTCTTGTGTATACATTTGATTAGTAGTTAGATTATAATAAGTCCCGCTCCATGTAACGTTTCCAAGATACCATTTCGTACTGCTTATTTGATTTTTTGCTTCAGGAGTTAATCCATTACTTGCATAAGTATTAGTTCTATTATAGTAATCTCCGTTATTTAAAGTTGTCATTAGTGTGGCAGTTGTCCAATTATTAGTTTTTTGCGCATTAAACGCAGCTGTACCTATAGAGTCTCTTATTAATTTAACTTTATATTCTTTAGTGTATCCACTACCGTTAGGTGTTTGAACTTCAAACACTCCGATTATTCTCCACACTCCAGTTTCCCCATTAAATGTAATGTAGTTATTTGGACTCGCTCCTTGATATCTATAATCTGTTGTAGCATAACTTTGGTTTCCTGTTGCAGACTGTAATATGTTAGTAAGTCCCAAAGTACTATAATTGTTTATCAAATATTGAGCTAGTGTTACATTTTGTTTCCAATGAGCATACAATGTCTGAGTTGTGGTGATTGATACAGTTGAACTTGCTTTTATTTGTGTTCCACTTGTTGCACTTGTAAACCATCCTATAAACTCATATCCAGACTTAGTTGGAGTTGGTAAAGTTCCGTATTTAGCACCATATGTTACAGTCATACTTGATGTTGAAACACTTCCACCATTAGCATTAAAGTTTACTGTATATTTATTTGCAGTATAATTAGCTGTTAGTGTTGTACTTTCACTTCCCATTGTTAGTGTTGTACCACTTAATGTTGCATTACCAGACTTTGTCCAGTTTGAAAATGTATATCCTGTTTTTGTAGGATTTGATATTGTTTTAGTGGCTTCATAATATTCACTACTTACTGTATTTGATGTACTTCCATTATAAGTTCCACCATTTGGATTTATAGTAAGAGTATATTTATTTCTTGTATAATTATAAGTTACTACATTCTTAGTACTTGGCTTATCTGAATCAATTGCTATTGTAATTGTTTTTGTTGATGGACTTGTAAATCCTGTATAAGTTTTTACAGATGGTGTTACTTTTGATAAATAATCAGCTTCACCCTCTTCTGTATCAGCACTTACTAATGTATAAGTACTTCCATCAACATTCATTTTATTATGATATGCTACCCATGGATAAGTATTTGTTTTCCAGTGTGCATATAATGTTTGATTTGCTGTAATAGTTACTGGTGAATCTTCTTTTATTTGAGCTCCACTACTAGCATCTGTAAACCATCCCAAGAACACATATCCATCTCTTGTTGCAGTTGGCAATTCACCATAAGTTCCTTTATATGTAACATCTTTACTTTTAGTATCAACATCTCCTCCATTAGCATTAAAGCTTACTGTGTATTTATTAGCCTCATAATTTGCACTTAGTGTTGTATTTTCACTTCCCATTGTAAGTGTTGTATCTGTTAAAGTTGAATTACCTGTTTTAGTCCACTTTGTAAATGTATATCCAGTTTTTGTTGGACTCTTTATTGTTTTAACAGCTTCAAAGTATTCACTTGTAACTGTATTTGTTGTACTTCCATTATAAGTTCCACCATTTGGATTTATAGTAAGTGTATATTTATTTCTATCATAATTATAATTTACTACATTCTTAGTGCTTGGTTTTGTATCTACCACTATTGTTATTGTTTTTGATGCTGGACTTGTAAATCCAGTATATGTGTTTACTGTAGGTGTTACCTTACTTCCAAAGTCAGCTGTACCCTCTTTTGTATCTGCACTTACTAAAGTATATCCACTTCCAGTTACATTCATTTTATTATGATATGCTATCCATGGATAAGCATTAACCACCCAATTAGCAGTTAATGTACAGTCTTCAAGTCCCATAGTTAATTTCTTTCCGTTTAATGAAGCCTTATCACTGCTCACTGTCCAACCTGTAAATGTATATCCATCTCTTACAGGATCAGATATATCTACATCTGTTCCATATGTTACGCTTGATGTTTTAGTTTCAGTACTTCCATTATAACTTCCGCCATTTGGATTAATAGTTAAATCATAATTATTTTGTCTCCATGTCGCAGTTACTTTAGTTTCTTCTATTCCCATCACTAATGTTTTGCTTCCATTACTTGTTTCAGCAACTTTCGTACTCATCATTCTTACTTTATTAGTAAGCATAGCTGTACTTGAATCTTTTAATGTACTTCTTTCTCCAGTTACATTCCATCCATTAAACGTATAACCTTCTCTTGTTGGGTCATTTAATTCTATTTCATTTTTATATCTTTCACTTGTTGTTATGCTTCCAGTTGAACCATTATATGTTCCTCCATTTGGATCTATTGTTAAATTAGATATTGGTGTTAAATCTTTATATATTACATTTCCATCTATATTTTTAACCCACAACTTTTTATCATAATCATCCACTCTATCACTAACTGTATACTCATTTTTACTTACATTCTTCCATGATGATGGTTCATCTGCATCAGCACTTGTTACTGCGTATGCACTTAAACCATTTGTATCTTTTAATAAAGCAGTTAATAATAAATTATCTATTTTCGCATTATTTATTACTGGTACATTTGAATCATTAAAGTTATATTCATTTATTTGTATCTTTCCTACAAACTTTTTACCTTGATTATAATTTTGTACAGAACCAGTTTCAACAAATGTTATAGTTAATTTATATTTATTTGTTACACCAACTTTAATAGGATTATTTCCTTTTAACTTTTGTGATGTTGGTACTTCACTATATATAAAAGGTGTTGTTCCTTGTCCATCACATGTCCCTATTTCTGTTTGAGCCTCTTGTCCATATTTTTCATAACTAACACAGTCTAAACTAAAAACAAGTTCATCCTTTTCGATAGTATTAATCATATCAACCATGTTAATATCAAATTCTGTATCAAAGTCACCTGTATTCGTTACAGTAAACTCTTTAACCAATTGATATCCAGGCTGTATATTATCCACTTTTAACTCTGGACCACTATTATAAAATAATGATAAATTACCAGTAGTTACAGTTATATCTTTAGCTTCTTCATTTCCACTTACTATTATACTAAAATATGCATAAGATACACCTATTATCAGTAATAAACCTAATACTACAGATAAATAAATCACACTTTTATTTTTAAACAACTCTTTAAAATTAATACTTTTCATATGCACCTCTATTCTCTATTAGTATTATACTTTAACTATTTTTTTATTTCAATACTAACATTAAAAAAATGATCATTTTTATGATCATTTAAGTTATATTTTCATTCTTAATTTATATTCTTCTTCACTATTTAATTCCATAAATGTTCTATTATCAAAATTACTTGGTGAAAATAAATACATTATATAATCTTTTATATCTCCTGTACTATATCCTTTTATTCTAGCTGCTGCACTAGTAGGACTTCCACCACCACCTAATAATTTCATAATAGCTGATACATCTATAATACCTTTACTTCTAGCACTTATAGATACTAAATCTTGATCTATATATGCTATCGCAAACGCAGCATCTACATTATATCTAGATATATAATCTGCACATTTAGCTATATCTTCTACAGTAAATATTCTACCACTATCACTACTATCAGCAGCTATCCCTATAGAATATTTTAAAAACTCGGTTCCATCTACTAACTTTTGTATTAGTCTATCATGTTCAAACTCTTCTAAAAATAAATTATTAACTGTTTCAGGATTAGCCCCTCTTTCTGTTAACTTAGAAAGAACTGAAAATGTTTTAGAAGTTAAGTTCTTAGTAAGTCTATTTGTATCTAAAACTATACCTGATAATAAATAATTTGCTTCATCTGGATTAATTTTAATTCCAAGACTAAATATAAGTCTAGATATTTCTTCACATGTACTTGATAAACATGTATCTACAAATAAATTAGGTGTCACTATAGTATGTTCATCTGTTTTATGATGATCTATTACTAATATATCTTTAAATGAATCAAAATAGTCTTTTGTAGATACTAAATAATCTTTATTTGCATCTACTATTGCAAGCATACTATTATCTGTAATAAGTGGTGATAAATCACCTATTCTAATTACATTATGATTCTTATTTATATCTCCTATCATCTTTTGTATTTCTACTGGCAAACTCTTAATTTCATCATTAATAATAATATAATTTTTCTTTTTATATTTCTTGCCAGCTATTAATGACATCCCTACTGCTGCTCCTAAAGCATCAAAATCAGGCCTATTGTGTGGAACTATAAAAACACTATCTACTTCACTCATTAACTTATCAAGTGTAGGTTTCAGTTCCCCGTTTGTTTCCATATTAAATATTTCCTCCAAAATAAAATGTACATATTAAATACGTACAAATTAATTATATCATCTATTTTTTAAAAGTCAATTTGCTTATATTACTTTTCCACAAATCCATCAGTTATCATCTTAGCAACTATACCATGACTGCCAAGTTCACTACTACTAAGATCATATAACCCTACTACTCTCCACATAACCTCATGGAATAAATAATTATTTTTTTCTTGTCCTGATATTATACAAGCATTTACTTTTTCTCCAGTTTTAGTGTCTATTAATTTTGTTGGATTATCACTCTTATCACATTTACATGTCGCATCACTAGTATCATATTTTCCTATAAATGATCCATTTTCAAATCTTTCACATATAGCTTTAGTAAGTTCACTATTATCTGTATCAGTTGATTTACCATTAAAATCAGCAATAACCCCTACTGTATCTTTAGTTAAAAGAACATAATCAGAGTTCATACTTTTTTTAGTAACTGGATTTACAATACATCCTTTACTTGTTACTTCCACTCCTTCTATTAATGTTTTTAAACAAGTTCCGCTACTTAATTCACCCTCTTTAGTAGATTCTACTTTTAAATAATCTTGATTTATTAAATCAACTACATATAGTTTAACTTCACTTTGTCCATTAAATACTTCAGGTTTATTAGTGGCATATAATTCAGCAGCACTCTTTATCATATCTACTTTTTCATTATACATTCTCTTATTTATATTTTTATTAATTAATGAAATACTTGGAATAGCTATCGCACTTAAAACTCCAATTATCGCAATAACAACCAAAACCTCTGTAAGCGTAAAACCATATTTATTTTTCATATCCACCTCTACTATATAAATTATAAATTATTCTAACATTTTTTACAACATCAAAACTATAATTCTTTTAAAGTATTTATATTATTTATAATATCTTTATGTATATAAGATGCACTAACAAGCATATCACATCCACTTTCTATACATTCTTTTCCAGTAATATCATTTATCCCACCATCTACAGATATAATAGTTTTATATTTATTTTTATCTATTTCTTTTCTTAATTCACTTATTTTATTAATACTATTTTCTATAAACTCTTGTCCACTTTTACCTGGATTAACACTCATTACTAATACTTCATCTATATCTTTAAGATATGTAAACACACTTTCTACATTAGTTTCAGGTTTAATACTAATACCTACTTTAAGTCCATATTCTTTTATTTTATTAATAGTACTTTCCACATCTTTAACAGCTTCTATATGAAATATAAAATATTCTGTATTTAAAACAGCAAAATCATCTAAATACTTTAAAGGATTTTTAACCATTAAATGTACTTCTATCTTTTTACTAGTATCTTTAAGAAACTTAAATACTTCTTTATTACTCCAAGTTTTATTACTAACAAACTTTCCATCCATTATATCTATATGTATTAAATCTGCATTACTTTTATCAACTACTTTTACTATATCACTTGCTTTAATACTACTACTTAATACTGAAACTGATACTTTACTCATTACTTTCTCCTAATAACTTAATATAATTATTATATCTCCATAAAGGTATCTTTTTATTTTTAACTAGTTCCTTTATCTTACAATAATCTTCTTTATCATGTAAACATGATTTATATCTGCATGGTTTATTAAAATCTTTATAATAATTTTTTATTTCATTTTTCTTTATATTTATATCTACCATAGAAAACCCAGGAGTATCTACTATAAATCCACCACATAACTCCATCATTATAGATAGTCTAGTCGTATGTTTCCCTCTTCCAAGACTTAATGATACTTCTCCAGTTTCTAAATTAAGAGTTTTATCTATTTTATTAAGTAATGTACTCTTCCCAGCCCCAGTTTGTCCACATAAGGCAACTGTATTATTCTTAAACTCTTTTTTAATTCTTTTTATTTGATTATTATAATATACTCTTATTCCTATCTTTCTATAATATTTAACATATTTTCTTATTAATAGTTTATCTTTTATTTTAAGAGTATCCATTTTAGTTATAACAATAAATGGTTCTATATTATTTGAATATGCTATTAATAAAAACTTATCTATTAAATATGAACTAAAAGAAGGAATAGATGTACTCATAACTATTAATAGTTTATCTATATTTGATACAAGTGGTCTTTTTAGTTCATTTCTTCTTGGTAACACTTTTTCTATCATTTTATTTTGATAATCTACTATTACGTTATCTCCTACCAAAGGTACTATATTATCATTTCTTATTTTACCTCTAGTTGTACATTCTATTACTTCTTCATTTGAAAGTAGTACGCTATGTAAATATTTATTAATGCATATTATCTTTCCATTCATTTTAGTTTCCTTCCGTTATATCTCCACTTTCGTTACCATCATCAATTACTGGTGCTATTGCTACTGTTATTGTAAGTTTTACTCCAGCAGTCACAACACTTCCCTCTGGTCTTGATTGTTTTAATATAGTTCCAGCTGGTACACTATCTGTTGTTTGTTCTACTATTTCAAGTGTAATCTCATGATCATTGCAATATTGTTTAATTTTATCAAGTGTATATCCCTTAGTAAAATTAGGATATTTATATTCTATCTCAGGTATATATATTGTAATACCAGTTCCAAGTTTAACACTACTTCCAGCTTCAGGAACAGTTCTTAAAACAATATCTTCTTTTTTATTATCTTTTTCACTAACTTTTTCTTTTTCAACTGTAACATTACAATCACATTTAGCTTCTATTTTACCTTTAGCAACTAAATAATTTTCACCAGTAAAATCTTCTATAGTATAACTTTTATCTCCACTAGATATATATAATATTATAGTATTTCCTTCTTTAGTACTAGTTCCTATAGACGGAGCACTCTTAACAACTTTCCCCTCTTCTATAGTTTCACTAACTACATATTTATATTCACTATTTACTATAAGCCCTTTACTAGAAAGTAACTTAGATGCTTCTTCAACACTCATATTACTTATATCAGGTATAGTTACATCTTTAATTTCTGTTTTATTAAAATATATCATTAAAAACACTGTAGTCACAAGTACTAACGCAGTAAATATACTAATTAATATTATAAGTAATTTATTTTGTTTTCTATTTTCTTTCTTTTCTTCTAGTTCCATTTCACGTAACTGTTTCTTTTCTTCTTCTACTTTTTCTTTCTTGATTTTTTCTAAATCTTTATCAAGTACTTTAGTATCATCCATATCATTTTCAGGATATAAATATACATATCTCTTCTCATTTTCCCTTGATGGATCTAATGCAGTAAGTAAATCTTCATGCATACTTCTCGCATCACTATATCTATTTTTAGGATTCTTAGCACATGCTTTTAATATAATATTTTCTATAGATTGTGGTATACTTGGAATCTCTTTTCTTATACTTGGAATTGGCTCTTTCAAATGTTTAAGTGCTATTTCTACTGCACTCTCTCCTTTATATGGAACTTTTCCAGTAAGAAGTTCATACATCATAATTCCCATAGAATATATATCACTTCTAATAGTTGATCCTTTTCCATTAGCTTGTTCTGGTGGTAAATAATGTACTGTTCCCATAACTGAATTAGTTTGTGTAAGCTGTGTTGAATTAAGAGCAGTAGCTACACCAAAATCAGTTATTTTAATTACTCCATTTGGAAGTATCATAATATTCTGAGGCTTAATATCTCTATGTATAATATATGCATCATGAGCATGAGCCATTCCATCAGTAACTTGTAACATAATATCAACTACTTCAGTAACAGATAATTTACCTCTTTGTTTAAGAACTTGTTTAAGTGTTTTACCATCAACATATTCCATTACTATATAGTATCCACCATCATCTTCTCCAACGTCATACATCTCTACTATATTAGGATGAGATAAACTAGAAGCACTTAGTGCTTCTCTTTGAAATCTTCTAACAAACTTTTCATCATTAGCAAGATCTCCTCTTAAAACTTTAACAGCAACATTCCTATCAAGTATTTCATCATGAGCAAGATAAACATTAGCCATCCCGCCTTCTCCTAAAGTTTTAATTATTTGATATCTATCATTTATTTTAGAACCTTTTACTATCACAATTTATACCTCTTTTCTTAAATAAGCAATCGTAATATTATCCGTTCCCCCTCTAGTATTGCTTTTCATAATAAGTTTATTTACTTGTTCTTCCAAAGTTAAATCCCCATCATTTAATACTTTTTCTATTTGTTCTTTAGTAAGCATATTAGTAAGTCCATCACTACATAAGAATATTCCATCCACTGTAAGTTCTACATCAAATATATCCATATCTATCTTTTCAGCAGCCCCTAGTGCTTTCATTAATATATTTTTCTGTGGATGATTTTCTGCATCTTTAGGTGATATTTCTCCACTTTCTAGTAATAAATTAACAAGTGTATGGTCTTTAGTTACTTTAAACAATTTTCCATTTTTAAGTACAAAACCACTTGAATCTCCAATATTTCCAAATATTAAAAACTCTTTAGTTAAAATAGCGCATACACATGTAGTACCAAGTCCACTGGCATCAACATGCTCCTCAGCATACCTAAGTATTTTAACATTTATTTCATCTATTATTTCTTTTAAATAACAAGCTGCTTCTTCTTTAGTTCCTATACTTGATAAAGCTGTAAATCTTCTTCCAAGTTCATTTACTACAAGACTACTAGCAACTTCTCCTGCTTTATGTCCACCCATACCATCAGCTACCACTAATAAGTATTCATTATTTAGATTCTTAACTATAGTAACTGAATCTTCATTATGACTTCTAACTTTACCAGGATCTGTTTGATAAAATGTTTGCATCTATTCTCCTTCCTTAAGAGCCCTAAGTTGCCCACAAGCAGCAGACAGCTCTCCCCCCATCTCTTTCCTTATTGTTACATTAATATTATTCGATTTAAGTATATCATAAAACTTATTAATTTTAAATACACTACTTCTCTTAAACTCAAAATGAGATGTTTCATTATATGGTATTAAATTAATATAAACAAGTTTCCCTTTAAATAAATTAACTAACTCTAAAGCATTATCATAAGTATCATTTATACCATCAAGCATAATATATTCTATAGTTACTCGTCTGTTAGTAATACTTATATAATAATCTATTGCTTTTATTAATTCTTCTATTTTATATGCATGATTTATTTTCATTAATTTATCTCTTAATACATTATTAGGAGCATGTAAAGATATCGCAAGATTAACTTGATTCTTTAAATTAGCAAACTCATATATCTTAGGTACAATTCCACATGTAGATACTGTTATATGTCTAGAACCAATTCCTACCATATGATTATTAGTTAATATACTAAGAAAATCTATAATATTATCATAATTATCAAAAGGTTCTCCTATTCCCATAACAACTACATAATCTATTCTTATATTTTCTAGTTTCTCTACACTTATTATTTGATTAACCATTTCATATGTTAATAGATTTCTAACTTTTTTAAGTCTTCCACTCTCACAAAAAGCACATCCCATATTACATCCTACTTGACTTGATATACAAAGACTATTACCATAATCATGAAACATTAAAACACATTCTATTTTATTTCCATCACTAAGTTCAAATAAATATTTATTAGCAAGTTTACTTTCTTCTTTAGTTATTAATTTTAAATCATTTACTTCAAAATGACTATTACAAAACTCTCTAAGTTTTAAAGATAGATTACTCATCATATTAAAATCATATATTTTCTTCTTATATATAAAATCTATTATTTGAGAAGCATTATATTTCTTAAACCCATTTTCTATTAAATATTCTTCTAGTTTTTCCTGTGTAAAATTATATATATTCATCATATAAAAATTATAGCACACAAATAACTCTTTTTGTAAATAAAAACCAGAATATTACATTATTCTAGTCTATTTTACACTTAAATTACTCCTCTCTTTTTAAGTTCTTTAAATACCAAACTATTATCTTCTTCAAGTCTATCTATATCTACCATATCACATACACGTTTAAACTCTTCCATTATTTCACTAGGATCACTACATTTAAGTTTATTAAGCTCTTCTACAAACCTATTTCTAAGTTCATTATTTTCTTTAATCATTATTTTAATAGCATTACAATTATTTAAAAGATTTTTATCACAAGAAGCATTCACATAATATTTAGCATGCAAAGCATTCTCCTTACACCATTTAATACGAAGTGAATTAGAAAACATTAAGAAATAACTCTCAGGAAAATATTTGCTTACATCTACGTCAATAACAATTCCTACTAAAAGTAAATATATAATAAAAGCAATAAAAACAGCAAGTGTGTTTAAACCAACACGGTCATAAAGAACTATATTTTTAATTACTTCTCTTATTTCTTCTTCATTTAATAAAGCACCACTTTCAGATATGCTTTCCAAAGTACTACTATAGTCTATTCCCATTTCTTCTAGATTAAGTTTTAAGTATTCCTCTAAATCCATCTCACCAAGACTACTAATATCATATGTTCTAACTTCTCTTTCACTCTTCATATTCCATGGTTCATATATTTTAATATATGTTCCCTCGCTAGCTTCCTTAATAGGTACATATTTTTCCTCTTTACTATATCCAGTTTCTTCATTATATGTAAGTGCTGCACTATATACCTCTTGATAATTATCTAAAATTACTTTTTCGCCTATCTTTTGATAACCTTTAAAAGTACTAAAAAGCATACCTATAGACGCAATCAAAGTTATTATTCTTTTTCTAATTTCTTTTTTATTTATATCACGAATTCTAGACTGTCTAGCAATTATAGTAATAGTATTTTTTATCTCAGATTTCTTAATACTTTCATTACTCTCTTCTATCTGATGAAGCATATCATAAACATCTTCTTCGTTTACTTCTTCTACTTTTTTAACATATGATTTATTATTATTCATTAATGCCTCTCTTTTTAAGTTCTTTAAATACCAAACTATTATCTTCTTCAAGTCTATCTATATCTACCATATCACATACACGTTTAAACTCTTCCATTATTTCACTCGGATCACTACATTTAAGTTTGTTAAATTCTTCTACAAACTTATTTCTAAGTTCATTATTTTCTTTAATCATATCTGTAAGATGACACATATTCACTAATAAATTTCTATTAAATTCAGATTTTATATTTTGCTTATAAAAATCTGATTCTTCCAAACAAACTTTTAAACTACATATATTACCTAGAGCAAAACAATAACTATCAGCATCAAGCACTCCAATATCTACATATATAATAGCTAACACTATAAGAATATATATAAGCATTGCTTCAAATGAAGAAAGAACATCATTCTTGGTTTGATCATAATAAACCATCTTTTTAACAACTTCTCTTACTTCTTCATCATTAAGCAAAACATTACCTGACAACGTTTCAAATACACTAGTATAATCTATACCCATATCTTCAAGATTAAGTTTTAAATATTCTTCTAGGTCCATATCGCTAAGACTACTTATGTCATATGTTCTAATTTCTCTTTCCTTTTTCATATTCCATGGTTCATATACTTTTATATATGTTTCTTCTTTAGCATATTTAATTGGTATATACTCTTCTTGTTTACTATATCCAGTTTCTTCATTATACGTAAGTGTAACACTATTAACAGTTTGAAAATTATCACCAAGTACTTTTTTACTTAACTCATAATATCCTTTTGAAGCACCAAGAAATACAGTTAAAGAAGCAATCAAAGCAAGTATTCTTTTCATAATTTCATTTTTGTTTTCTTTATACCCTTTAATACTTCTAACAGCACTATAAACATCATTTTGTATTCTAAAATTATCTATTTCTTTATTACTTTCTTCAATTTTTTGAAGAATATCATACACATCCTCTTCATTCACTTTTTCTACTTTTTTAACATATGCTTTATCACTATTCATTTCATTCTCCACTATATTTTAAAGTTTTAACCATTTCATTATATTTATCACTTAAACTTGATGTATTTACTTCACTACATACACGTTTAAACTCTTCCATAATCCCACTCGGATCACTACATTTAAGTCTATTAACTTCTTTTACAAACTTATTTCTAAGTTCATCGTTTCTTTTAATTATTTCAGTCATCAAAACACTATATTCAAGCATATTTCTTAAATCATATTCATTATTAATAGTTTCAGTATATGATTTAATATACCATTTATTAGATTTAATTTCATCAATATCATCAAAAAATCTATACATAAATGTATCACGTCCAGCATTTTCAAACACAAGTGAAAATACTACATAAAGAGCCAATAATCCAAAAAACAAAGGAATAATTACTTCATATAAACCTATATCAGTTTTAGCATCATCTGGATATATAACTTTTTTAACAACTTCTCTTACTTCTTCATTGTTAAGTATTGTATGTTCATTATCTTTTAATGTTTCAATTATTGTAGTATAATCTATCCCCATTTCTTCTAGATTAAGTTTTAAATATTCTTCTAGTTCCATATCATCAAGATTACTCACATCATATACTTTAACTTCTCTTTCACTCTTCATATTCCATGGTTCATACACTTTAATATATGTTTCGTTTTTACCATCACTTACTTTAATATCTTCTATATCTTTACTATATCCAGTCACTTCATTATAACTAAGCGTAGCGCATGGCATTAATTTATTTTTAGAAGCTACTAACGCTGTAACCCCACCATATGTAAGAACAGCGCCAGATATAATACTAATTGATGTAATCAAAGAAACCATTCTTTTTTTAAGATCTTTTTTATGTTCTTCTAAACTTCTAATGTACCTCAAAACCTTATCATATTCATATTCAATTCTTACATCTCTTTTATTAGTTAAATCTTTATTACTATTTTCTATCTCATGTAAAGTATCATAAACATCCTCTTCATAAGTTTTTTCACTATCATTAGATTCTAATTTATCATTTTTTTCTCTATCATATGCAAATCCCATAAATATCCCCCTAAAAGTAAGATTTATTATACAACAAAGTTATTAAAAAGAAAAGAAAAATAATACATACATAACTTTTTTATATCATAATAAAAAAGAAGCAATTGCTTCTTATAGCCCAGTAAATATTTGTAGTATTGAAAGTAATAGAATTATCATAACTCCAATACCTGTAGATGAAAGCATAGACATTGTTTTCTTTTCCATTTTTTCAAGTCTTTCTTTATATTTTTGTTCTCTTGATTTAGCTTGTAAATTAGAAACAGTTCTTGAAAAAGTTATTAATTGCTCTTGTTTTCTATCTTGATTACCAAGACCAAGTCTATATAAAAGTCTCATCATTCTCATTGAATCTCTAACTGGATAACGTCTAGCGAATGCCATATAAGGTTCAATACTAGAATCACCTGAATCAATCGCCGCTATTAACTCTCTAAGTCCAGGCTTAAACATATCTGGAGCTTGATCAACACTCTTAGTAATCGCAACTGGCACTGTATAGTGTTGTATTAATATTTCAAGACTCTTTAAATAATATGGTAATTTAAGATTAATATCATGTAAATGTACTTTATAATAATTCTTAACTCTATTATAGTCTGATTTAAATACTACAAAAGTAAGAACTAAAACAATAACAAGTTTAACAGCACTAAAATCAGTAACTATAAATAATAAACCAACTATAAATACCATTATAGAATCTCTAATTCTCTTTTGATATCTAAGTTCTTTATCTACTTTATCACCAAAGCTAGCATCTAAATAAAAATCATAATCACTCTCTTTTAATTTAGAAAATATTGCTTTATTATCAGCAACAAATGTATTAAATTGTATAGCCCCTAAGTAATTAAATAAGAATAAAAGTATAACACCTATTAAAACTATCTCTATCATTATTCAGCCCCCACATCTTCATGGTAATATTTAATACCAGATAATATAAAGCATGTATTTATAATTATAACCGCATGCAGTAGAACCTGAACATACCAACTCGTTATAAGTGTCGCATAACTCTCTTTTCCAAGTAACACTTGAACTAAAACAACAAGTAAATAAAGCATCAATCCAAATGTAATAAATTGTTTATAGAATGTTGTTCTATCAAGTCTATCTCTATATACACTTTCAACAAGTAAATCTATATCTTGCATCATTCCTTCTAAAGCTTCTCCTGAATCCTTAGAACCTTCTTTATTTATTTGTAAGAATAATTGATGCATATTTTTAATTACATAATAATCATATTTTTCATTCATAAATCTTATTGATTCATCTATCGTACCGTTATCATAAGCCATCTGAATCATCTGTTCAACATCACTCTTAATTGGATCTTCAAGTACTCCAGAATCTCTAACACCCTCTAGTGCTTTAACAAATGATTGTGTTGTATTAAACTCCATTATAACATTAGTTGTATATATTTGTATTTCTTCAAAAATAAACTCACTATACGCTTTCTTACATCTAAGATAAGCAAGATATGGAACAAAAGCAACCGCTATTAAAGCATAAACTATACTCCATATAATACTATAAAAATATATATAAGCAACAAACGCAGCACTTATACTAAATATAAGTATTTGTGCTATATATTGTTTAGTAGTATATTCTTGTCCAAGTTCTTTAGCTTTCTCACGTACTACTTTAAAAGAATAAGGAGCATATTTTTCATAAGTACTACTAACTGTTTTAGCAATAAACTTATATGAATTATCTCCAGTATTCTTCCTATATATAAATACAAATATAAGAATAATACCAACAAGTATTATCTCTATATACATAAAGATTCACATCCTTTCATTTATTAAAAACTAATCAATCTGATTAACACCAGGAGGTATACTAATAACATTTCCTTTAAAAACATTATTTGCCGTATTAATAGCTCCACTACTAGTTTGTGTATTTGCTTTTTGTGTATTAACTGGTTGAACAGTTGCAGTTTGACCACCTGCCACCTGAGCACTTAACGTTTGCCCTACAATTCTTTGAGCATTAACTATTCCAGCATTAACACTTTGTACATTAGGCACTTGTGTATTTACTTGAGCCTTCATACTTTGAGTACTAGCTCCATCATTAGCATTATTTACTATAGGTTTAGCAGGAGCAGTATTAGTATTGTTAACTGCCGGATTAACTACAGGTGTCTGTGTATTACTCACATTAGAATTAGCACTATTATCTTCAGCTTTCTTTTCTTCACTGGAAGTTTCCTCTATAGGTTCATCACTACTATCCCTTAATACACCCTCTTTAGGTATAAATGGATCCTCTCTCATTAATACACCTTGACTAGCTAAATAATCTATTAAATGAGAAGTAGGATTATTATATTTTTCATTTCCAACTAAATCTCTTTCATATAAAATATTAACTTTAGCTTCATTCGCATCATCATCAACATAGAACTCAACAACCTGTACAATTTCCCTTTGAAATCTATTATATTTCTTAGAAAAATATCCTTTAACATGTATACCTAACTGTATATATCTATGCATACTCTTAACAAATTGATCTATATCTTGACTCGTTTCAAGTAGCGAATATAAACGCATAGGTATCGCAGATGCTTTATCTGAGTGTATTGTTGATATAATATTATGTCCTGAAGATATTGAGTTACGTACAGCAAGTACTGCTTCAGCACTACGAACCTCTGACAAAAGTATCCATTTAGGGTTCTGACGCATACATGTAACAAGTACATCACTATAACTTGCTATATTATTTGTTTTCATCGCAACTATATCTCTATCTGGATATATCTTATCAAGGTGAAGCTCTAATGTATCTTCAATAGTTATTATCTTTTCATCTACTTTAGTATGACTAGCTAAGTATTTAACAAGTTCTGTTTTACCACTACCAGTTTCTCCACTAACAAGTATATTACAGTGTCCTTCAACACACTTCATAAGAAAATCATGTAGTTTTAGCGATACATAATCTTCTTTAATTAATTTATCTTTATTAAGTCTTATCTTAGCAGGAGTTTTTCTTATAAGAACAGCAATTCCATTAGTCGCTATTGATTCATGTACAAAGTTAAGACGTAATTCAGCACTCTCTGCATCAAGAAATGGATGAGCCATATTAAATGTCTTACCCATTACATTAGAACATTGAAATGCAAGTTTTTCCATTGTTTCATTATTAACACCTGGAACATCTCTTTTTTGTACACCTTGAGTTAGTGTTTTAACCCAAAGCACACCACCATTAGAATAAGATATATCTGTTATATCATCATCCTGTAATAGTGGCATTAAAAGACCAAAATCTATTTGAGAAAACACTAAATCATTCATATATACTCCTTTTTATTGATTATTATTTGTATTATTATCTGTAGTTGTATTACTACTATTATTACTATCAAGTGGAACTTCTATTGTTTTTGATAGTATTAATGATTTTAAATAATTACTTGATATTGTTGGACTCTCTCCATAATCAGCATTTCTTGGTACCGGTATTATTTCTCCATCTAAATAAGATGCTTTTCTTAAAAGTAAATGCATATCTTCACTAACAGCAAATATTAATGCTGCTGCTTGTTTTTGATTAGGAGCTTTTTTAAATATATGATTTCCTCCTTCATCTTTAACAGCAAGTACTTCTATTCCTTCAATAAGTTTACCAAGTACTAGTTTTCCATTACTATCTATTGTTTTATAATATAAATCTATTTTATCTTTAGGAAATATTGAGTTACCATAAGTAGTATTAACATTAACACCTAAAGAAACTATTGTATATCCTTCTTTGATATTAGACCAAGCTGAATCTGGCATATTACTCCAATCAACTAAAGCTGATTGATAAAATAAACTACCAGCTGGAATCATAGTATTATAATTCACAAACTTTCCAATAACATCATTCTTATTTCTAATAACAGTATTAGTTACCATAGAAGCAGCCATTTTAATTGTTTTAACTTTATCTTCTGTAACTTCTTCTCTAGCATATATATCTACTGCTGCATAAGGTACACTTACAGGCTTAGTAATTTGATTAACCCTATAATTATAAGCAACCATTATTATTACAGTACAAACTATCCCAGCAATAATAGTAACAAGATTCTTATTTCTAAATAAATTACCTAAAAAAACTTTCATTATTTATTACCTCCAGTTCCCTTATTGCTTTTGTTGTTATTTGTGTTGTTATTCGTATTATTATCTGTAGTTGTCATATCTTTCATATCTTCTTCACTTACATTAATTGTTTGACTTAATATATAATTTTCTAAATAACTACTACTTATCTTAGTTTCACCTGGTTTTAGTGAATACTCTGCATTTCTTGGTACTGGGAATATAGTACCTGATAAATAAGATGCTTTTCTAAGCAATAAATGGTAATCTTCATTAACTGCAAACATCAAATATGCAGGAGGATTTAAATCAGTACTTTTTTCAAATACACTATTTCCTTCACTATCAACAACAGCAAGTACTTTAATACTTTCAATTAACTTACCAAGTATAAGTTTTCCATTACTATCAGTAACTACATAATATAAATCTATATAATTACCTGGGAATATTGAATTACCATACGTACTCTCAAGTGTTACAGGTAAATATACAACTGTATATCCCTTTTCTATATCACTATATAAACTAGAAGGTAAATCTTCCCAATTAACAAGTACTTTTCTATAAAATAAACTACCAGAAGGTATAACAGCATTACTACTTACATACTTTCCAATTACCTCACTAGAGTTTTTAATAACATTATTTCCAACCATACTCTTAGGAACCTTTATAGTACCTACCATATTAGCACTCACCTGCATTCTAGGTGATATTTCCTTTAAAGCATAAGGAACACTTATCGGATCAGTCTTAGACTTAATCCTAAAATAATAAGCATAATAAATTATAAATAAACACAAAAGAACTGCTAGTATAGTAACAGTATTTTTATTCTTAAAAAACCTCTTAAGTCCTATTTTTAAACCTTCCATCTTCTTTCCTCCTATTATCTATTAATAATTATATAATATAAATTATCTAAAATCAATTTCAATTTTCTAAATTAACACTATTTTGTATTTTACTTATTACTTCAGCTTTATCTATAATTTCTATTATATTATCATTTCTAAGTTTAAACTCTATTTTATTTTCACTTTGCATATATCCAACTATTATCTGTACTGGAATACCTATCAAATCATTATCTTTAAACTTAACCCCAGCACTTACTTTTCTATCATCAAGTATAGTATCTATTCCAATATTTATAAGTTTATTATATAAAGTACTAGCATATCTAAATGCTTCTCTATCATTCATATTAACTACTATTATTGATACAAGATAAGGTGCTACGCACATAGGAAAATTAATACCTCTATCATCTCTATTAGCACTTACTACTGAATATAATAATCTTTCTACTCCTATACCATAACTACCCATATATACTTTATTATAATTATTTTCTTCATCGCTATATTTCATATTAAATATATCACTATACTTAGTACCAAGTTTAAATAAATTACCTATTTCCATAGTCTTAAATATATTACATTTACTTTTACATATCGGACATAAATCATCTTTATCAAATATCTTTAAATCAGCATATTTATTTACTTTAAAATCATATCCAGGAGTTATATTTATATAATGATAATTTTTCTCATTACTACCACATACTCCATTTATAATATCTTTAACATTATTATCAGCTATTATTTCAAGAGTAGTATTTATAGGTCCAATAAATCCAATTTCTCCACCTAGTTTTTCTATTTCTTCATCACTAGCAAGTCTAACTTCACTCTTAAATAAACTCCTAAGTTTAACTTCATTTACTAAATCAAGTCCCCTCATAAGTATAAGTTTATAATCATCATTAACTTTATATATCATAGTTTTAATAATACTATCAGCTGGTACATGTAAATATTCAGCTACATCACTAATACTACTAACATAAGGAGTATATACTTTTCTATTCTTTTTATCTTTAATAACATAGTCTTTCTTTTTATGATATACACTAGCTACCATTCTACTAGCAGTATAAGTACAGTTACTACACTTAACTACTTCATCACTACCACTATCACATATATAATGTACCTCTTCACTATACACCCCATTCATACTATAAGGATCACTTTCACATACTAAATAATTAATATTAAGTCTATTTAATATATTATTATATACATGAAACATATTATCATAACTTATATTAAGACCATCAAAACTACTATCAAAACTATAACTATCACACATCATAAACTCTTCTTTACGTGTAAAAGATAATTTATTTTCATCCCTATATTTATTACTTATTTGATATAAAGTAAAATGTAAATCTTTATAACTTCTTATTTTATCAGCACACATTACACTAAATAATTCTTCATGAGTGGGACATAAATTTAAATGATTTCCTTCTTTACTAATTATTTTAAACATTTCTCTATCATTTCTATTACTTTTCTTAAATATATCATCATTTATTAAACTAGGTAATAATACTTCCATAGAGTTATATTTATTATGTTCTTCTTTTATAACATTTAATAATTTATTAAGTACTCTATATCCCATAGGCATATAAAAGAAAGTAGAATTATCATATTTATATATCATTCCACTATTTATAAGTAATTCTATATCACTAGAACTCTTAATATCACACCTCTTACTCTCAAAAAAACAATTAGATAATTTCATATTCTTTCCCTTTTTATTCTTATATTTTATATTCCTTCTAAATTAGCTTCCATTATTCTATTAGAAAATCCTTTACTTATATCATATCTTACACATACTTTATAATTATTAAGCTCTTCATTATTAACAGGATTCTTAAGAATAGTTTTATTATTTTTATCTCCCACTATATACCCTTTAGATATAAGTTCATCTACATATACATAATTACATACAGTATAGTTTCTATTATTACTATCTACATCTAATTTTAAGTGTTCTAAATTATCATTAGCCCATTCATATGAAGCACTTTCTATATTTTTAACTTTAATATCTAAATCTCTTTTTAAAGTATCTTCTTTAGTACTTATTATATTAGGTATAACAAGCGCACTTACTATTCCTATAAGTACAACTGTAATTAACATTTCAATTAAAGTAAAACCTTTCTTCATATTATCCTCTATTAATATTTTCTTCTATTTCAAGTAATCTATTAAACTTACAGATTCTCTCTCCTCTACTAACACTGCCAGTTTTAATAAAAGGTATTCCAAGTGCAACAGCTGCATCTACTATAAATGTATCTATTGTCTCTCCACTTCTATGTGACATAATACAAGTATAATTATTTTGTTTAGCAAGTACTATAGTTTCTAAAGTTTCAAAGAATGTTCCTATTTGATTAGGTTTAATAATAATAGAATTACACATATTATTTTCTATTCCCTTTTTAAGTTCATCCTTATTAGTAACAAATAAATCATCCCCAACTATATTAATCTCTTTACCAAGAGCTTCTGTTATTAATTTAAATCCTTCATAATCTTTTTCATCAAAAGCATCTTCTATTGATATAATAGGATACTCTCTTACAAGTTCCATATAATAATTTAATAATTCTTCTCTATTTAAAAACTTATCATCTATTTTATATGTTTCTTTTTCTTCGTTATAAAGACTACTTGCTGCTACATCAAGAGCTATAAAAACATCTTTACCAGGAATATATCCTGCTGATTCTACTGATTTAACTATATATGAAAGAGCACTTCTATTATCTTTTAAATCAGGAGCAAATCCTCCTTCATCTCCAACACCAGTTGAAAATCCATTTTCTTTTAATATTCCTTTTAATGAATGAAATACTTCACTAGCACATCTAACACCTTCTTTAAATGTACTAAACTTAGGTACTATCATAAACTCTTGTATATCAAGAGTATTCTCAGCATGAGCTCCACCATTAATAATATTAAACATTACTTTAGGTATCTTTTTCTCTCTTTGATTTAAATACTCATACACTTCTTTCCCAGCATCATTACTCGCAGCCTTAAGACACGCAATAGACACACCGATCATCGCATTAGCACCAAGTTTAGATTTATTACTAGTTCCATCAAGACTAATCATTAAATTATCAATAGTCTTTTGTTCTCTAGCATCTATTCCAATCAAAGCATCTCTAATAACAGTATTAACATTATTAACTGCTTTTAAAACACCTTTTCCAAAATACCTCTCATCATTATCTCTAAGTTCAAGAGCCTCTTTAGCCCCAGTAGAAGCCCCACTAGGTACACCAAAAACACCAGAAGCTCCACTTTCTAAAATAACTTTAACTTCAACCGTAGGATTACCTCTAGAATCAAGAATCTCCCTTGCTTTTACATCTTTAATCTTACTCATAACTCTACTCCTCTTATTTTATATAATCTAATTATACTATTTTTTTTATAAATATGCTATAATATTTATGAATAAAAGGAGAATTAAATATGCGTATAGAAATTATATCAAAAGAAGTATTCACATCATTTGCAAGTAAACACTTTCTAAAAAGCTTTTTTCAAACAACAACATACGGAGACTTTGCAAATAAAGGAAAATATTCATCAATGTACATAGGAGCATATAAAGATGGCAAATTAGTCGCAGCATCTCTAATATTATCAAAAGAAATATCTTTTAAAGTTAAATATGGTTATGCCCCACGTGGCTTTCTAATAGATTATTTTAACACTGAACTATTAACAGAATTCACAAAAGCTATAAAAGGTTTTTTCTTCATTCGTGGATACGCATTTATAAAAATAAACCCAGAAATTACTTATGCTACTATAGACTATAAAAATAAAACAAAACAAATAAATAAAGAAAGTGAAGAATTAATATCAACACTTAAATCACTAGGATACAACAAACTAAAAAATAATTTATATTATAGTTACATATTACCAAAATACACTCCTATTATTTATTTAAATGAATATCAAAAAAAATCAAATAACTTAAATGATATATCAAAAAATGGTCTAAATATTAAAGTAGGAGATCTAAAAGATATAGATAAGTTTTATACTTATTTAAATACATCTTATGATAAACATACAAAAGATTATTATAATGTACTTTATAGTGAATTTTCAAAAACTAACAGTGTAGACTTACTATTAATAGAATTAAACTATTCTTTATACATTAAATACTTACAAAAAATATATGCTGAAAAGCAAGAAGAAAATGATAAAATAAACACATTCTTTAAACAAAATCCTAATGATGATGAGTTATATCACAAAAAATTAGAATCTGACAAAGAACTTAATGATATAAATAATTCAATAGCTCTATCAAACAAAAGATTAGAACTTACTAATATGGAAGTTGTTGGTTCAGCTCTAATTATTAAACAAGATGAAAGAGCTACTCTTCTATCATTTGGTACTAAAGAAATAGAAAAAGATATTTATGTAAAAACATTCATTATAAACTCTCTTCTTGATAAATATAAAAGTGAAAACTTTATGTTCTTAGATTTATATGAAATTATAGGTAGTTTAAATGATGAAAACATTTATAGTAAAAAACCAGACTTTAAACTTGAATATAATCCATCAGTATATGAATATATCGGAGAGTTTGATCTATCAATAAGTAAAACACTACATAGAATATTACTAACAACAAATAAACTACAAAAAGAGTTCTCAAGAAAAGTAGAAATAATGGATTAAAAATAACGGTCACTAAACCGTTATTTTTTCTTACATCTTTGAATTACAATATTACATACAAATAATATAATACCACTTATACTAACAATAACACCTATATTCTTAAATGGTGAATTATATTCAAATATAATATTATGTTCTCCACTATTTATTTTAAATCCAATAAATCCATAATTAACTTTTTCATAATCTATCTTTTTACCATCAACATATATACTAAACCCATCTTGATATGGAATACTAGTTATAAAATAACCATCTTTTTCACCTTTAACACTAGCGTATATCTTATCCCCTTTAGTTTTATCTTTATCTATATTAACTTTTGTTATATTACTATTAATATCATTAATATCACTATAATCTAAATAATAAAGTACTATATCACTAATATCAAATTCACCCTTAGAAAAACGAACTAAAACGTCATCATTATCTTTTAAAGATATTACATAAGTAAACTCAGTATTTCCATTATAATATTTCCACTCATCACAAGTAAGAGAATTCTTCTCCCCATTAATACTTATTATTCTATCTCCAACATTACAGCTTTGCCTATTATTAATCTTAAACTTAATAAATATTATTTTATCTTTCACATAATCAGGAACACTAAACTTAATATAATCATTCTTATTAGTACTAAAACTATAACTATTATTTTCATATTTATAATCTATACTACTATCAATAACATTAATATCGTTAAACTTAATTATATTAGAATTATAATTACTATTACTCTTACTATCAGTAACACTATGTTTTAATAATAATTCATTATTATATGGAAAACTATATAAAGAAGCATCACTATAATTAATATTATTATAACTTATATACATAAGAGGTAACACATCATTATTCTCATATAAACATATTTTATTTATACACTTAACAGGATTGTATCCAATAACATTTTTATCTTCATAATTAATAATATATTCTTCATTCATAAACATATGAAATAACAAATTATTATTAGCACTAGTAATAAGTCTATTTCTTGACTGCATAACATTATTAAATACATCAAAATAAAACTTATTATAATCTATATTATATAATGAAGAATATATATTACTTTGATACATATTAATATTACCATATATATTATTAACATTATAACTTCTATTACTACTAACACTTATCCTATAAAAATCTTTATCATTTATACTATTAACTAATTCTTTTTCACTATTATAATCATCAAAATATTTAAGATTCTTTAACACTAAATCGCTATTTTCATTTATAACTACAAAACTAATTAAACTAATCAAAACCACATAACACATAAATATATTATTATGTTTATATTTCCTACATAAACTAAATACTATAAAACTAACTATAATTTCAATAACTATATAATAACTATAATAACTATTCATAATTAAACTAAATATAACTATCACACTTATTATAATAAATACACCCCTAACCTTAAGAGTGTCTATATTCTTAAAGAAACATGCTATGCCTATAGAATACATAGTCAAAAAAGGAATCAAAGCTTTAGCGTCAATATACATAGTTGCATTTAATATATAATTAAATATTGGAAAAATAAATATCAAAGAAAGTACAATAAATAAAAATCTATTTTCTTTTTCTTTACTATAAAATAAATATATAAGTCCAAATAAAACTATAGATGTAAGACCTACTCCATAAGAATTATACATCAAATAAGATAAATTAAACTTAGGTACTAATAAATCAAATAAACTAATATTTATAGGAGAATCCATTCTATTACTAAGGACACTATAAAACTCTGGAACAATTAATATACCACAGGCAAGTATTCCAATTATAATAGGAAATATAAACTTACATCCATCTCTAAGAAATAATTTAAAATCTTTATATCTACCCTCTTTAATATAATAATAAACACCATAAACAACTATACATATAATTGACGGAATACTATAGTAATAACTCATAAGAATAATTAAAAGAGTACTTATAGATAACAAATCGCTTCTATTTTTATCAAAATATCTATTTACCCCAAACAAAGCACTTATCAAAAAAGGCATATAATTAATAAACATAATATGTCTATGAGAATGAAATACTAAAGAAGAAGATAACATAAAACAAATACTTGTAACTAAAGACACATTATAACTAAACTTATTCTTTCTTAAAAATAAATAAAACAATACACCACTTACAATAACTAAAATAATACTACTATACATCAAATAATCTCTCATATTAACAAAAGGAAGTAAATAAGAAATCATTATAACGGGATTAAATAATCCATAATAAGCATAATTATATATATTTTGTCCAGCACCTAAATTAAAAGCAAAATCAGGAAAAACATCATGAGTACTATAAAACAAAGTTCTAAAATATTCAGGAATAACACTATGCTGAGATAAATAATCAATATAACTTGCCCAAATATATTTATCACGAAGAATTATAATAACTCCAAAAACAAATATTACTATTAAAAGTAATATGTTTATTAAATCTCTATTTTTATTTAAAAACTTTTTCATAACTAATCCTATATTTTATATTAATATGCTGGTACACCATAACCATAAATACTATCATATCCAACTGGATAAGTATTTCTTTTAACTGTATTTCCATCATTTCCAGATATATATGTTACATTATTTCCACTAACACTTTCAACAATACCAACATGATCTGCAACACCATCTCTACTATTTTTCCAGTCAAAGAATATTATATCTCCAGGATTTGGTACATAACTACCAGTTTGCCATCTATTATTTTGTTTAAACCAATCAGCCCCTGCACTACAAAGAGCAAACTTAGGAACAGTACTGTTTAAATAACCAGCTTGATTAGCAACCCAACTTACAAATATAGCACACCAAGCAGCAGATTGATTACGTCCATAATACCAAGTTCTATATGGTTCACCACCAACATTTCCAAGTTGAGCAGCAGCTATCTGTACCATCTTTTGTGAACCAGTACCAGTAACACCAGTAGTACCACCACTACCAGCAGGACCAACAGGTCTTTGAACATTATCATGAGCTTCCATTGCCCTTCTTACAGCTTCTTTATACTCTTCTTCTCTCTTCATATCATATTGATTCTTAGCATCATCAATTCCCTCTCTAGTAGCCATTTGATAACAATTAAATCCATCATTAAACCCAATAACACCAGTAACCAAATTAAGAATTGTAGGAACTAAAAATATAATAACAGCAGCCATAGTTTTATTAATCATACCTTTTAATACACCATTAAAAGAACTACTTTTATCTTCCCCCTTAAACACATAATTAAGTAAAGTAATCATGACACTTAAAATAAGTATAACAGGCGCCACAACACATATTATTTTAATAACTATTTTAATTATATAAAGAACATTAAGTACTCTATAATCTTGACATATTGACAATAACATTTAATCACATCCTTACACTAAATAATATTTTTTTCTTCTATATTATCATTAAACTTATATACTTTAGCAGGCTTAGTACCTCTAAATATAGCTTGCTCATTAATATCTCTAATTATGTTAGAAGTAATCATTTTCTTTCTAAAGTTTCTTCTATCTAATTTTCTTTCTAAAATAGTTTCACATACGCCCTGTAATTCAGGTAATGTAAACTCATATGGAAAGAATCCCTTTAATATATTTGTTTTAACTATTCTTTTTTTAAGTTCAAGCGTAGCACGGTCAAATATCTCATTATGATCATAAGCCATAGTTGGCATATCTTTTATATCAAACCACCCAGCATCACATGTCTTAAGTGTATCTTTTAATACAGTTACAGTTTTAGCATCTATAATACCTATAAATCCAAAAGCAATCATTCTCTTAAGTGGAGATCTATTTATATTATCAAAGTAATCATAGAAAAATAAATTATCATTCACAATCCCAGTTTTTTCAGCAAGTTCTCTTTTAGCAGCATTCATAATAGTTTCATTATTATACATAGCTCCACCAGGTAAAGCCCATAGTCCATAAAAAGGTTCATTTTTTCTTTTAACAAGTAGCACTCTTGTTACACCTTTAATTACAGTAAATAAACAAATATTTACATGTATACCAATATTATTATATAAAGGATTCTTTAGCTCCATAATAATCACTCCTAATATAATTATAGTGTAATTACTACACAAGTCAAATACTTTTTAAAAAAGATAATCACATTTACAATAAAAAAGTTCTAAATCTTAAACATATAAGACAAAGAACTTAAATATATTAATTTTTAACTGTAAATATAGTTTTACCAGCAGCTTTATTAAACTTATCTGCTTCCACTTGATTACGAGCATAACCAGATATAACTTTACTAGAAAAAAATATACGACTCATATTGGTTACTTTTGATGTATCAAAACTACTTAAATCTAAACTTCTTGCTTGACTACCAGCAAACATACCACTCATATTTGTTACATTTGAAGTATCAAAACTACTTAAATCTATGCTTGTTGCTTGACTAACAGAAAACATACTACTCATATTGGTTACTTTTGATGTATCAAAACTGTTTAAATCTAAACTTGTAGCTTGACTGTCCCAAAACATTTCACTCATATTTGTTACTTCAGACGTATCAAAATTACTTAATCCAATTATATTCGTTGCTTTATTACTCGAAAACATACCCTTCATATTATTTACTTTTGATGTATTAAAGCTACTTAAATCCAGTTCTACTGCCGCACTACTTGAAAACATCAGACTCATATCAGTTACATTAGACGTATCAAAACTACTTAAATCTAGACTTGTGGCTTTACTACTATTAAACATACCACTCATATTTGTTACATTTGATGTATTAAAGCTACTTAAATCGAGACTTGTTGCTTGACTACCATTAAACAAACCACTCATATTAGTTACTTTTGATGTATCAAACTTATTTAGTCCTTTAATACTTGTTGCTTGACTACCAGCAAACATACCACTCATATTGGTTACATTTGACGTATCAAAACTGCTTAAATCTAAACTTGTAGCTGGACTACTAGAAAACATATTACTCATATCAGTTACTTTTGATGTATCAAACTTATTTAGTCCTTTAATACTTGTTGCTTGACTACCAGCAAACATACCACTCATATTTGTTACATTTGATGTATCAAAATTATCTAATCCCTTTATTGTTATTGCTTGACTACCATTAAACATAGCACTCATATTGGTTACATTTGACGTATCAAAACTACTTAAATCTAAACTTGTAGCTGGACTACTAGAAAACATATTAGTCATATCAGTTACTTTTGACGTATCAAAACTACTTAAATTTATACTTGTTGCTTGACTATTCATAAACATACGATGCATATCAGTTACATTTGATGTATTAAAGCTACTTAAATTTATACTTGTTGCTTGACTATTCATATACATACCATACATATCAGTTACATTTGATGTATCAAAACTACTTAAATCTAAACTTGTGGCTTGACTAAAAGCAAACATACCATACATACTAGTCACATTAGATGTATCAAAACTACCTAAATCTATACTAGTGGCTTGACTTTGATAAAACATACCACTCATATCAGTTACATATTTATCATTAATCATATAACACAATTCAGTAGTTACTGGATCAGTCGATTCATGATCAGTTAAATAAACATGCCATCCATTTGTATCAGAATCAAAAACGTATCCATATTGTCCATCTACAAATGTTGTAGCCCCTTCATCAGTTGAACATCTTCTTTGACCTTTAATATATAAGTTATTTATATCACTATCACTTAATTTTACATTAAGTGTTATATTCTCTTTTTTAGCTTTAATGTTATATTTATTATCAGTTTGAATAGTACTATTAGTTCCACCCATTAATTTAATTGATGTATTTATTGTATTATTATTCTTATTAATATCTAAACTATGATTTCCAAGTTCTACATCATTAAATATTACTGTACCCTTTTCATCAGTAGTTCCAGTCATCGGATTAGAATGAAGTGTTACTTCACTATTCGCTACAGGTGTTCCATCTGCATTAGATATATTAAGTGTAAGATTATAAGTATTGTAAGCAGGAACTATTCCAAGCACACCATAAAACTTTTTACCTTGATTATAGTTTTGTGGCTTATTTGTATAGTTTATAAACTCAATTGTTACAGTATATGTATGTGTTTCACCTGGTAATATAAGTGCTGCTTCTTTATATGGATATAATACTTTATTAGTTTCAGCAGTTACTTCTGCCGTTTGAGGTACTACTACATTATCAGTATTATCACAGCTTCCACCGGTAACCCCACTACTTGTACATTCACTTCTTATAACAAGTTCTTCTTTCTGAATCTCATTAAACAACTTCTGCCATCCAAGAGTATAATATGCTTCTTCGCTACCCTTATTTTCTACAGTGATAGTTTTAGTCATTGTCCAACCTGGTTCAATATTAGTTGCTTTTACTTCTTTTCCATCAGTATACTTTAATTCAAGTTTAGTAGTATCCACATTTATAGTTTCAGCTACATCATTACCACTAACAGTTAAACTAAAATAAGCATATGTAAGACCAACTGTTAATAAAAACACTGCTACCAGCATACTTACAAACAAAAACTTTTTATCTTTCATATTATTTGTACCTCTATTCTCTATCAATATTATACTTTAACTAATTATATTTTTCAAGATTAAAAAAAGCAAACACTAAAAGTTTAATGTTCACTTTAATTTTCACTGGCGTCCCCGATTGGAATCGAACCAACGACCTATTGCTTAGGAGGCAATCGCTCTATCCTACTGAGCTACGAGGACAAAAAAGATATATAATTATATCCATCTAGGTATATATAAGTTTCTAGTATACCCATCAAGATATTTATTATATAACATAATTATTGAATTTACTATATAAAGTAATATATCTTTTTCACCCTTAGGTGCTTTAAGCACCTTTAAATGATTATTTAAATTATTTCTAAACTCTCTATCATCAAAATATTTATTAACTGCATTATTAAGCGCAACAGCTCTTTTTAATGCATTTTTTTCTTTTTCATCAACACCGAATATATAAGATTGATATATTTGAATAACTTTATCACTCATCTTATCATTTTCACTAAATCTCTCATTTATAATCTTATAATAGTCTTTACAATATTTAATAATAATTTTATTTCTTAAAAACCTATTTTCCACTATAATCACCTAAATAATTTAGTTACATCATTATAAGTTACATAAAGCATAAGTATTATCATTATTAAAAATCCTATATAATTAAGTGCTATTTCTAATTTCTCACTTGGTTTCTTTTTACTAATAGTTTCTATAAGTAATAATAGTACTCTTCCACCATCAAATACTGGTACTGGTATTAAATTAATAATACCTACATTTAAACTTAAATATGCTATTAAGTATAGTATTGGTTGTAATCCTGATGATTTAACTTGATCTACTACTGTATATATTCCAACAGGTCCGCTTAAATTATTAAGTGATACTTTTCCTGTAAATAAAGATCCTAATATTTTAAATATAGTATTTACTGTATCCCCTGTTGCTTCTACTGAATATATAAGAGCATTCTTAAATCCTTTTTCATATCTAACAGCACTTGCTCCTACTCCAAATAATCTTTTTTCTGTATCTTCTTCCATTGTAACTTCCGGAACTACATCATATTTTTTAATACTTCCATCTGTTTTTTTAACTTCAAATACATAATTATCTTGTAATTTCTTAGCACTTATCTCAAGAAGTATATCATCCCAATTATCCATCTTAGTATCATTTATTTTAAGAATAACATCTCCTACTTCAAGACCACTCTTAGCACATGGACTACCATCAAGTATCATTCCAATACTTGTATCTTGTATACTTCTTCCATATATAAGTCCACTTATAAAGAATATTACTATAGCTAAAACAAAGTTCATAACTATACCCATTATAAGTACTAATAATCTTCTAATAAAACTCTTATTTTCAAGAACTCTATCTTTCTTTATACTTTTATCCATTCCATCTTTTTCTGCCATTGACACATATCCACCAACAGGAAAAGCACGAACACTATATGTTGTCTCACTCTTCTTAGGTTTAAACTTAAAAAGAAGTGGTCCCATTCCTAAAGAAAACTCATTAACATACACTCCTGCCTTCTTAGCAGTTATAAAGTGACCCCATTCATGTATTAAAATAATTATTCCAAGTATAAATATAAGTATTAAAAGTGTAATTATAAAGTTCATCTCATCCTCCTATAAAATATATATAATGATTAATAAAGCAAGACCAGCAATTAATACACTATCTACTCTATCAAGCACACCACCATGTCCAGGCATAATATGTCCATAATCTTTAATACCGAAGCATCTCTTAATTAACGAAAATATTAAATCACCACATACTGCAAATAATGAAATAACAAAACTGATTAATATAACTGATAATAAACACATCTGACTATTAAATGTAGTAAAATAAGCACTTGATATAAATGTAGCAAAAACTACTCCCCCAATAAACCCTTCTATAGTTTTATTAGGCGAAATACTAGGACATAACTTATACTTACCTATTTGAGTCCCAAAGAAATGAGCAAATGTATCACACATAATAGTATTTATTATTAAATACATAAAATAATTAACACTTACATTTCTAATAAATACAAGTCCACCAAACCCTATACCAAGTAAATATATACTTCCAAGTAACATAAGTCCACTTGTTATATTATATTTATCACTCTTATAAAATAAAGCAGGAACTAATGTAACAATAACAGGTAATATAAACCATACAAATGGTATATCAAATGTATTATTAGCTGATATTCTATCTATTAATAATATATAAACTATCATAGATAACAATCTAACTACCATAGGTATCTTTTTATCTTTAGATATTACATTTATCATTTCATATAGCCCAAGTAACCCTATTATATATACCCCTATTTTAAACCATACACCACCTGCTATAATAAGTGGTAAAACAATAATAAGTGCTATTATCGCACTAATAACTCTTTTTTTCATATTAACTACTCTCCTAACTAATTATATCATATCTTTTATATTAACCAACTATTTTTTTAATTTCTTTTTTTCTTTTTAAAGCATTATTCTCAGCACATATTCTTTGTACTATCGTAAATGATATAAACATAGCAAGTAAACTTGATCCTCCATAACTTAATAGTGGTAATGGTATACCTGTTAATGGTATTAATCCTAATACTCCTCCTAAGTTAATAAATATATGTACTAGAAAATATATTCCTATTCCAAAACATATTAATGAGTTTCTTAAATTATAACATTTAGTAGATACTAAAAATATATTATAAGCAATTCCCATATATCCTATTATTATTAATGATGATACTATTACTCCAAGTTCTTCTACTATAATTGGAAATATAAAGTCTGTATGACTTGCTGGTAAGTATAAATATTTTTGCGTTGAATTACCTATTCCTTTTCCAAATAATCCTCCATTATCTATAGCTATATATCCATTACATACTTGGTATCCACTTTCTTTTTCATATCTACTACATGGATTTACATAATTAAGTCTATTTAATATATAATTATCTCCCTCATAATCTCCTATAAATAAATAAGCAAACTTAAGTCCTAAGAAAACACATATCATTCCAAATACACATAGTATTTTAGTTATCTTAAAATATTTATCATTTGTTGGTACAAATAAAAACATAAACGCAACTATTAACATCATCGTAATCGCAGAACCTTTATCTCCACTTAAAGCTATAAAACTAATAGGTATTAAGCAAGGTAAAATTGGTAATACAAAATCAAACTTATAATGTTTTTCTTTCTTACTAAAATCATAATATGCCCCAGCTAAATAAAGTATCAATAATACTTTTATAAACTCTGCTGGCTGTAAAGACATAAATCCAAGATTTAAAGTAACTTCATGATTTCCACTCTTAAATACAAACCCTTGAAATAATACAAAAAGTAAATAACATGATAATATTAATAGTCCCCACTTACCTATAAAATAATATGATCTTGATTTAAAAAAATTAAGTATAACAAACGATGCAAATAACGCTATTATAAAACTAATAATCTGTCTTATAAAATAATAATATGGTGTTCCTAAAGTTAATTTAGATGTTATACTTGATGCTGATAATATTAAAAATATTCCTAAAATAGCGTACACTAAAGTTAAAATAAGAAGTCCCTTATTCATATCTTTAAACATCAAATATAATTTTTTAAACATCCTCTTCATATCTTATCATTATAATTATACATAAATTTATCTAATATATCAATAATCTATAATGTTAGTTGTGTCAATAATTATACTTTTTCCATAAAATATTATAGATAAAAAGGGAGGTATTAATATTATGTATTATTACGGTTATAATACTGGATATCCTGCTACTTATAGTTATGGATATAATGGTGGATATAATAACTTTGGTTATGGCGCAGCTATAATTCTTGTACTATTTATATTATTAGTTATAATTTTTGGAGCTGGTTTCTTTAATCAAGGATGGAATCAAAATAATAATTGCGGTTGTAATTAAGTCTAGTAACTCTAGACTTTTTATATCTCTTTATGATAAAATAAATTAATCAAAAAGGAGATGTATCATGAACAAACAACAAATTATAGTTTTTAGAGTAAGTGATAATATCAAAGCTAAAATGATCGAGTATTATTCTTTATTAAGAAGAGAAAAAACTCCACCTTATGCTATATTTCAAGCTGAAGAAGGTGGTACTATAATTACTCTTTATGAAAGTGGTAAAGCTGTATTTCAAGGAATATCTGCTGATATAGATGCTAATATGTGGAAAGATCAAGAGCAGTTTTTAAATAATAGAAATGTAGATATAGAACTTAAAAATATAGAAAGTAAAAAGAATGATAAAACTTATTATTACTATAGTGCTATTGGTAGTGATGAAGTTGGTACTGGTGACTATTTTGGTCCTATAATCGTAACTGCAACTTATGTTGATAAAAAAGACATAAAGTTTTTAGAAGAACTTAAAATAACCGATTCTAAAAAAATGAATGATGAAAAGATATTAAGATGTGCTCCTATAATAATGAAAAAAATACCATATGCTACATTTACTTTAACAAATAAAAAGTTTAATGAACTTACAAAAAAAGGTTTCAACATGAACAAAATAAAAGCAATACTTCACAATAAAGTATTATATGAATTATCAAATAAAGGATATAATTATGAAAAAATAATTATAGATCAATTTGCAAGTCCAAGAAATTATTTCAATTATTTAACGCAGGAAAAGATAGAAAAAAAAGTTACTAAAATAGTATTCTTAACTAAAGGTGAAACTAAACATTTAAGTGTAGCCGCTGCTTCTGTTATAAGTAGATATAATTTCTTAAAAGAAATGGATAAATTAAGTGAAAAATATGGTATCACTATTCCAAGGGGTTCAACTATTGATGTTGATATTGCTGCTAAAGAAATAGTTAAAAAATATGGTAAAGATGAATTATATAACATAACTAAAATATCATTTGCAAACACACAAAAAGTTCTAAAAAATTAGAACTTTTTAATTTACTATAATTTAGGTGTTTCTTCTTGAGTTTCTTCTCTCTTTTGAACATCACTTTTAATAAGTCCATTAAAGAAGTCATCCATATTTATTTTAGCTCCACTAGCAAGTTGTTCAGCTGTAAAACCACGAGGATTAATTAAATCATAATCAAGCATATCACACCACTCACCTACAGTTTTTAAATCTTCAAGTCCGTCAAGCACTGGCTTTTCTTGAGGTTTATCTTCTGTATCAAGTACTGGTTTACTCTTAAGTTCCACTTTTTCTTCATCAAGAATAGGTTTACTTCTAAGTTCAGTCCTATTTTTAACAGGTATTTCCTTTCCATTATTATTGCTAGGTCCTAGATATTTATCAAACAAACTACCATATCTACTAACAATTCTAGCGGCATCTGTTTCATTATATCCATTACTCTTATACTCTTCATATGATTTCTTAAGACTTAAAAAAGTATTCTTAACTACTTCTTGTTCAGCACAAATAGCCTTCTTTTCCTCATCACTAAGTTCGTCTTTTCTACTAATATAATCTAAATATGCATTATTATTTTCATTTCCTAAAGCTTTTAAAGTTTCATACATTCTAGTAAGTAATTCCATATTTGGTTTATTTTCTTTTATCTTTCCCATAATACTCTCCTATTTCACAATAAAATTATAACATCTTAAAATACATAAAACAAGTATATTTTTTATCATATTTTATATTTAATATTGAAAGAGTTATATTTTTAGGTTATAATAATTTATAGAATAGGAAGGGAATATGAAGGAATTTGACTTTGAAAATAGACCAATAGTCGAAATTGCTAATGAAATTATATTAGATGCTGTAAGTAAAAATGCATCTGATATTCACTTTGATCCATATAAAGAAAAAGTAATCGTTAGAATTCGTATTGATGGTATGTTAAGTGATTATGCTATTATACCTGGTTCTTATAAAAGAAACATGATTTCGCGTATAAAAATGATAGCTAATATGAATATTATGGAAACAAGACTTCCACAAGATGGTGCTATCAAAGGTAGATTTGGTAAAAAAGTATTAGACCTTCGTGTTTCTAGTTTACCTACTAATAATGGTGAAAAAGTAGTTATTCGTATTCTAGATTATTCTCAAAGTTCTAAAGGACTTGAAAATCTAGGATTTAGTAAAAGTAATTTAGAAAAAATAGAAAAAATGACTAAAATGCCTAATGGTATTATTCTTGTTACTGGTGCTACTGGTACTGGTAAAAGTACAACTGTCTACTCTATTTTACAAAAAATGAATACTGAAGATGTAAATATTATAACTGTTGAAGACCCAATCGAAATGGATATACCTGGTGTTAATCAAGTACAAGTACAATCAGAAATAGGTCTTACATTCGCAAACGTACTAAGAAGTATTTTACGTCAAGACCCAAATATAATAATGATTGGTGAAATTCGTGATAATGAAACAGCTAAAATCGCAGTAAGAGCTTCAATAACTGGACACATAGTACTATCAACAATACATACAAATAACTCATTAAATACAATAGAAAGACTAGTTGATATGGATGTAGAAAAATACCTATTAGGTTCAGCATTAAGTGGTATCATATCACAAAAACTAGCAAGAAAACTTTGCCCTCACTGTAGAATACTAAGAAAAACAAGTGACTACGAAAAAAATGTATTTAAAAAAGTATTAAATATTGATATAGATGAAATATATGACGCTAATAAAGATGGATGTCCTAAATGTATGAAAGGATACTTTGGAAGAATTGCCCTATCTGAAGTATTGCTTATAAATGAAGAAATAAGAGATGCTATTATAAATGGATATTCAAAAGATAAATTAAGAAAATTAGTTTATTCTGACAAACATGTAATTACTCTTTTAGAAGACGGACTTGAAAAATGTAGAAACGGCTTAACATCATTCGCAGAAATATTAAAAACAGTTGACTTAGAAAATGATATCTCAGCATATGAAGCAGATGATTTAAAAAGTAGTTTCAAAGATATAGAATATAAACAAAATAATAGTAATGAAATAGAATTTATAGAAATGTAAATTCTTTTTTAATATCATATTCTCCCCTATTTAAAAGTATAATTTATTATGAATAATATATTTGGATTTAAACAAAATAAAAGAATTAAAATAATAATGCTTATATTTTTTATAATATTTTTATTTGTACTAATTAAAATCTTCTATATTCAAGTAATAGAATATAAAAAAATAAATACTTTAGCTAATGATTTATGGAGTAGAAATCTCCCAGTCGGAGCTGATAGAGGCAAAATACTTGATAGAAATGGTAAAGTTATTGTTGATAATAAAACAGTTGCTTCCCTAGTTGTAGTTCCAAATCAAATAAAAGATAAAAAAGATGCATCTAAAAAAATAAGCGAAATATTAAATGTATCTTATGATGAAATATATAAACATTTATCTAAAAAAACAAGTATAGAAAGAGTTCATCCTGAAGGAAGAAATCTTGATAGTGATATTGCTGATAAAATAAATAGTCTTAATATTGATGGAGTTTATTTATTAAAAGAGAGTAAAAGAAATTATATTTATAAAGATTTACTATCTCATGTTATTGGTTATACTGGTATTGATAATCAAGGATTAAGTGGCCTTGAACTTAAATATGATACTATATTAACTGGTGTAAATGGTAGTATAAAGTATTATTCTGACGGTAAGGGAAACAGATTATCTTTATCTGAAAAATATGATACTCCTATAAATGGTCAAGATATAAAATTAACAATAGATTTAGATATAGAACTTGCTCTTGAAAATGAATTAAATCTAGCTATGACAAAGTATAATGCAGAAGGAGCAATAGGTATAGTTATGGATCCAAATAACGGTGAAATACTAGCAATGAGTTCTAAGCCTTCATTTGATCCCGCAAATTATAAAAATTATACTGAAGAAGTAATAAATAGAAACTTAGCTATATGGGCTAACTTTGAACCTGGTTCAACATTCAAAATAGTAACTTTAGCCGCAGCTATAAATGAAAATAAAGTAAACTTGTTTGAAGAACACTTTTATGATACAGGTGGTATTAAAGTAGAAAATGCTACCCTTCACTGCTGGAAAAGAAAAGGTCATGGTGATGAAACATTTTTACAAGTAGTTGAAAACTCATGTAATCTCTGTGTCAGTACAAGAACATTTTTTTGGATAAAAATTTGATAACTCAAGT
>ERZ857629.837-NODE-837-length-38694-cov-5.373457_pt1 | contig 38694 bp, 34 predicted proteins | sample MGYA00519700_ERZ857629 | MGnify/ENA primary metagenome ERZ857629 (study PRJEB31778, sample SAMEA3449351) | human gut metagenome | biome: human gut; feature: human-associated habitat; material: faeces | place: United Kingdom | collected 2010/2012 ... | reverse complement strand
ATCAGATTCATTAAAATCTGTCCGAAAAAGTGTCTTAATTTATGAGACCATTATAGTTAGTGGAGGTCGGTTTTATCAATACAGATGCGGATAATACATTGTTCGACGAGCGGTTCTATGATATAGCACAGGCAATCGCAGACGGTATTCTCCAGACGTTAAGGGAATGAAGGTCCGAGAGGGCCTTTTTTCTTTACCTAAATCTTACATACAAATTACCTGAACATGATATTTTCTTTTGTTTCCCCGTGATAACATTTACCTCGTAATCAAGAAGAAAAGAAAAAACAAAATGTTAAAAATGGAGGAAAACATTATGAAAAACAGATGTAGTAAATTATTGGCTCTGGTAGGAGCTTGTGTATTGGTAGTAAGCAGCCTGACCGCCTGCGGAAACAGCAGCGCAGCAAATACTTCTTCGGAGAGCACTCCTGCAGCAAGCAGCGCAGAACAGAGCAGCGCAGCAGACAACACCACAGGCAGCAGCACAGCAGATACAACGGATGATCTTTCCGGTTCCATTCAGATGGTAGGAAGTACTTCCATGGAGAAACTGGCAAACGCCTTGAGCGAAGCATTCATGGAGAAATCCCCCAATGTTACCGTAACCGCAGAGTTTGTTGGTTCCGGCGCAGGAATCGAGGCAGTAAACAACGGAACCGCAGACATCGGAAACTCTTCCAGAAACTTAAAGGATGAGGAAAAGGCAGCCGGCGCGGTGGAAAACATTGTAGCTATCGACGGAATTGCAGTTTGTGTAGACCCTGCAAATACAGTAACCGGATTGACAAAAGACCAGTTGATTAATATTTACAACGGTACAACAACCAACTGGAGAGAAGTCGGCGGAGCAGATGCCCCCATCATCGTGGTAGGCCGTGAGGCTGGTTCCGGTACAAGAGGAGCATTTGAGGAGCTGCTTGGTTTGGAAGATGCTTGCAAATATGCTAACGAATTAGACAGCACAGGCGCTGTAATGGCTAAGGTAGCTTCTACTCCCGGCGCCATCGGCTATGTATCTTTAGACGCTTTGGATGACAGCGTGGTTGCACTTGCATTGGACGGTGTGGACGCAACTGCTGATAACATCAAAGCAGGAAATTACTTCCTGAGCAGACCTTTCGTAATGGCTACCAAGGGTGAGATTTCCGAGCAGAGTGATTTAATTCAGAAATGGTTTGACTTTGTACTTGGCGATGAAGGACAGCAGGTTGCAGCAAATGTAGGTCTGATTACCGTAAAATAACCGGTCAAAATGAAAAAAGGAAAACGCGATGAATAACAGTACAACAAACGCTTCTGTAATGGGTAACCGAAAAAACAAAGCGGTGGTTGAAACTACGGCACAAATAATATTTACTATTTGTGCCTTCTTCGCAGTATTAGCGGTAGTTTCCATCACCTTATATATGATTATCAGCGGCACACCCGCCATTTTCAAAGTGGGACTTAAGGAAATCCTGTTCAGTACCACATGGAAACCGACGGCAGCCGAACCACAGTTTGGAATCCTGTATGTTATACTGACCTCCATAATCGGTACGGCACTGGCTATTTTAATCGGTGTGCCGATTGGACTTTTGACGGCAGTCTTTTTAGCGGAGGTGGCACCCAAGAGACTTGCCCGGATTGTCAAGCCGGCAGTGGAATTACTGGCAGGTATTCCCTCCGTTGTATACGGATTGCTTGGAATTTATCTGTTAAACCCGGTAATGTACAAGCTGGAGCTGCTTGTGTTCAAAGGTTCCAAAACGCATCAGTTTACCGGAGGTGCCAATCTTTTATCCGCAGTCATTGTGCTTGCCATTATGATTCTGCCTACGGTAATTAATATCAGCGAAACCTCCATCCGGGCGGTGCATCCAAGTATTAAGTCGGCGTCACTGGCACTGGGGGCTTCCCAGATTCAGACTATTTTTAAATCCATTATCCCGGCAGCCAAGTCCGGTATTGTTACGGCGATTGTGCTGGGTGTCGGAAGGGCAATCGGAGAGGCGATGGCAATTACACTGGTATCGGGAAGCAGTGTCAATATGCCCCTTCCCTTTAACTCCGTGCGATTCCTTACAACCGCCATTGTCAGCGAGATGGGATATTCCTCCGGAACACACAGACAGGTGCTGTTTACCATCGGACTGGTACTGTTTGTGTTCATTATGATTATCAATGTGGCACTGAACAAGATATTGAAGAAAGGAGGCGCGGCAGATGAATAATGCAAAAACCATTATGATAAAAAAGAAGCGTCCCCTTGATATGCTTCTGAAAGCAGCCATTTATCTGTCGGCGTCCATTTCGGTGGTGCTTCTGCTTGGCATTATCGGGTATGTGTTTGTGAAAGGATTCCGCACGGTGACATGGTCTTTCCTGACCGGTGTTACCAATGCCCAGAAGCAGACTACCGGTATTGCGGGAAACCTGTTAAATACCTTATATGTTATCCTCATTACATTGCTGATAGCCACGCCGCTTGGTGTCGGTTCAGCCATTTATCTGAACGAGTACGCAAAACCCGGAAAAATCGTATCGCTGATTGAGTTTACGACTGAGACATTGTCCGGTATACCCTCCATTATTTTCGGACTCTTTGGCATGATTTTCTTTGGCGAGACGTTAGGGCTTGGGTACTCGATTCTGACAGGTTCTTTTACATTGACATTAATGGTACTGCCGTTAATTACCAGAAATACGCAGGAGGCATTGCGGACGGTGCCGGACAGCTACCGGAGCGGTGCGCTGGGAATGGGTTCCACAAAATGGCATATGATACGCACCATTCTTCTTCCGTCCTCCATGTCCGGAATCGTAACCGGTATTATTCTGGCATTGGGACGTATCGTGGGAGAATCCGCGGCGCTTTTGTTTACTGCAGGAAGCGGCTACCGGCTGCCGAATTTCACCGGCGGAGTGGGAGATACTTTGGCGAAGCTGGCGGGCAAAGCCACGGAATCCGGCGGAACCCTTACCATTGAGTTGTATTTGCAGATGCAGAAGGGACATTATGACACGGCATTCGGTATCGGATGCGTACTGATTGTCATTGTACTTTTGCTCAATCTGTTGACAAAACTTGCCGCAAATAAATTGAAACCCGTGAAGGGTTAGGACGCAAAAGGAGATTGCTATGGCGAACAGTAAAATAATTGTAACGGATTTGAATCTTCACTATGGTGAAAATCATGCGTTGAAGAATATCAATATGGAAATCAAGGAAAATGCCATCACTGCATTCATCGGCCCCAGCGGTTGTGGAAAATCTACTTTTTTGCGGTGTCTGAACCGGATGAATGATTTGGTGGACGGCTGCAGGATTGAAGGGCAGGTGCTTTTGGACGGAGAGGACATCTATGACAAACGTGTGGATGTCACACTTTTACGCAAAAAGGTCGGTATGGTATTTCAGCAACCCAATCCTTTCCCCATGTCCATTTATGACAATATTGTCTACGGTCCCAGACTGCATGGCATCAAAAATAAGACGCAGTTGGATGAAATCGTGGAGAATGCGCTGAAGGGTGCCGCCATTTTTGATGAGGTAAAGGACAGACTGAAAAAATCGGCGCTGGGGCTTTCCGGCGGACAGCAGCAGAGACTGTGTATTGCGAGGGCGCTGGCGGTGGAACCGGAGGTGCTTTTAATGGATGAACCTACCTCGGCGCTGGACCCTATTTCCACCTTAAAAATTGAGGAACTGATGGAAACATTGAAGCAAAAATACACGGTTGCCATCGTTACGCATAATATGCAGCAGGCAGCCAGAGTTTCGGATGAAACAGCATTCTTTCTGGTGGGTGAAGTGGTGGAGATGAACTCCACGCAGGATATATTTGCAAGACCGAAGGATAAGAGAACCGAGGATTACATTACAGGACGTTTTGGTTGATGCCCGGTATTTGGAAACTGTGGTGAATGGAGGAGAAAAATGGCAGCCAGAATTTTATTTGATCAGGAATTGGAATTGTTAAAAAATCAGGTAACGGAAATGAGCGAGAGAGCGGAAATCAGCTATGACCGCCTTGTGTATGCTGTGAAAAAAGGGGAAAGGAATGTTTTGGAACAGCTTTTGGACAATGACAGACAGATGACGGATATGCAGAGAAGCATTGAGGGGAAATGCCTGACTCTTTTAACCAGACAGCAGCCGGTGGCAAGGGATATGCGTCTGGTGTCTGCGGCTCTCAAGGTGGTTACGGATATTGAACGCATCGGCGACCATGTGACGGACATTGCGGAATTGTATCTCAGAATGGATAAGATTGCCGTGGACGGAGAGTATGAGGTGCTGCTGGTTCAGATGATGGAAGAGGCAAAAAACATGCTGCATGAGGCAGTGGAGGCTTTCGTGGAGGCATCCGAGGAGGCTGCCGGTGAGGTGATTGCCCATGACGATATGGTGGATGATATGTTCAACCGCATCAAGGAAAAGCTGATGGAAGCCATCAGGGAGCATACGCTGGACGCGGACAAGGTGGTGGACTATCTGATGATTGCAAAGTATCTGGAAAAGATAGGAGACCATGCGGTAAATATCGGAGAATGGGCGATTTTCCAAAAGACAGGCGACATACAGGGAGTAAAATTATACTAAATTCTGTCGATTTTACATAGATTTTACATAAAATGATTATATATTTTACATAGGTAAGCTACCATTTATTGTAAGGAAACAAATAATCAGACGTAGAATGTAAAGAGAGGATACTGATATGAGTTTTTTTGATTTTCTTACGATGGTAGGCGGTTTGGCACTGTTTTTGTATGGAATGAAAATACTGGGAGACGGATTATCTCAGGCATCGGGAGGCAGACTGGAGAAAATTTTGGAAAAGCTGACCAACAACCCGTTGAAGGCGGTTTTGGTCGGCGCAGGAGTAACCGGAATTATCCAGTCTTCTTCTGCTACCACCGTTATGGTGGTTGGATTTGTCAATTCCGGTATTATGAAGCTGGAGCAGGCAGTGGGCATTATTATGGGTGCCAATATTGGTACAACGGTCACTTCATGGATATTGGGACTGACGGGAATTGACAGTTCTTCTTTCTGGATTCAGATGTTGAAACCCACATCTTTTTCACCGATTCTTGCGATTGTAGGTGTGGCAATTCTGCTGTTTTCCAATAAGGATAAGTATAAGAATGTTGCAACCATTATGGTTGGATTTGCAGTGCTGATGTTTGGAATGGAGACCATGAGCGGTGCGGTGAAACCTTTGGCGGAGGTGCCGGAGTTTACGGGAATTTTGACACGGTTTACCAATCCGGTACTGGGAATGCTTGCGGGTCTGATTTTGACTGCGGTGATTCAGTCATCCTCCGCATCCGTAGGTATTTTACAGGCGCTCTGTATGACCGGCGTTATGCCTTTTGGAGCGGCAATTCCCATTATCATGGGTCAGAATATCGGTACCTGTGTCACGGCGCTTTTGTCCGGAATCGGAGCAAATAAAAATGCAAGACGGGCGGCTTTGGTGCATTTGTATTTTAATGTTATCGGAACTGTCACATTTATGATTGTATTTTACGGCATAAACCTGGTTCATCCCTTTGCTTTTCTGGCAGAGGCAGCGACACCTTTTGGAGTAGCGGCAGTACATAGTCTTTTCAACGTCGGTGCAACTATCGTCCTGTTGCCGTTCTCCAAGGGACTGGTGAAGCTGGCATGTCTGACCATCCGGGACGATGCGGAAGTACCGGAGAAAAATACGGCAATCGATACACTGAACCTTTTGGATGCAAGATTTTTGGATACTCCTTCCGTAGCGGTGGAGCAGAGCAGAAATGTAGCTGTGACAATGGCGGAACTGGCGGAGCAGTCCATGAATTTGTCCATTGATTTGCTGGATGCTTATAATAAGGAAAAAGCAGAGCGGATTGTGGAACTGGAAAGTCAGGTAGACCGGTTTGAGGACGAGTTGGGTAGTTATTTGGTAAAACTCAGCGCAAAGAACTTGTCGGAGAAGGACAGTCACACCTTAAATACGATTTTGCACTGTATCGGGGATTTTGAACGGATTTCCGACCATGCGCGGAACATTAAGGAAGCTGCAGAGGAAATGAACAAAAAAGAACTGGAATTTTCGGATAAGGCGCAGCAGGAATTGAAGGTTCTCGGTCAGGCGGTACATGATATTTTGAAAATTACCATGCTGAGTTTTCAGGAGGAGGATCTTTCTCTGGCAAAGCAGGTAGAGCCTTTGGAGGAAGTGATTGACGAACTGAATCTGAGTATTAAACAGCGTCATATAAAGAGACTCCGCAAGGGAAAATGTACTATTGAGCTTGGATTTATTCTTTCGGATATTACGAATAATTTTGAGAGAGTGTCCGACCATTGCTCCAATATTGCGGTATGTCTGTTGCAGGTAAGCGAGGATGAGTTTGATACCCATGCTTATCTGGGGGAATTGAAACAGGAAGGGAATATGGATTTTCAGGGGAAGGTTATGGCGTACAGAGGACGTTATCAGCTTCCGTAATGTTTGAGCTTCTGAAAGGGAGTTTTTGTCGAGGTGACGGCAAATATTTTCACTCAGTTACGCTCTCGCTCCGTAAAAAACGTAGCGGTACATACAGATTTTCGTTCGCTGTCACTCCGAAAATCCTAGTACCGACGTTTTTTAAGGAACTTCGTTGAAAATATTTGCCTTACACTAGGGAAAGCGGTAGACAATAAAGGTCAACTGCAGAGAGTGGGATAAAACGATAGGGATTAAGGTTGAAATAGTATATACCTTGCAAATGCGGGGGAAATGTTTTACAGTGATAAGGGGAACGTAAGTCAGAAAGAAAATGAGAGTCAGAAAACAAACGAAAGGGATGAGAGTATGGCGCTGATTTATGTGGTAGAAGATGATAAGAGCATACAGGAGATAGAAACTTTTGCCTTGCAGAATGTGGGATACCGGGTGGAAGGTTTTTCCACGGCGGGAGAATTTTACGAGGCATTGAAATCCGAAATTCCGGATATTGTACTTCTGGATATTATGCTGCCGGACGAGGACGGCTTATCCATTGTAAAAAAATTAAGGGCAAGGGAAGATACGGTGCTTCTTCCCATTATTATGGTGACGGCGAAAACTTCGGAAATTGATAAGGTGAAGGGACTGGACATCGGTGCGGACGATTACATGACCAAGCCTTTCGGTGTGATGGAGCTGATTTCCAGAGTGAAGGCAATGCTTAGAAGGAGTGCAAAGCCGGAGGAAAAGGAAAAGATTCTCAAGCTGGGCAAGATTGTTTTGGACAGGGAAAAGCATGCGGTGTATGTAAACGACGAGCCGTGCGAACTTACCTACAAGGAATACGAACTGCTCAAACTTTTGATGAGCAATGCCGGAATTGTTACCACCAGAGAGGTGATTTTGGACAGAATCTGGGGCACCGATTTCGAGGGCGAATCCCGGACACTGGATATGCACATTAAGACCTTACGGCAGAAACTGAAGGAAGAGGGTAGTCTGATTAAGACCGTGAGAAATGTAGGCTACATTATGAACGAGACGCACTGAGGGATAAAGGCATATGAAGAAGAAAATCAATAAAATGCTGGTTCTGACAGCCATTCTTGCTATTTTCAGTACCCTGTTTCTGATTACCATAGTGTATTACGATATGTTCCGTCATCAGGTGTTCGCAGATTTACAGGCGTACACCGTTCTGATTAAGGAGATGGGAACGGAAGAAACTATGGAATCCATGGGGGAAAAGCTGGACGACTACGATATACGGATCACGTTGATTGGCAGTGACGGACAGGTTATTCTTGACAATGAAGCGGATGTCAACCGGATGGAAAATCACAGGGAGCGTCCGGAAATTCAGGAAGCCATGAATACGGGCGAGGGAAAGGCGGTTCGTCGTTCCGAAACGCTGGCGAAAAATACCTTTTATTATGCCACAAAGATGGATGACGGAGGGATTTTGCGACTGTCAAAGAATGCGGGAAGTATCTACAGTATTTTCCTCAAAGCACTGCCAAGTCTTGCGATGATAGTGGTGATTCTGGTGGTTCTCTGCATGATACTGGCACATTTTCTGACCGGTAAGCTGATTCAGCCCATTGTAAATCTGGCGGAAAATATGGACACGGAGGGAGATGTAAACCGTTACGAGGAGCTGGCTCCTTTTATTAAAATGATTAAGGAGCAGCATGAAAATATCATGAAGGGCGCCATGATGCGTCAGGAGTTTACGGCAAATGTGTCCCATGAGTTAAAGACGCCGCTTACCTCCATTTCCGGCTATGCCGAACTGATTGAGACGGGAATGGCTTCGGATGAGGATGTGGTTCGGTTTGCCCACGGTATCCATAAAAATGCCAACCGGCTACTGACGCTGATTAATGATATTATACGTCTGTCGGAATTGGACGGTACCGGGGAGGAGGTTCCCATGGAGCGGCTGAATCTGTATGAGATGGCGCAGACCTGTGTGGAAATGTTGACTATGAATGCGGAAAAACATGATGTTGCCATATCCTTGGAAGGGCAGGAATGTTTTATCAGCGGAAATAAGCAGATGATAGAGGAGCTTTTGTATAATCTCTGTGACAATGCCATCCGCTATAACAATGCCGGAGGAACAGTGAAGGTTAAGGCTTATCCCGGACGACAGGGAACGGTGCTTTCCGTCAGTGATACGGGAATCGGTATTCCCAAAGAACATCAGGAGCGTATTTTTGAAAGATTTTACAGAGTGGACAAGAGCCGTTCCAAGTCAACGGGCGGAACGGGACTGGGACTTGCCATTGTAAAGCATATTATAGCGAAACACAATGCAAAGGTGGATTTGGAAAGTGAAGTGGGAAAGGGAACCACAATTACCGTCGTGTTCCCTTAAATGTTAAAACCACTGGGTGTAGTAGAAAGTATTTCCAAACTTGAAAAATGGTTGATTATTTCAAAGATACTGTATATCTCTAAAGTTAGAAGTAAATGTTTGCCGCTTGCTGATGGTGCGGGGTATAAATAATTCAGTTCGTAAATGAAGCCGCTTGCTATACAGGTGGGATAAAAACAGTATAGTTCGTAAATGTTCCCCATCGGTGTTTGCTGATGGGGAATTTTATCACAAAGAAAAGGGTGTATATGGAGATACGACAGGGATATTCTTATCATATCAATGATTGCGTATGCGAAAACTCATAGCAAGAAGGTAAGTATTTGGAGAAGTATACTATATAGCACAAAGAATTGCCACCTTGGGTAATAGAAAGTACATAGGAATATGATGGGAATTAATTGGTAATCATTACTATATGTAAGAACTGAAAGGTCCTAAAATAAAGGAAGTTGCGTTGGTTCGGATAAATCTATTAGTGACCATGTGTCAGCGATAATGATTGGTAAAAAAATGCGGATAACCGCAAAAATTTCATGGATATAATTGACATGAAGGGCTAGAAAATGCTATATTATTCATGAAATAATTGCGGATAACCGCAAATAAATTGTGAGGAATGTGGATGTTTCCGAGAGAACAATATCTGAAAGAAATAATTTCAAAGAAGGATAACGGACGAGTAAAAATAATAACCGGACTTCGCAGAAGCGGTAAATCGGTACTTCTGTTTCAACTGTATCGTAATTGGCTTTTGGGTGAAGGGGTGAAAGAAGACCAGATTATTTCCTTGGCATTGGATATATTGGAAAATGCCCGGTATCGTAATCCGTTTGAACTGGATAAGTATGTTCGGGAGCATATGGTTGATCCGCAGAAGAGATATTATATTTTCATTGACGAGATTCAGTTTGTTTCCGAGATTCAGAATCCGTTTGTAGATAATGAGGATGCAAAAATAACATTTATCGATGTTATCCTCGGTTTTATGTATATGGATAATGCAGATGTATATGTGACGGGTAGTAATTCCAAGATGCTGTCTTCAGATATACTAACGCAGTTTAGGGACAGGGGCGATGAAATTAGGGTATTTCCGTTGTCATTTGCGGAGTTCTACAACGAATATGACGGCGATAAACGTGGAGCATGGCAGGATTATTATACTTATGGCGGGATGCCTCGTGCTGCTTCCATGGGAACACACGAGGAGAAAAGCAGGTATCTAAAAGATCTCTTCGTTCGAACTTATATAAAAGATGTACTTGAACGTCATGAAATAAAGAATGATACTGAAGTGCTGGATATGTTGTTGGATATCCTTGCATCGGGGATTGGCTCACTTACTAATCCAAGTAAATTATCGAATACTTTTAAAAGTGAACGACAGATTGGAATAGGCTCAGAAACGATTGAGAAATATATCGGCTATTTTGAGGAATCATTTCTCATAGAGAAAGTGGTTCGCTATGATGTAAAAGGAAGGAAGTATATCGGAACTCCCGCAAAATATTATTATACCGATTTAGGGCTGCGCAATGCAAGACTGGGGTTCAGACAACTGGAAGAGACTCACATCATGGAAAATGTATTGTACAATGATCTTATTCGAAGAGGTATGAATGTTGATGTAGGAGTGGTGGAATACAATACAAAAGATTCGAATGGCAAGAAGATTCGCAAACAACTGGAAGTGGATTTTGTTGTAAATCAAGGCGGCAAGCGCTTTTATATTCAGTCTGCTTTATCTATAGCCGATCCGAATAAAAAAGAGCAGGAGATAGAATCGTTAAAGAGAATACCGGACTCGTTCAGTAAGATAGTTGTGGTTAGGGATTATCTTAAGCCTTGGCAGGATGAAAACGGAATTATCTATGTTGGAATAGAGCAGTTCCTTTTGAATGAAGACCTTTTGAAATAAGATTTAAAACCACTGATTATAGCTGATACAGAGCATAGTGAGTGGAATAATATAGGTCAGAATAAAAATCATGCGTGCCGCGGGCGGAAGAATTCCTACGGACGGCAGGCTGAGAAACAAAAGAGCCCATTCCGCCAGCACCAGACCGAGGCTTACCAAAAAGGATACCGGAAGACAGGGCTTGGACGGTGTACCATAGTTATTGGATTTTAACCGTTCCAAATCCAGCAGCAGAGCGTCTTCATCGGCATAGCCGTGAATCGGATAATAACGTTCGGAAGTAGAACCGTTGGGTAATTTAACGACACAGCAGAGTTTCCATCCGCTGTGTCGTTTTAATATATATTTTACTTCCAAAAACTGTGGCACATAGGGAACAAGACTGTGCGGTTTTTCCATTGCTCTTTCCAAAATGGGCTGATTGCGGTATTTATCCAAAAGCGCACCGATTTCAAAATCCGTGAGAATGTTTCCAAGTAAAGTGTTTCGCTCTTTGGTCTGGGATTGAAGATTTACCACAAAAAGGCGCCAGTCGTTATCCCGGCAGAAAACATAGAGCTTTCGCTGGACTAAATAGCGGGTTCTGCTTATGAAAAGCAGGAGGGCAGTTGCAAACGCAGCTGCAAAAACGGCGGCAGATATTTCATCCCACTTGTAGGAAGAACGGAAAGTACTTTTGTTCTTTTCTGCCATCCATATTTTCATAAAGATATCCCGCGTCTCCTGTTTTATTTTTCTGCGTCCGTATTTTCTTCGGATTCGTCCGCATGTTTCTCTTCTTCGGCTTCCTCAGTAGGTTCTGCCGGTTCAGGCAATGTCATCAGCACCTTTACAATACGGTTCTGGTCGATTCCCTGAACCTTTAACTGAATACCGTTATCGAGAGTGACTTCCTCGCCGTCCTCCGGCAGGCGGTCCAGTTTTTCAATGATAATTCCGCCGATAGAGTCGTAATCCTCGCTGTCCAAATCCGTATCCAGCGCATCGTTGATGTCGTCTAACTTCATGCTGCCCTCCACCAGATAGGTGCGGTCATCCACTTCCTGAATCAGCTCTTCCTCGTCTGCATCATACTCGTCACGGATTTCTCCCACGATTTCCTCTAATAAGTCTTCCAGAGTAATCATACCGACGGTGGCGCCGTATTCGTTCAGAACAAAAGCGACGTTCATGGTCTTTTCGCGCATCTCGTACATCAAATCGGAAATCTTCTTATATTCATAAGTATAATGAGCGTCCCTCAGAATATCTTTCACATGGAAAGCGGATTCATCCTCGGTTAAAATAAAGTCCTTGATATTGATAAGACCGATGATATTGTCCTTGTCATCCTGATATACGGGAAGTCTCGTGTACATGGAATCACGGAAAACTTTTAATACATCGTCGTAGGTATCGTCCATATCCACGGTTACCATGTTGATGCGGGGAATCATAATATCCTTTGCCAAAGCATCGGAAAAATCGAACATATTGTAAATCATTTCTCTTTCTTCCGATTCAATGACACCGTCCTCATGGCTTACGTCAACGTAGGTTTTTAACTCGGTTTCCGTCATGGGATTTGCTTTTTTGTTAGGGTCAATATGAAGCAGACGCAGGAAACCGTTGGAAATCACATTCACAATGAAAATGACCGGCGTCAGTATGTACATTAATAAGTATATAATGTTACAGTAGAGCAGCGACAGCTTTTCGGAATAAAGAACTGCCCATGTTTTTGGTAAAATTTCTCCGCAAATCAGGACGACAACGGTAAGGACACCGGTTGCGATTCCGACAGGTACACTGATGCGCAGGGCAAGAGTCGTTGCAAGGGCTGATGCGGACAAATTTACAATATTATTGCCGATGAGAATCGTGCTTATCATTTTGCTGTATTTGTCAAGAATTTTGTTGACTTTGGCGGCACGCTTATTCCCGTCCTCCTCAAGAGCACGCATCCTGACACGGTTCACCGTGGAAAATGCTGTCTCCGCAGAGGAAAAGAAGCCCGATAGAAAAATAAGAACCAAAAGAACTACAAGTTGTATGACACCTGAGGTATCCAAGTAAAATTCACTCCTTCTTTAATAAAATAGTTTATAATGCTTCCAATATACAATAAAGGCAAAGCTGTTGTCAAGTTTTACCACGCCTCTGAATATAATCTTAACAATCAGAGATTCGTAGACAGAAGGAGGTCGTATGGAGAGAGAGTATGCCGGGGAGAAAGCTCCCGTCATTTTTTGCCTGAAATGCCTGTTGTTTTCCTACATATTGACAGCATTCTTGTTGCTGTTGCTTTCGTTTCTACTATATAAAGTGGGACTTACGGAGGCGGTGGTTTCCATTGCCATCATTGCAATTTATGTAGTTTCCACTTTCTTTGCGGGATTTGTGACCGGAAAGAAGATGCAGAGCCGGAGATTTCTCTGGGGACTTATGATGGGAGGGGGATATTTTCTGGTACTTTTACTGGTTTCTTTGCTGGTAAATCACACCGTCGGTTCGCTGGGAAATTCGGTTATGACAACACTTGCACTCTGCGCCTGCGGGGGAATGCTTGGCGGCATGGTTAGTTGATACATTTCGTTGACAAAAAAGCAGCTATATGGTATACTTCAAAATGTTTATTAGTCTATTGACTGCGAAAAGCGAAAGAAAGGTGTGTTATCCATATGAAACATATTAAGACTTTGACAACCAGAGATTTAAAAGAGTCCATGAAGAAGGGCGGATGCGGCGAGTGCCAGACTTCATGCCAGTCTGCTTGCAAGACCTCTTGTACAGTAGGCAACCAGAGTTGTGAAAAGATTAAATAATCGAACAGAGCGAAGAGAAAGACACTAGCGTAAGCAGCGATTTAGGTCGCTGCTTATTTATGCGTTAGAGGAAAGGAAAAAAATCTGTGATACACCAGTATAAAAACAATGGGTACAACATCGTTATGGATGTAAACAGCGGTTCTATCCATGTCGTGGATGATATTGTGTATGATATGATTCCATTGGTGGAGCCTCTTGTAAACGAGGGAATCAAGGATGCGGATACCATCAAGGCAGCAGTGCTGAATTTGGCGAATATTCCCTATCCGGAAGAGGAGATTACCGAGGCGGTGGACGAGGTTCTGGCTTTGGAGAAAGCCGGACAGTTGTTTGCACCGGACATTTATGAGAATTATGTTTTTGATTTCAAAAAGCGTCAGACTGTGGTGAAGGCACTCTGCCTGCACATTGCACATGACTGTAACCTTGCCTGCAGATACTGCTTTGCCGAAGAGGGAGAGTATCATGGCAGAAGAGCGTTGATGAGCTTTGAAGTGGGTAAAAAGGCTTTGGATTTTCTGGTGGCAAATTCCGGCAACCGGGTGAATCTGGAAGTGGACTTTTTCGGCGGCGAGCCCCTCATGAACTGGGAGGTGGTAAAGCAGCTTGTGGAATACGGAAGAAGTCTGGAAGAGCCTCACAACAAAAAGTTCCGTTTTACGCTTACCACCAACGGTGTTCTTCTGAATGATGAAATTATGGAGTTTCTGAATAAGGAAATGTCCAACGTGGTGTTAAGTATCGACGGAAGGAAAGAGGTCAACGACAGAATGCGTCCCTTCCGCGGAGGACAGGGCAGTTATGATATTATTGTTCCGAAGTTTCAGAAGGTGGCGGAGAGCCGCGACCAGATGAATTATTATGTGAGAGGAACTTACACCCATAACAATCTTGACTTTTCCGAGGATGTGCTGCATTTGGCGGATTTGGGATTCAAGCAGATTTCCGTGGAGCCGGTAGTGGCAAAGCCGGAAGATTCCTATGCTATTACGGAAGCGGATCTGCCCATTTTGAAAGAGGAATACGACAAGCTGGCGGTGGAGATGATTAAACGCCGCAAAGAGGGTAACGCATTCAATTTCTTCCACTTTATGATAGATTTGCAGGGAGGTCCCTGTGTGGCAAAGAGATTGTCCGGATGCGGTTCGGGAACAGAGTATCTTGCCGTAACTCCGTGGGGAGATTTATATCCCTGCCATCAGTTCGTCGGAAATGAAAAGTTCCTGATGGGCAATGTGGACGACGGAATTGTGCGCGAGGATATTCGGGACGAGTTCAAGTGCTGTAATGTCTATGCAAAGGAAAAGTGCAAAAAATGTTTTGCAAAATTCTATTGCAGCGGAGGCTGTGCAGCAAATTCCTACAATTTCCACGGCAATATCAATGATGCGTATGACGTTGGGTGTGAATTACAGAAAAAGCGTATCGAATGTGCCATTATGTTGAAGGCAGCAGAAAGCGAAGAATAAAAATTTAATATAAAAAACGAAAGGACAAAGGAAACATGAAAAAGAGTAGAGCCATTGTTGTACTGCTTTGCATTCTCCTTCTGTTAGCCGGAATTTCTTATGTGGATATTTACGGTATTGATGCAGCAGGAACGGGCAGTGCATCTGACATCAAGCTGGGTCTTGACCTTGCAGGCGGTGTCAGCATTACTTATCAGGTCGTTGGAGACGAGGCACCAAGTTCCACCGACATGAACGATACGATTGCCAAGCTGCAGAAGAGAGTAGAGAACTACAGCAAAGAAGCAATCGTATATCAGGAGGGATCCGACAGAATTAATATCGAGATTCCCGGCGTCAGCGATGCTAACGCAATTTTACAGGAACTGGGCAGACCCGGAGCACTGTACTTTATCTCACAGACAGATGCGGACGGCAACGAGAACTACACCAGACAGATGGTGCAGACAGAGAGCGGCTACGGATACGCCTATGTGCTGAATAAAACCATCGACGAGATGAAAGAGGACGGCTCCATCGTACTGGAAGGTACGGACGTAAAGAGCGCAACGGCAGGCGGTTCCAAGGACAACATGAACAATATCACCTATGCGGTTGATTTGGTAATGACGGACGAGGGTCGTGAGAAATTTGCGGCAGCTACCGAGAATGCCTATACAAAGAACGAGACACTTGGTATCTATTATGACGGAACGATTATCAGTGCACCTTCCGTAAACGGCGTATTTACCGACGGACATGCACAGATTACCCCTATGGAATCCTATGAAGCGGCTGAGAATCTGGCTTCCACCATTCGTATCGGTGGTCTGAAGCTGGAACTGGAAGAACTCCATTCCAAGGTTGTAGGCGCGCAGCTCGGTGTGGAGGCAATTCACACCAGCCTGATGGCAGCCGTTGTGGGTGTTATCGTTGTGGCAATCTTCATGATTGCAGTTTATTTTGTAGCCGGAGCAGCTTCCGTAATCGGTTTGCTTCTGTATGTGGCTCTGGTAGTTCTTCTTTTGAACGGATTTGACATGACACTGACCCTTTCGGGTATTGCAGGTATCATCCTCTCCATCGGTATGGCGGTGGATGCAAACGTAATTATCTTTGCCCGTATCCGTGAAGAGCTGGCAACCGGCAAGACCGTTAAGAGTGCTATCAAGATTGGTTTTGACAAAGCATTGTCCGCTATTATCGACGGAAATATTACAACCCTGATTGCGGCAGCCGTACTGCTTATCATTGCACCGGGAACCGTAAAGGGATTTGCACAGACTTTGGCACTCGGTATTGTTCTTTCTATGTTTACGGCATTAGTAGTGACCAGACTGGTAATGAACGCTTTCTATGCGCTGGGCATTAAGAACGAAAAATGGTACGGTGTTGCAAAGAATCACAAGCCGATTAACTTCCTGTCCAAAAAGGGTGTATTCTTCGGAATTTCGCTGGCAGTCATTGCCGCAGGATTCATTGTAATGGGTGTTTACAAAGTAAACAGCGGCGAAGCACTCAACTACAGTTTGGAATTTAAGGGTGGTACAGCAACCACAGTAACCTTTGACCAGTCCAGAACACTGGAAGAAATCAACAGTGACATTGTTCCTTTAGTAGAAGAGGTAACGGGAAGCACCGTACAGATTCAGACCGTACAGGACAGCAACGAGGTTATCTTTAAGACCAACTCGCTGGATACCGAGACAAGACAGGCATTAAACGATATGTTTGCCGAGAACTTCAATGTGGACGAGTCCCTGATTGAATCCGAGACTATCAGTTCCACTATCAGCAGCGAGATGAAGTCCAAGACCATTCTTTCCGTGGCAGTGGCAATCGTATGTATGCTGATTTATATCAGAATCCGTTTCAAGGATATTCGTTTCGGTATCAGCAGTATTGCAGCCCTGCTGCATGACGTACTGGTTGTTCTTACCTTTTATGCGGTTGCAAGAATTTCCATCAGCAACACGTTTATCGCATGTATGCTGACCATTGTCGGATATTCCATCAATGCGACCATCGTTATCTTCGACCGTGTGCGTGAAAACATGGCGGTTATGACGAAGAAGGATGAGTTGCAGGATGTGGTAAACCAGAGTATTACACAGACTTTGTCAAGAAGTGTGTTCACCTCCCTGACAACCTTTGTTATGGTTGCGTGCCTCTATATTATGGGCGTTACCAGTATCCGTGACTTTGCACTGCCTTTGATGGTAGGTATTGTGTGCGGTGCTTACTCTTCCGTATGTCTTGCAGGCGCTATATGGTATATTCTCCGTAAAAAGTTCCCGCCCAAGGCTAAGAACTAGGAGTCGGATTGAAAGAATTAATAATAGACAAAAAATCCTGCGTGGTGTTATGAAACACTGCGCAGGATTTTTTTGGACTGATAGCACAAAACGCTGTGTGTTTTTGGGCACACATTTTTATAAACGTTTTGGAACGGTTTCGATAAGTCTCTATTTTGTCTGAGCTTCGTTGTAAGCGGCAAGCATACGCTTTCTGACATCCGCACCTTTATCTGCAAAATCCGCCAGAAATACCTGAGGGGAATTATCGTCGCAGGTATCGTCCGCTTCCACAATCAGAACCGAGGCGTCCTTGGAAAGGGTGTGGGTGTGGTAGGAACCCTGTTTTACATTAAAAATCTTGCCGGGTTTCAGGGCAACGGCATGAACCTTTTCCAGACTTTCATCCTCTGCCAGAAACAGCGTGCAACTGCCGGAGAGAAGAATAAATGCCTCGTCCGTCAGACTGTGCTGCTGGAAATTGGAGATATTTTCAATTTCCAGTTCGGGGTGATAGTTGAGCATTGCTACGCGGAAATCACGGCAGTGAATCAAAGGCTGATAGCCGATTCCGTCAAACGTGAGAACTTCCATTAAGTGCTGTGTGTTTTCCATGATGCCTCCTTAGAAATGAAATAATTGGATCGGTTGTTTTTATAGTTCATCATTAAAAACAGTATAACATGAAAAAAACGTTTTGACAAATTTTTTGCAAACATACGGGGTGTAGCGATTTACAGCCGGTTGTGGTAAGATAGAGTGCAGAGTAAAAAAGAACAAAATGCAGCAGTTGGAAGGAACGAACAGAAGATGGAAAAATGGTATGTGGCAGCGAAGAAAGCCGATTTTGAGGCGTGGGCAAAAGAATTTGGAATCAGCACGGTGCTTGCGAGAATTTTGCGGAATCGGGATTTGACGGAGGAAAAAGAGGTGCAAAATTTCCTCTACGGAACTTTGCAGGACTGCCATTCCCCGTGGCTGCTTAAGGATATGGACAGGGCGGTGGAGGAACTGCAAAAATCATTGGAGCAAAAGTGTGCTGTCCGGGTTATCGGGGACTATGACGTGGACGGAATTTGTTCCTCCTATATTCTGACAAAGGGACTGCAAATTCTGGGGGCGGATGTGGATACGGCGATTCCCCATAGAATTCATGACGGTTACGGATTAAACGAGCATTTGATAGAGGAAGCGGCAAAGGACGGAATCGGCATGATTGTCACCTGTGACAACGGAATTGCAGCGGCAAAACAGGTGGAGGCGGCAAATGCCATGGGAATCCGTGTCATTGTGACGGACCACCATGAAGTCCCTTATGTGGAAGAAAACGGCGTCCGCCGGGAAATGCTTCCCCCCGCACTGGCGGTGGTGGATCCGAAAAGGGAGGACTGTCCTTATCCGTATAAAAATATCTGTGGTGCAGTGGTGGCGTATAAGCTGATACAGGCATTGGCGGAAAAAACAGGGAGCGTGGGACTTACAGAAGCCATGGAGGAGTTTTTGGAGTTTACGGCGCTTGCCACGGTGTGCGACGTGATGGAGTTAAAAGGGGAAAACCGAATTCTTGTGAAAGAGGGCTTAAGCAGGATGAAACATTCCCAAAACGAGGGACTCCGTGCGCTGATGGAGGTTAATGAGATTGTGCCCGATAAGCTGTCCGCCTATCATTTGGGATTTGTCATCGGTCCCTGCCTGAATGCCACCGGCAGACTGGACACGGCAAAGAGGGCACTGGAGCTTTTGCAGAGCATGACAAAGGTGGACGCCATGAGTGCGGCGAGGGAGTTAAAAGATTTAAACGACAGCCGTAAAAATCTGACCGCACAGGGAGTGAAGGAAGCGGAAGCGTATATTGCGGAAAATCATCTGGAACATGACAAGGTCATGATTGTGTATCTGCCCGACGTGCACGAAAGCCTTGCGGGAATTATCGCCGGGCGAATCCGTGAAAAATACAATCATCCGGTCTTTGTTCTCACAAAGGGCGAGGAAGGCGTAAAGGGCTCAGGACGCTCCATAGAAGGGTATCATATGTATGAAGCCATGACAAAGGTGAAGCAGTATTTTACAAAATTCGGAGGTCATAAGCTGGCGGCGGGACTTTCCATGCGGGAGGAGGATATAGAGAGCCTCAGAAAGACCTTGAATGAGGAATGTACTCTGACGGAGGAGGACTTTTTGCCGAAGGTACATATAGATGTGCCCATGCCCCTTGACTATGCGACGGAAGGGCTGGCGGAGGAGCTGGAAAAGCTGGAGCCTTTCGGAGTGGGGAATCCGAAGCCGCTGTTTGCACAAAAGAATTTGATTTTCCGGGCGGGTTACCGCATGGGAAGTAAAGGGAATTTCGCGAGATACCGTGTCGAGACGCTGGAAGGACGGGAACAGTGGCTGGTATTTTTCGGGGATTTGGAGCGGTTTCACGCTTTTCTGGATGAAAAGTACGGCGCAGGCAGCAGTGAGGCATTATATGCGGGAAAGGGCGAATTCCCGGTAGCTGTGGTCTATCAGCTTGGAAGAAATACCTATAAGGGAAAGACAAGCATGCAGTATATCATGCAGAATTTCTGTTGATTTTTTTTAATGTATTCTTTATGCTTTTCTTATATTTTGAACACAGAATGAACACATTTCACCAGTAGTATATATCTTAGATAGTTGATGAACTCACTATCTCCCCCCTCATAAGAAAGCGGAAAGGCTCCGGTGATACCGGAGCCTTTCTGTGTGTTTGGAAGTAAAACAAGATAGCTTCTACTTTATAAAATGAAAATTTATTTTTTAGAATTAAATTATAATTCGTACATATTCCGGACACATTTTCTCTGTAATATGTATTTCAGATAGTTGATGAACTCACTATCTCCCCCCCTCATAAGAAAATAGTAAAAGCGCCCCGGTTCGTCCGAGGCGCTTTTACGTTGCATCGAAATATCAAAGCGTTCGTACCGAAACTTAAGCGCCAAAACAACAGCGTCATAACACAAACGCAACTCAAGGAATTTAGGGGTGGTGCAATCTCATAAAATAGAGTAAAATAGAAGAAGTATGTAAACGCAAAGACGGCAGAAAGGCACGGTGGGGCAAAATGGAAATCACAAGCAGGAAATTAGCGGATTTATTGGATAAATTGAAATATGAGTGTGTAAGGGGTACTTTGGAAAAGGAAGTCGGGGCAGTGATTTACGATTCCCGCAAGGTGGCGCCGGGGTGTCTGTTTATCTGCATTTCGGGGGCAAACTTTGACGGACATGAATTTGCGGCGCAGGCGGTGGAAAAGGGCGCAGACGTTTTGGTAGTGGAGAAAGACGTGGAACTGCCGAAAGAGGCTGACGTCACGGTCATAAAGGTGGAAAATACCCGTTATGCCATGGCGTTTATCTCCGCGGCATGGTTCGGTCATCCGGCGGAGAAACTGAAGGTCATCGGAATCACCGGAACAAAGGGAAAAACCACGACCACCTATCTGGTAAAATCCATTCTGGAGAATGCAGGCTATAAGGTTGGATTAGTGGGAACCATCGAGGTTATTATCGGGGATGAGCATATTCATGCGCAGAACACCACACCGGAATCCTATCTTTTACAGGAATATTTTGCAAAAATGGTTGAGGCGGGACTGGATACGGTAGTGATGGAGGTTTCGTCGCAGGCACTGATGTTACACAGAACGCAGGGCTTTGTGTTTGATTACGGTATTTTCACTAACCTTGAGCCGGATCATATCGGACCGAACGAGCACGCAAGTTTTGAAGAATATATGGCATGCAAGGGTCTGCTGTTCAGGCAGTGCAGAATCGGTATTGTGAACGGGGACGACAGCCACACCAAAAAGGTTGTGGAGGGTCATACCTGCAAACTGGAAAATTACGGATTGGGAAAAGAGTGCGAGCTGCGCGCGGAGAATCTGAAACTGGTACATAAACCGGGAGAACTGGGTGTCTGCTTCCATGTGGCAGGTTTGATGGACTTTGACGTGGAGGTTCCCACACCGGGCAGATTCAGCGTGTATAATGCGCTGGCGGCAATCGCTATCTGCCGTCATTTTCAGGTGAAAGAGGAAAATATCTGCAAGGCATTGCTGGCGGCACATGTAAAAGGAAGAATCGAGATGGTGAAGGTGTCGGATCAGTTCACACTGTTGATTGATTACGCGCACAATGCCATGGCACTGGAGAGCCTTTTGACCACGTTAAAAGAATACGAACCCCACCGTCTGGTGTGCCTGTTCGGATGCGGAGGAAACCGTTCCAGACAGCGCCGCTTTGAGATGGGCGAGGTGAGCGGAAAACTGGCGGATTTCACCATTATCACTTCGGATAATCCCCGGTTTGAGGAGCCGCAGGCAATTATAGAGGACATCAAGACCGGCATGGCGAAAACAGACGGAAAATATGTGGAAATCTGTGACCGCAAGGAGGCAATCGCCTATGCCATTGACCATGGCGAGCCGGGGGATATTATTGTGTTGGCAGGAAAAGGCCACGAGGATTATCAGGAGATTAAGGGCGTAAAGTATCCGATGGACGAGAGGGATTTGATTCGGGATATTATGAAGACACGCCGGAAAACAGAGGAATAACACTTGAAGGAACGATATGCGGACATTATTGTGGATATTTCCCACGAAAAACTGGATAAACCCTTTCAGTACCGGATTCCGGATTCCCTCCGGGACGTGCTGGAGGTGGGAATGTGCGTCAGAATTCCTTTCGGCAATGGCAATAAAGTCATAAAGGGTTATGTGATACAGATAAGCGAACGGTGCAATTTTGACCCGGCGAGAATCAAGGACATTGCGGGAATCGTGGAAAAAGAGGTTTCTGTGGAGGACAGAATGATTGCGCTGGCGGCGTGGATTCGCAAGAATTACGGTTCCACCATGATACAGGCGTTAAAAACAGTGCTTCCGGCAAAACAGTCCGTGAAAAAGTTAGAGCATAGGCGGCTTAAGCGGCGGATGAACCGGGAGGAACTCACAGCCCTTATGGGGGAATGTGAAAGAAAGCACCAGACCGCAAAGGCAAGGCTTTTAAAAGAGCTTATCGGTCAGGAGGAGATTCCGAGGGAGTGGGTTACGGGCAAACTTGGCATTTCCGTGGCTACAATTCGCAGCCTGGCGCAGGCGGGAGCACTTTCGGAGGTCAGTCAGGACAGTTACCGCAATCCGGTGAAATTAAGCGCAACAGAGGAGCACCGAAATGCGCTGAGCGAAGAGCAGCGCCGTATTGTGGAGGAAGTCATAAAAGATTACGATGCCGGGAGACGGGAAACTTACCTGATTCACGGCATTACCGGAAGCGGCAAGACGGAAGTTTATATGCAGCTTGTGGAGGAGATATTAAAGAGGGGAAAACAGGGCATTATCCTGATTCCGGAAATTGCGCTGACTTATCAGACATTGCTCCGATTTTACAAAAGATTCGGCGACAGGGTGAGCGTCATGAATTCCACCCTTTCTCCGGGAGAAAAATATGACCAGTGCGAGAGAGCCAAGAGAGGGGAAATTGACGTCATTATCGGGCCGAGGTCGGCTCTTTTTACGCCTTTCCCCAATCTGGGACTGATTATCATTGACGAGGAACATGAGGGAAGCTACAAGAGCGAGCAGACCCCCAAGTACCATGCAAGGGAGACGGCGGAGGAGGTTGCAAGACTGTGCGGCGCCAGCGTGGTGTTAGGGTCGGCAACCCCCTCTCTGGAGGCATATTATCGTGCCAGCGAGGGAGAATACCGTCTGTTTACCCTGAAAGAGCGGCTGACCGGCGGAGAACTGCCCACGGTGTATACCGTGGATTTGCGTCAGGAGCTCAAGGAGGGAAACCGCTCTATTTTCAGCCGGAAGCTGCAGGAACTGTTAGCGGACAGACTGCAAAAGGGAGAGCAGAGCATGCTCTTTTTAAACCGCAGAGGGTATGCGGGTTTTATTTCCTGCAGGGCATGCGGTCAGGTGATGAAATGTCCCCACTGTGACGTGTCGTTGTCCGAACACAAAAACGGCATGCTTGTGTGCCATTACTGCGGATATGCGGAGCCGAAGCCGAAGGTGTGCCCGAAATGCGGCTCACGGTATATCAGCGGATTTAAAGCGGGCACGCAGCAGATAGAGGAAAAGCTGAAAGAACTTTTTCCGGGGGTGCGTACGCTGCGGATGGATGCGGATACGACGAAAACAAAGGACAGCTATGAGCAGATTTTATCCCGGTTTGCCAATGAAGAGGCGGATGTGCTGATTGGAACGCAGATGATTGTGAAAGGGCATGATTTCCCCAAGGTGACGCTGGTGGGAGTGCTGGCGGCGGATTTATCTCTGGGCGTGGGAGATTACCGCGCCGGAGAGCGGACATTCCAGCTTCTCACTCAGGCGGTGGGCAGAGCCGGGAGAGGAAGCCTCCCCGGTGAGGCAGTGATTCAGACCTATCAGCCGGAGCATTATGCGGTAGTACATGCGGCAGAGCAGGATTACGAGGGCTTTTATGAGGAGGAAATTCTGTACCGGGAAATGGGAGATTATCCTCCGGTGGCACATATGCTGGCAGTACAGATTTTTTCCCGTGAGGAAAATGACGCAAAACAGCTAGCAGAGAGACTGGCAGAGGTGGTAAAGTCTATGGGGGCGCATGTAATAGGTCCCGCACCGGCTACCATCGGGAGAATTAATGATATTTTTAGATTTGTTTTCTATGTGAAAGACCCAAAATATGATAAACTGGTACAGACAAAGGACATAATGGAAGAAAAGCTGAAGCTGTGGCAGCCTAAGCGCGAATCGGTGCAGTTTGATTTTGACCCGGTAAACATTATGTAAGAACGGAAAGGAACGGTAATTAAAATGGCAATTCGCAATATCAGAGAATACGGAGACGAGGTACTTACTAAAAAGTGTAAAGAGGTAACGGAAATGACACCCCGCTTAAAGGATTTGGTGGGAGATATGTTGGAAACCATGTATGAGGCAGGCGGCGTGGGACTTGCAGCACCTCAGGTTGGTATCTTAAAAAGAATCGTGGTTATCGACGTGACCGGAGATGACCCTCATATTCTGATTAATCCCAGAATCGTGGAATCCAGCGGAGAACAGACAGGCACGGAAGGCTGTCTGAGCGTGCCCGGCAAATACGGAATCGTCACAAGACCCAACTATGTGAAGGCAGTGGCATTAGATATCGATATGAAACCTATCGAGCTGGAAGGAACGGAATTCCTTGCACGGGCAATCTGCCACGAGTTGGATCATTTGGACGGACATCTCTATGTGGAAAAGGCAGAGGGACCTTTGCAGGATGCCGTGTATGAGGAAGAAGAGGAAGAGTAAGATTGAAAAATAAAATTTTTCAATCACGAGATTTGTGTCTGCGTGCACTTGACACAAACTCGCTATGCGCAAAGAACGTGCGCAGAAATGAGGAAAAAGATGAAGATAGTTTTTATGGGAACCCCTGATTTTGCGGCAGGGGCGCTGCAGGCTCTGATTGCTGCAGGACATGAGATTACGGCAGTGGTGACACAGCCGGATAAACCAAAGGGAAGAAGCAAGGAACTGCAATTTCCGCCGGTGAAGGAATGTGCCATAAAGAATGGGATTCCTGTGTTTCAGCCGGTTAAAATCAAGACACCGGAGGCGGTGGCGCAGCTTAAGACTTACGAGGCGGACATTTATGTGGTGGCGGCTTTCGGACAGATTTTATCACAGGAGATTTTGGATATTCCGAAGTACGGATGCCTGAATATCCATGCGTCCCTGCTGCCCAAATATAGAGGCGCTTCCCCCATACAGCATGTCATTATTGACGGGGAAAAGGAGACAGGTATTACCATTATGCAGATGGATGCGGGACTGGATACCGGTGATATGCTGTATCAGAAAAAGGTCGCCATTTCCCCGGAGGACACTTTTGAAACCCTGCACGACAAGCTGATGGTGCTGGGCGGAGAGGCCATTGTGGAGGCCTTGCCGTTACTGGTGGCAGGAAAGCTCACACCACAGAAACAAAAAGATGAGGAGAGCTGTTATGCCTCCCTGATTCGCAAGGAAATGGGAATCATAGATTTTGAAAAGGGTGCAGCAGAGGTAGACCGGCTGATTCGTGGTATGAATCCATGGCCCAGTGCCTATACTTTTTACAGAGGCAAGCAGTTAAAAATCTGGAAAGCTGTCCCTGTACCGAATGAAGAGGGCGAAAAGGCGAAATCCGGATGTGTGCTTAAGCTGGCAAAGGATTCTTTTGATGTGGCATGCGCAGACGGTGCCATTCGGATTTTGGAATTGCAGCTTGAGGGGAAAAAACGCATGAGCACCCATGATTTTCTGCTTGGTGTAAAGCCTGAGATTGGTGAAAAACTGGGCAGATAACGGGTAGAAAAGTAACTGACGGATTTTTGCGCAGCAGGCAACTGCAGAAAAGAGGTATATATGGGTTATTACGGATATGGTTACGGAATGTATTTTGACCCTACCTATGTGCTGGTGATTATCGGAATGATTCTGTGTCTGGGTGCCAGTGCACTGGTGAACAGCACGATGAGAAAGTACAGCAGAGTGAGAAACATGAGCGGACTTACCGGGGCGGAGGCTGCCAGACGGATTCTCAACAACGAAGGACTATATAATGTACAGATAGAGTGTCTGCAAAAGGACAGCGGAGACCATTATGACCCCAGAACCAACACGGTACGTCTTTCTTACGGAAATTATAATTCCGCTTCCATCACGGCGGTAGGTGTTGCGGCGCATGAGTGCGGACATGCCATTCAGCATGCAAAGGGATATGCTCCCCTGTCCATCCGTTCCGCACTGGTTCCGGTGGTAAATATCGGAAGCCAGCTTGGCGTTCCACTGATTTTATTGGGTGTTCTTTTAAGCTGGAATCAGGTATTGATTCAGATTGGTATCTGGGCATTTGCATTATCCGTGCTGTTTCAGTTAGTGACACTGCCGGTGGAATTTAACGCGTCCAGAAGGGCAGTGACAAAGGTGGAGCAATACGGTCTTTTAACCTCGGAGGAAAATAAGGGGTGCAAAAAGGTACTGACGGCGGCAGCGCTTACCTATGTGGCAGCGGCGGCTTCCGCAATTCTGCAGCTTCTGCGGCTGGTTCTTTTGTTTGGAAATAATCGCAGGAGGCGTGATTAAGCATGGAAAACACCAGAGAAATCGTGCTGGACACATTGCTGGTTTTGGAGAGGGGAGAGGAGTTCTCCCACAGACTGTTAAAAGCAGTGCTGGATAAATACGACTATTTGGACGGCAGGGATAAGGCGTTTATCAAACGGGTAACGGAAGGGACGTTGGAAAGGCAGCTGGAGCTGGATTACTATCTGGATGCCTTTTCGTCCGTTCCGGTGCGTAAAATGAAGCCGCTGATTCGCTGCCTCCTTCGCATGAGTGTTTACCAGATACTTTATATGGATTCCGTTCCCGACAGCGCTGCCTGCAATGAGGCATGTAAACTGGCGGATAAACGGAAGTTCCATAATCTGAAAGGATTTGTAAACGGCGTACTGCGTAAAATCGCCAAAAACAAAACCGAACTTCCCATACCGGATAGGGAGAAGGATTTCAGTGGATATCTGAGCGTTAAGTATTCCATGCCCCTCTGGCTGACACAGCGGTTTTTAGAGGAATACGGAGAAGAGGTAACGGTGAAGCTCTTAGAGGGACTGATGCAGGTTCATCCGGTATCCCTTCGTTTTGATTCGAGGCTTTCCGAAGCGGAGAGAGAGGATTATGTAAAGCAGATACGGAATACCGGAGGACAAATCAGCCAAAGCGAATACCTGCCCTATGTGTATACGGTACAGAATACAGAGGGAATCGGTGAATTGCCCGGTTTTGAGGACGGAGTGTTTACCGTGCAGGACGTAAGCTCCGGGCTCGCGGTGGAGGCGGCAGAAATCGGCAGACAGGATTTTGTCATGGACATCTGCGCAGCACCGGGAGGAAAGAGTATTCTTGCGGCGGAAAAGGCAGAATGTGTGCTTTCCAGAGATGTATCCGAAAATAAAGCTGCGTTGATAGAAGAAAACCTGTCCCGCATGAATGTGGAAAATGCAAAGGTACAGGTGCAGGATGCCACCGTTTTTGACGAAACGTACCGGGAGAAGGCGGACGTGGTGCTTATGGATGTGCCCTGTTCCGGACTGGGTATTATCGGCAAAAAGCGGGATATTAAGTATCATGTGACGCCGGAAAGCCTCAAGGAGATTACACAGCTTCAGAGAAGCATTGTGGAAAACAGCTGGCAGTATGTGAAACCCGGCGGTGTTTTGCTGTACAGCACCTGTACGGTCAATCCGGAAGAAAACGAAAAAATGGTACAGTGGATTACAGAACACCTGCCGTTTGAACCGGAATCCCTTGAAAACTGCATTCCGGAAAATTTATGGAAACAGCGGGAAGAATTGAGACAGGCGTCAAATCAGCAGGCGGTACAGAATTTAAGTGACGGGGAAAAGGCGTGCTGTATTCAGCTTTTGCCCGGATATATGCAGGCGGACGGCTTTTTCTTCGCAAAATTCCGCAGAGTGAGGTAACTATGACACAAAAGACAGATATAAAATCACTGCCTCTTTCCGATTTGAAAAAGGAACTGGAGAGCAGGGGAGAAAAAGCATTCCGTGCAAAGCAGATGTATGAATGGATGCACAAGAAGCTGGCGCGCAGCTTTGACGAGATGACGAATTTATCCAAGGATTTTCGGGAAAAGTGTAAGGAATGGTATTCCTATACCGCACTTCAGGCAGTGAGGGTGCAGGAATCCAAGATAGACGGCACCAAAAAATTTCTGTTTGCCCTTGCGGACGGAAACGTGGTGGAAAGTGTATGGATGAAATACCAGCATGGCAACAGTGTGTGCATTTCCTCACAGGTGGGCTGCCGTATGGGCTGTCGGTTTTGTGCGTCCACATTAGACGGGCTGGAGAGAAATTTAACGCCCTCCGAAATGCTTGACCAGATTTATGCCATTACTGTGCTGACGGGGGAGAGAGTTTCCAACGTGGTAGTGATGGGAACGGGAGAACCCATGGATAATTTTGACAATCTGCTTGTGTTCCTTGAAATGCTGACGGACGAGAACGGTCTGAATATCAGCCAGAGAAATGTGACGGTATCGACCTGCGGCATTGTGCCGAGAATGAGGCAGCTTGCAGAGAAACATTTACAGATTACACTGGCACTGTCACTGCACGCCACAACGGATGAAAAGAGAAAGAACTTAATGCCGATTGCAAACCGGTATTCCATAGCGGAACTGATGGATGTATGCCATTATTATTTTGAACAGACGGGCAGACGTATCACGTTTGAGTACAGTCTGGTGGGCGGAGTAAACGACACGGACGAGGATGCCGCGGAGCTGACGGCACTGGCAAAACCGCTCTGCTGCCACATCAATCTGATTCCGGTGAACCCCATAAAAGAGAGAGATTACGTGCAGTCGGACGCAGAGCATATCAGGCGGTTCAAAAATAAACTTGAAAAAAACAGAATAAATGTTACTATTAGAAGGGAAATGGGACGGGACATTGACGGAGCTTGCGGTCAGTTGCGCCGTAGATTTAAGGAAACCTCTGAAATGCTGTAAAAATGGGCATTTCAGAGGTTTTTCATTTTTTTAAGATAATTTTTAATAATCGAACAAATGTACGGTTGACAAGTAACTTTTGGTGTGATAAGGTGTGGTTAGTGGAGACGTAAGACGCACGTAAGACGCAAAATGCCCTAGAAAACACAAAAATGAAAAATGCGTCTTACGTCATGCAAAAGGAGGTTAGCAAATGGCTGGAAAACGCAGTAATGGTGAGGGTTCTATCAGTTATGATTCACGCAGAAAACGATACAGAGCAAAAGTTACTATAGGATGGGATTTAGATGAAAAAACGGGTAAATCAAAACAAATAGTCAAAAATTTAGGTTCAAATTTTAAAACTAAAGGCGAAGCTAGTAAAGCATTAGCCAAGTACCTAGATAATCCCTACGATATTGATAACAAAAATATTACGTTTTCTGAATTATATAATAAATGGTATGAATATTTTCTAAAAACGCATGAGTCTCAAAGATTTCGATTAAAAGCTGCTTACGCATATTGTTCAACTATTTATAATAAAAAGTTTAGAGAATTGTCTATATTAGATATGAAGAATGTAATAGAAAACGGAACAAGAATTGATACAAGAGGAAAAAATAAAGGAAAGGAAGTTAAAGCAACACCTCAAACCAAAGAAAGTATTAAATATCTTTTTAACCATATATATGACTATGCGTTAGAGGCTAGAATATGTGATATAAATTATGCAAGAAATTTTTCACTTAGCAAAGAAATATTTAAACAAAAAGAAAAAGAAAAAATACCAAAAGATCCTTTTACAGAAGAACAATTGAGCAAATTATGGGAAAGCATAGAGTTCGTTCCATTTTCCGACATAATTATTTTTGCTTGTTATAGTGGATGGCGACCGAGTGAATTAATATCATTAAAAGTTGAAAACGTTAATTTAGAGCAAGGGTATATTCGAGGTGGAATTAAAACAGATTCAGGGAAAAATAGATTGGTTCCTATTCATTCATTAGTCAAACCTATAATAGAAAAGTATTATAATGAGGCAATCAAAATAGGTAGTAGGTATTTATTTAATGATGTTTCAAAGAAAAAAGGTATAGGATTATCATATGACCAATGGCTGTCAAGATTTTCAAAGATTATTGATAAATTAAAATTTGAAGGTAATTTAACACCTCATAGCACTCGACATACGTTTATTACAAAAGCCAAATATGTTAAAATGAATGAATATATTTTGAAGCAAATTGTAGGTCATAAAATTGGAGATTTAACAGAAAAGGTTTATACACACAGAGAAATAGAAGAATTGATTTCAGAGATAGAAAAAATAAAGAAATAATATATGTATTGATTTATAACGAGTTTTTTGAATCAGAGCGTAAAAAATAGGGAATATATCAAAACGATATATTCCCTAAAATTATTTTTGTAATTCTAAAATTTTGCTTGCCATCAATTTTGGATCAATGACGTTGATAAATGCTCCATATAGTTCTAAAAAGCTATTCAATACAATGTCTTTTGAGATTTCAGTAGGGCGATAAGTTCTGCCCAATACTTTACCACTGTGTTCAATACCGACTACTTCTACTAACCCCTCATTTAATAATTTACGCAGAACGGCAGTGACGGTACTCTGTGTCAATCCAAGCCGTGCATTGACAATATCTGTAGCCATCATAGGTTCATCTGTTCTCCATAAAATGTTTAATACATCTAATTCTCTTGGATTCAGCATATATAATCATCCCTTTACATTATTTTGTAAAAGAATTATACCATATTTTACCAGAAAAACAAATAATATTTTAAGCCTACATTTTTATAACATTGTGTATATATTATTTATCCCACTATCAAATGATCTGACATAACAATTTTACTAAGATATACATTAAAATATCCACTACCAAAACCACTGCCTTGAGCAATACAATATAAAGATTGTATTCCTGTTAGTTTGGATACATCAAGCGAGAACTCGGCATATTTATTATATGCAATTCCCTCTCCATAAGTACCGATAGAAGTTCCATTTGTTTTTGATGCAATATGAATAGCACCAGATGTTGTTGTATTAAATCCTATATAAATATTTAAAGTGTCTTGTGTAGAGCCGCTGGGTTTACAATCATTATCTTGTGCATATACTCGCACCTTACAAGAATCATAATTAGTACAATCAATAGCATTAAAATGACATAAATTAGCATTAGGAGTATTTTCAGATATTCCATTTTGTCCAACAGAAACGAACCATCTATAAGTCTCTACGCCAGCATTGTCTCCACCATCGAAAATTGCTTTTCCAGCATATTTAAATATTGCATAAGCTGTAGTATTATTAGTTAACTCCAAATTTGTAATAGTTTTTTGCCATACAGTAGTTGTATTATTATTGCTCCAACCCATGAAAGTCGCTCCAGAACGACTTGGATTTGCTACAGTAAATTGGGGGTTTGCATATGTATTTGCAGTGCTATAATACCTTGTTTTACCATACGCAGATGTTGCGCTATTAGCAACAACAGTTAATGTAATTGTCTGCTGATACAAACTATATAAGTTCATTGACCATACTGACTCAGGTACATTAAATTCAACATTATTCGCATAAGTTGCTTTTGCGTCTGCCAGAGTATTATCTTTAACCCATCCTGTTGCAGACCAACCAGCTTTAAGATTTTGTGTAAAATTACATTTAGGATTTTGGTAATCGCCGTTATTATAGTATCGTGTTTTGGAAACAACGGTAGGAGTTGTAGTATAGTATACGTTAATTGTTACATTTCGTTTAAATACCGCATACAATGTTATTGGATCATCACCCATAATTTTACTTGTGAGAACATTACCATCGGCAGTAGCATTTTCACGCCAACCAACAAAAGTCCAGTCTTTTTTTTGTGGTGTAAAAGTAGTAGGAGATAAGCAAGATGTATCGCTATCGACCTCTTCCTGATAACTTAAATTAGTATCCACTTTATATGTAACTATATTCCCGGCAGAATACACTCGTTTATTACCGAGATATGCTTTTTTAATTTTTGATGCACCGAGATATAATTTATATCCCCTTGTACCAATAAATACTTTTCCCATTCAATTATCCCCCTACTCTATTAAATAAAATGTTGTAGGATGACTTGCTGCATCATCGGGTAGTTTCGGTACTACTTTAAGTTCTGTAATGCTACCATCCGCAGTAATATCTTTTAAAAAAGTTTCAACGTCTTTTCCATTTTCCAATTCAACATCCTTAGCAAGTTGCCATTCGGAAGTTTTTTCGTATGTGTTATTTGTTCTATCTACTAGCATTCTTCTAATACATCGAATTACGCCCATTTTAATCCCTCCTTATAACTTTGGCTGAACCCAATATATTTTTCCTTCCATCTGTTCAGGTGTAGGCTGTTCAACCGAATAAAATGTATCTGCATCGGCAGATAAATTAAGAACATATGCTTCTAATTCCAATATTGTTTTTTTAATTCCATTCAAAATAGCAGCACGAATACCTTTTTCACATTTGGTTTCATCCAGCTCTTGTACCGCTTCAGAATATTTTGTTTGATCAATCTTAATTTTGTAATTTTCCAACATTGAAATATCTTCAATATCCAAATCGTTCAAGGGTATTCTTTTATTCATTTCTTCCATCTATAGCACCTCACTCTATTGGTTCAATCCAATAGCTTCCTTCAGCATAATCAAGAGTGGGTTTAGTCTTAGATACAACTGTTCCATGAAGAAGTCTTGAATAGATACCAATGTTCTGAATCTCCTCTTTCAATAAATTCAGTTTTGATGCATTAATCCAATAATCTTCTAATTCTTGAGAATGTGATTCTTTAAGTGCTAATGCACTGTCTATATTCCCGTCTCTAATAAATTTGTAGTACTGAGATATAATCTCTTTTACAGAATCATCTATATCTTTAAAATCATTCAAATTTAAAAGAGAGTCAGGAAATTGACTTCCTGACTCTCTTGAATACGTTGTACTCATATTTCACCATCCTTATTTATTCGTATAATTGCATAAACCGATACATTGTAATTTCACTTGTGCCTGAATCGAAATTCTGATTTATAGACTTTATAATATAAGCACACTCATTGCTTTCTTGTAGTTTTTTATAATATACTTTGACATTAACATCTAGCCATGGTATTAATTTTGTGCTAAGCTCCATAATTGTATTCTTTTACAAAGTTAAAATCATCGGCTGTATTAACTGGAATAGTAAAGATAGTAACCCAGTTCATTGTACCTTTTTCACGTCTTTTTATAATTATTGTGTCGGTGTTTTTTAACGAAAAACCAGTATTTCCACCATCTAACGAAGTAGAAAAATCAGCATTAATTTTTGTACTATATTCCCACGAATCAGTGATATTCTGAGCAGTTTTATTTGGGTCTGCGCTAAGAAAAAGATGATCGTATGTTCCATCTTTAAGCTGAATCTTCTGAGTATTTCCTATTCCTGTATAATTCGGTGTCATAGCGTATAATCCGCTGCACACATCAAATCCAATAAACATTCGTAATCATCCCTTTCTTATTGATAATAGGCTTCCAATGAATATAATCCATTGTTTCGTGTAATTTCATATATAACCAATGCAGTTTTATTATATTCGCCAACAGATGTTCTAAGAACATTACTATCTGTATCGGTAATAGCATTCTCATTTGTATCCGCAGCTAGTTTACCCAAAATATTTTTATAGATAACATAGCTATTATTAACGTCTAATTTACAGTAATAAACTCCATCTATTGATATTAAAGAAATATGTACTTCTCCCGTATCGCCAATGATATTTATAAAATTACTTAATGGAATATTTCTAGCTTTTACAACCAAAGAAAAATCGGTAATGTCGCTTACTTTATAAGTTACAGAATTATCCGTTAAAGTTAATTCTCCATCTTTTAAAGTGTAATTATTATTTTCCAATTCGTAATCAGTGAAAGCAATGTTAGTGGAAATAATAATTTTCCCATCCTTATTTTCCGCTGATAAGACGATATTTGTAGGCACAGAATCATATTTTACATAAATGTTAATGTATCCTGTATCTAATGAAAATCCATATTGTGACTTACCAACTGCTCGAATATAATAGCTAGTCAAGTTATCTAATCCATAATATGTATGATTGGTAAGTGAATAATAAATAGAAGATTGAGATAATTCATTTTTATTTTCATCATACAAATAGTACACAAGCTCACTTATTGAATCATCTTCTGATTGAATAAAAGTTGTTTCTAATGCTAAAATAGCAGTAGAAACAATATCTTTATTATTAATATTAGAGAAATAAAATTGAGGTGTCGTATAACAATTAAATATAATTGGGTCTGATAAATTGCTAGAATTTTTGTTAGCATCATATACTTGAATTTGAGCTATATAAGTTACATTATTTTCTAAAACGTTTGCATCTACAGTATGTTGAGTACGCAATCCAATTTGAACTTTATCATATACCACTTCTAACGTAGAATTTTTTTTAATGATTAACTTATTTTCAACCGCTTGTTCGCCGGAATATGAAAATGAAAAAGTGTGAGAGTAGTTAGCATCAAACACTCCTACATAATCAAGACGAGGTGTATTTAAGATCATATGTAACTCCTTTCTATTTCTCCTCAAATAATGTTTCTAGTTTCTCTAAACGAGATTTGAGTTTTTCATTTTCTTCTTCAAGAACAGTAATTCTATTATCGTGAAGTTGAATCATTTTGATTAAATAAGGGACAAACTTAGAATAATCTATTCCGTCAGGATTACCTTCAGAATCATATACAATGGGATATGGTATAACTGTATTAACTTCCTCTGCAATAAGACCATAGCAGTCCGTCCCGTCTTCCTCATTAATATAATCATATTTAACAGGACGTAGCATAAGTATCTTTTGAGCTTCATCGTCTGTTAGTTCTGTTATGTCTTTTTTATATTTTTGACTACTTTGCTGAGTAAAAGCAGAAGCGTATACTGGTGCCCACGCTGTTCCTGCTTGATTATGCGATTTAAGTCCTAAGCCATAACTTTTAACATAAGTATCCGCTTTTAATAAAACTTCATCGCCAGCAAATCTTACTGCATTAACACCGTGAGTATCAATCATTCGTAATACAGTATCTGTTGTATCCAAATATAAAAATGCGCCATTATTACCAGCATTGTGAAAACCATACCCAGCTCGTACAGTTTTATTCATACCAGATCCAGCGGCAGGAACCGCAACCGCAACGAAATTCGCCGCATTATAAGTAGCGGCTTCCACGGCGCTATTATACATGGACTTTAAAATTCCATTAAAAGTGGTGCCATCGCCAGCACCTATATGGCTTAAATGCTTTAACTGATCCTCAGTTATAACCGTTTCCCCAATACCTAGTCCGGTTTGCGCAATTGCCTGACCTGCCTGATTAACACGAAATGCGTTTCGTTTACCATAAGGTTCTACTCCAATTGCTAATGTACCATCACTCTTAATGCCATTTCCTACTTCAAAAATAGAATCGTCTTGCGGGTCATTTCCAAATCCAATTGCAAATTGACAATCTTGCGTGGTTGACGTATAAGACCCACTAGTGTGTGAAAAATTACCACCAGCAATTGTATCCGCTCCTTCCGCATGCGACACATGTCCAATGGCTTTAGTTCCGCTCCCCTCCGCATGTGCCATATTTCCGCTAGCGATTGTATACTGCCCCTCTGAGTGTGCACACGGTGCTTTTGCAGAACTTATTCCCTCAGCATGAGCATAGTTTCCTTCTGAGGTTGACTGATAGCCCTCAACGTGCGATGCCTTTCCACTTGCCACGCCACTTAGTCCTTCTGCAAAACTATAATTACCTATAGTGGTATCTGCCTTCCTATTCAAACTAAATGATCCCGTACCTGTAGGATCTGTAGCAGACATCGCACCAATATCCTCTAAACTAATGTCGGCGGTGCCGTTAAAATTGGCATTTCCTATCTTTCTCGCAGTGGATAATTTAGATGCGCTTAATACCGCTTTTTCGTTATCATGCGTATTATCTACATTTCCCAGTCCAATAGAAGATGGTGTGATATTAACATTTCCAGTTTTGTATTCTTCCTCTGCGTCACCCTTTACAGCAGTTACAATGTTGCTACCAGTACCGGGAGTATAACCCAGGGCATCTTTAATATCATCAGCAGTCAAGGTATGCCAATCTACATTTGAACCGTCAGAGGTAACAAATTTACCAGCAGATTCTTTTGTTATCTGAGGAAGATGAGTTCCATGTGATTCACTGGCTTTGCTATCTAATTGTGTCTGAATATTCGATTTTACGCCATGGACATAGTTTAACTCATTACTGTCAGTTAATACTCCGTCTAATTTATTTAACTCTGATGTGGTAGCAGTGATACCTAATTTAACCAATGCTTCGGCTGCTGTAGTAGCTCCTGTACCACCCGAAGTAATTGGAAGAGTAGTGTTATTGCCACCTGTAACATGTCCATTAGCATCTACTGTAACTTCTCTATATGTACCAGCGGTTACACCACTAAGAGGATGCTCATATACGACAGATTCTTGATCATTTATCTTTATATTACCATTAATAGTAGAACCTTCCGTTTTAGTTGCATCGGATGGAGCGTGAGCCGATTTAGCGTGATTTAGAGCAGTAGTAATATTATTCTTATCAGCAGTTGTTACATGAATTACACCATCATTAATATGAGAATCAAATTCTGCTTCATTAGCTTTTTTACCAATTGCTTCATTTAAGGCTTCTACAACATCTGCACTGGATTTCATTGCGTCTTCAATTTCTTTCAATGTGTCCATGGTCGAAGAAGCTCCACCAATTAATTCGGCAATTTTCTTGTCCGTATAAGCTGTTGCGTTTTCATAAGAACCATCAGTTTCAGGTTTATAACCTAACGCATCAGTTACATTTTTATATGTGAGTTCTGATCTAATTGTCTCAGAATCTTTATTTTCTACCTTATCCAAACCCACTTGACTTGCTGTTACTTTATGTGGATTTTCAGTATCTGATTTATGTGTATTAATACTATTTTCTAGTGTTTTTCCTTTTTTTCCATCATATATTTTATTGGTTGTCTCACCAAACTGTAAATAAGATGGGTCAATTTTTAAATTAGAATCTAATGGAACAACACCATCGACAGCACCTTTTTGGGATAACTGTACAAATGTATCTTTGACAGTATCTCTTATGTATTTAAGCAAATCGCTTGCTTCAATTTTATAAGTAGTTGTATCATCTTCAATAACTAAAATATCTGAATCATTTACAGACGTTTTAGACTTTAAATTTTTTATAGGAATAGTATTAAGTTTACTATTTTCAATATTTGGCATATTTACTCACCACCTTATTTTCTAATATTGCATATGTGCATTTCCCTCAACGTACCACAAGGTATCTTCACCCACACCTTCTGACCATTCTTTAATTCTTCTGATAAGCCGCTTGAGATAGCACGTAAGCGTCCCTCATAGGGGATTAAATATTTTCCTTTTTCATCTTTCCCATATACAACTGCGGGGAAAGTTTTGTCATAGCGGAGTTTTGCACACTTCTTATCTACAGCATCCATAATATTTTTAATCAGCAATTCAACCGCTGTTTTATCTTTAAATTCCATAATTCCATTACCTTTCCGATTTTGTGCATAATAAAAGAGCAGGTAGATTATTGATCTACTTGCTCCTGATAAATTTGCTATACTTATTTTGTTTAGTTTATATTCAGCATGTAAATAATTCTATCAATGCTTAGTGTCTTTGTTTGTCTCTGAATTATTCTGTTTCCCTAATTCTAATTCCTGAACAAGATAATTTTTAATAGCTGTTATATGTTGTTGGAAATAATTGGGGTTTCTATTTTCCATCGCAATAATTCTTCTAAACTTATGGTTTATTTCTACAATGTCTTCTCTTCTTTGAATAACTACATGCGTTTTATTTACAGTATATTCATGGTCTATGTATTTGTCAGTAATAGGATAGCACGAACTAATTTTATATAACGCAATCCTATTCCCACGAACTATATGATAGTAACAACTTCGTAAATCTCTTTCATCACACTGCATACACATATTATAATATTCAATCTGAGATGTATCCCTATGTGATATATCACTTGTTGGAATTGCCCAATACAATCCATCAATTTTATTGTCTTTTACGCAACAAAATACTGGACGTTTATCGCCTGATGCAACATCGCAATCTCCACCAAGGGAAGTAATAATGTTTAGAATATCTCGTTTTACAACATAAAGCCCATTTTCTATCATTTGTTCACCAAATAAGAAAGAGCCGTAACAATACGACTCTTTCTTTCCTCAATTCGCTGTTTCATAGACTGCCGAAAAGTCTTTTTCCTCTGCCCATTGTTTCATAGACTTATGGGAAGTCTTTTTCCTCAACCTGTCTTCTTGCCTTACAGCTATGCCGAACAGGATGCTGTTTTCCTCGAAACCATTTCTGATTTCTTACTTATATTATACACAATTATATGAAAAATAGTAGTAGAAAACAAACCAAATTTTTTGACAAATTTTGTAAACAATGCCGAAACACACGCTTGCATTTCCTATCTACTATCTATTCATATCCTATCTTATGTCTATTTATTGCACAATAGTATATTTCTAATACAATCGCACCCATTTTCAGAGTGCGATTTATTCTACCTTCTATTTATTGCTTGTAACATTTTTCCGGGTAAATACTTTACAATAGCATCAGCAAATCCATCAACATTCTGAACCCCATGCAAAT
>ERZ857629.836-NODE-836-length-38696-cov-4.272716_pt1 | contig 38696 bp, 30 predicted proteins | sample MGYA00519700_ERZ857629 | MGnify/ENA primary metagenome ERZ857629 (study PRJEB31778, sample SAMEA3449351) | human gut metagenome | biome: human gut; feature: human-associated habitat; material: faeces | place: United Kingdom | collected 2010/2012 ... | reverse complement strand
AAAGGGATAATTGATGCAAATCAAAGGAAAAACGGGAAAATGGGGGATACAGAGGTGTGGAGAAGCATTACAGAACCTTTTCTTGGAGATTAGGGTTTACTGGGGATTTCTGAGCTTTACTGGCTTTTCTAAGCCTTACTAAGCCTCACTAGGCCTTTCTAAGCCCTTTTGAGACTTTCTAAGCCTAACTAAGCCTTTCTAAGCCTTACTGAGCCTTTTTGAACCTTTTTGAACTTTAGCCAAAGCCAAGGGCTTTACTGGAATTGCGAGCCAGAGATTATTAATAGGTGCAAAGAAGCCTTGTTCGCGATGCAAACAAGGCTTCTTTTAAAGTACTTAAAAAATCATTGACCTTCTTCCGCAGAATAAAGGCGTAAACATTATTCCGTGATGTATTTCAGGAAGGGGTCAATATAGTTCTGCCGCATAATGGCACACCTGTGCTCCGCACTTTTGACAAACACCTTTATATATTGGTACGCCCATTCTTCCACACTTCCCGTCCACGACTGATCGAGTTCGCTGATATGAAACTGTATCTGCATTGCCGCCGCCCAATTAATATAAAGCGTGTCTGGGTTGGCCTTGAACAGACTTCCATGATGCGCTGCCGTGCTTTTCAAGACATCCCCTTCTTCCAGCCAATCTATTTCCACATAGTCTATATTGACCGCATCGAAATCCTTGTTGTCAATCATCAAGGCACACATCTGCGCCAGTTTGTAAGCTGAAATTATATTCGGCGGCATGGCGTCCTTGCTGACATTGCGCGTCTTCACATCAATAATATCGTAAAATACATTCTCGACATAAAGTATGTCTGCCGTATCATTCTGCTTCTCCTCAAAGAGGTTCGCAGGACTCCAGGCTTTTGTTGCCCGGTCGCCTCTGCTCAGCAGGAACAGTACAGTCGGCGAATCAAGCAACGCATGCCTTTGTTCCACGGTTATATGCTTGGGATTCTTCTGATAAATATCATTGAGATATTCATACTGTTTGAATATCTTGCCCGGATAAACTTCTTTCAACTTGCTGCAAACAAGTTTCTCAAAAGGTTCGCCTGCCGCGTGCCCCGACAGCGTACCAGCCCCTGCCTTGTTGGGGCGTTCCACTGTCTGGCCGGTAATTTCAGACACCAGTCTTGCAAAATCAACTTTGCCCATTGAATAATGAATTAAATAAATGGTTTATATTTCCGAGATGCTCTTCAAGTCCGTCACTGAGATATTCGCCTACTTCACGGGTTATGTCATCATGCAGACGCACTTCTCCGGCATCCATCCAATTGATTGGTCTATACGGAATGCTTGCTATCGGGGCTTCGGAAAACTCCACAATCGCTCCCTTCACCACGCCGTTGAACGACAGCCATTCGAACACGCGCACATTATTAAGATATGCCAGCAAGAACTCTATGGACTCCCTGCAATTCTTTTTTCTGAAAACTGCCGTCACGTCCTGTGTGGGATAGACGCCTTCGGGAGCATAACAGAAACGGAAATGATTCTTGTTGGAGATGCGCTCCTTGCAAGGAACGAATATGCGTGGTTCTTTCCTTTCAAACAGCTTTTGGTTGCGCGGGAAGACAAACTCCCAATACGGAATGTAGCGGTTGTAACAATAGCGGCTTTCAAGACGCTCCATAAAAGGTGCGAAATGATCAGCAAAATGCGGATATTTCGCTTTAAAGCCGTCCTGACTCACATTATCTTGAATGAAGATGTATTTCGTTGAATTCCTGTTTCGATAAGCATCCAGATCCTTTGCCTTGAACACATCAATAAGAGAACGCTTCTCATCAGCATTCAGACTGCCGGTCTCCTTTATCTGAAAAGCACAGTCCAACCCCGACACCATCCCGTTACCGATGTCGCAGAAATCGCCTATACGGTGTATCCCGTCAGAGGAAAGGGTGTCGGTCTTGACGCAAGCCTCCTCAAACTCCCTCATCTGACGCTGCACCTCTTCCGTGGCAAGAAGCCAACGGCTGTTTTTCCGAAACTGCGGAATGCTCTCCATGTCGAAGCAACTTCCCGAAAACAGTTCCTCCTTTTCAGGCAATCCGCGCGTTTTATTGTATTTATAAAGACAAATACCTGACTCACCTCGCTTCGACTTCACAAATCTGAATATCACGAACGACGCAGTGACCTTCTCGAAAAGAGGCGTCTCCTTGAAATGATAAATTTCCTCTATATGTCCATGCTCGCACATATAATTGCGAAGTGTCGTAGAATGGGTGGTGTTCATCCAATATTCTGTGCAGATGAAAATGAGTTCCCCGTTGTCGTTGAGATGCTCTATGCTTTTCAGGATGAATATAAACAGATAATCGCAGAGACTGTTGAAATAGCGATTCCACAAGTCGCATGTCTCCAGCTCCGCTTTCAGTTCGGGTTCTATGTTCTTCCAGCGTATGTAGGGAGGATTCCCAATCACGACATCATACCTTTCTGTCGTCGGGACAGAGAGGAAGCTTCTGAACTTTATAAAGTCGTGGCTTGCACCCAGAGTCGGGTCTATCTCGTAAGCAGAAACATCGGTAAAGTCGTGCTCCTTCAACTTGTCCAGAAAGACACCCTTGCCGCAAGAGGGTTCAAGCACACGGCTGTCCTTAGGGTGTTTTATCAAAGAGACCATGAAATCGGCTATCACTCCAATAGTGAAATACTGGCCATACCTGTTTTTCTCTGCCATATATGAATTGTCGAATGTTTTTCGTTTGACACGCAGCAAAGGTAGTCATAAAATTCGAGAAAAGCTATTGGTGAGACTGGAAAAGAAAGAAAGAGCCGCATACATTCCCGGTGGGGAGATGTATGCGGCTCTGCCATTTCATGGGTGAAAGCCCCGTTGTCTGATGAAGTTCCGCAAGCATGCGGCCTGCGGAACTTGAACACATATATAATAAGGTGTTACTTCACAAGAATCTTGCTTACAGAAGTGCGGCCTTCTGAGAGCACCTTGAGCACATATACGCCAGCCTGGCAGTCGGCAGTGCTGATAGTGCCGCAAGCGTTGCAGCTTGCCACCTTGCGTCCCTGTACATCGTAGAGGGCGGCAGCGTCGGCATTTGCGCCGAGAGTGACAACGCCGTTCTCGTAAGTGTAGAGCACTTCAGAAGAAACCGACTCTACGCCCAGACCGCCCTTGATGCGGAAGATGAGCTCAGCGAAGTCGGAGTAGCTCTTCGAATCGTCGAACATTGAATATACGGTCTGCACCTTTGCGATGTGCTTGCCGTCGTCAAGGTTGCCGAGAACGAACGAGCGGCCTGCGGTATTGCCGAGGTCTTCTTCGTCGAGCGACACGTTATAGGTAGTGAGAGCGGATGTCTCCGGTTCTTTCTGACCTACGAAGATGTCGTCGAGCATGAAGAACATGTGCTGGTTGGACACGCAGCGTATAACGGCGTGCTTGGCCTCCTTCGGCAGAGTGTAGGTGAACTCTGTCCAGAGTGCGCCCACTTCCACAGGCTGTTCTGTGAGCCATACCACGTTGTCGGGCTTGGCGTCGCCGGTGGTGTATCCCACCATGAACTCCTCTTTGCCCATAGCTGCGTAGAAACCGGATGCTGCATAGAAACTGAACGTGATGTCATCGTCGAACGAAAGTTCGGGAGAGAACATGTAGTCGTTGTTGCGTCCGCCTGTTGCAAGGCTTGCGTCGATGAGCATCTTATCGCCAGAGTGCGGCTGCACGAGGTCGAGAATGCTCGGAACGGTCTTGCCCGGGTTGAATGCCTGGAACGCCATTTCAGAGAACATGTTAGGATAAGGATTGGCCTGGCACTGCTGTACGCCATAGGTCTTGCATCCGTCCACATCGGCGTAAGTCCATCCTATCTCGCCGGCAGGATTCAGCTGGAAGTCGGTCATGCCTTCGCAGTCCTCGAAGTATCCGTTGTCCTTGTTCCATGTGAGCACGATGCCGTTGCTGCTGTTCTCCGTCTGGAGGTTGAACGGCTTTCTGGCGATGAGCTGAAGCTCGAAGCCCGACTCATAGAGCGACTCTGAAGAGTAGTTGTTGTGCTCGACTGTGAGGTCGCTGAAACCGCTCTTCACAATCTTTGCAGTATATACGCCCTTGCGCACCTTGTCGAATGTGGCGATGCCCGACTTCACTACTGCTGTGTAAGTGATGTCTTTGTTCTCCTCGTTCACAAGAGTCACGACGGCATTTTCAGAGAAGTCGAGGGCTGTGTTTGTATAGACATTGGCCTTGACAGTGGTGAACACCTTGTTGTCCACGTTCTCGGTGAATGCAGGTTCAGAAACCTTTCCGTCGTTATAAACAGCCTCAACAGCATAGAGGTAAGTGCCGGCTCCGAGAGTGCCGAAGTCGCGGTCGATGTAGCTCATGGTGTTGAAACCTGTCTCTACTGTGGTCCATGCCTCGCGGTTCTCCTTGTCGGAAGCGTTAAGGCGATAGAGGTTGTATGTAGGAGCCATTTCGTCCTCTTTGCCTGCGGCACGCTTCACTGTCTGACCCTCCACGCAACGCACGTCGAGTGCAGGAGCGGCGGCAGCCTTAGCTGTCTTAGGTGTGGAAGCGAGAGAGCTGCCCAGAGCACGGATGAAGAACACGCTCACGCTGCTTGAACGGAACCCACCCTGCAACATATACACTGAGTGTCCGGCAGAGGTGTAGTCGGCGCATACGGAAATGGTTCCGTTGCAACCCACTGCAAGCACATAACCGTAAGGAGCTACGACAGGAGTCTTGAATGTGTATTCATTCCAAACGACTTCTCCACCAGAGGTGTAGTTCTTGTTTGGCACGTCCTTCTCCTCGTAGAGAATCTTGTCGGAGATGGAGCCGTCCTTGTTGAGAGCATATACGCGGAGGTCGGCTGTCTCGCCGGCAGAGCTGTCGCTTGAGAGAAGCCACTTGGCACCGGTAACAACGGCAGGTTCGTTGAACACGTTACCCACCACGTTGTATGAGCCGCCATTGAACTGATATGTACCACCGTACTCACCGTTGTCGTAGGCAAACTCCTGCTTGCGCATAGGCATGAGCCATGAAATGATAGCACCGGCATCAACAATGTCGGCCTTAAGGTTGAGAGGTTCAGAAACGTATGTCTTCAGCACCACGTCGCCGAGGTTGATTTCTGTGTTCTGAGCATCCAACGTCTCACTGTATTTCTCCTTCCAGTTGCGCTCTATGGTCATTGTGTAGGCCTCCTTGCGCATCACTTCGTCGAAGCGGAACGAACCGTCGTCGCCGGTGGTTGTCTCATAATTGAGCTTACCGCTAAGCTTCACGGTCACGCCCTTCATGGCTGTTCCGGCTTCATCAACGACCTTGCCCTGCACGACAGACACGCTCTTCTGCACGAAGTTGAAGCTGCCTGTGGGCTGAGCCTCTGATACAGTCACCTTCTGTGCGAAGTCGTCGTATCCGGTCTTTGTGATTGTCATGTCGTAAGCGCCGGGTGTAAGTCCGTTGAATGTGAACTTGCCTTCAGCGTCGGTAGTGCGCTCCTGCGACTTGTATGTGCTGCTTTCAAACTTCACGGTAGCTCCCTCTACAGGGGTCTGCTTTTCGCTGTCGAGAACAGTTCCTACATAATCGACATCGGCACCCTTCACCACTTCAACGCTCTGCAGATATACAGGGCCGCTCCAGCCTTTGGTTGTACAGTGTACACCGAAGTTCCAGTCGCCGGCAGCGAGATTGCCGGGGATGTTCAAGCGCAGTTCCGCATGAGTGCCCTGACCGTATTCCGTCTCCGGGCTGAGTTCTGTCGTCATTGCTTCGGCAGTGGTGCCCTGACCCATATAGAATGCCATCTTACCTGGCCAGTCGCAATAGAACTTCACTTTAAGGGCATAGCCTTCGCCGCCTTCGAGCTTCACAGCGGGCGAAATGAGCCATTCGTCGTTAGCCTTTGAAACACCGGGGTTGAACTGAGCGGCCTTCCAGTCCTCGTCCCACCATACGGTGTTGCTGTCGTTGTCGTCAAGGCCGTTCACATCAATGTGTGTCCATTTGTTGTATTCTTCCTGAGTGTTGAAGCCACAGTAATAGTAGTCGTCACCCTTCGCTTCCTCGCCTTTCAGCACTTCCACTTCCTGCAGATATACAGGACCTGAGTATGCGTCGCTTGTGCAGTGCACGCCGAGGTGCCATTCACCGGCAGCAAGGGCGGCAGGGACATCGAGAGTAAACTCATGGGTGGTTCCTTCGCCATACTCCTTTGTGGGGCTTACCTCGACAGTCATGGCTTCGGCGGTAGTGCCCTGACCCAGATAGAATGCCATCTTACCGGCATAATCGCAGTAGAACTTTACTCTCACCTTGTAAGCCTTACCGCCAGTAACGGTGAAAGCAGGCGAGATAAGCCACTCGTCATCGGCCTTGGAAATTCCGGCATTGAAGCTGGCTGCCTTCCAGTCGCTGTCATACCACACATCGCTCTGACCGTTGTCGTCGGTGCCGTTCACATTGATCTTTGTCCACTTGTTGTAGTCGGCCTCGGTCTGGAAGTTACAGAAGAAGTGGTCGGCCTCGGCTGCTGCGGCTGCGCCCTGCAACTCGATGCTCTGCAAATACACGGGACCCTTGTATGCGTCGCTTGTGCAGTGCACGCCAAGGTGCCACTCGCCGGCAGCAAGTCCTGCGGGAACGGTGAATGAGACGTCGTGAGTTGTCTCCCCGCCATACTCTGTTGTGGGGCTCACTTCGACAGTCATTGCCTCTGCGGTAGTGCCCTGTCCAAGATAGAATGCCATCTTACCGGCATAGTCACAATAGAACTTCACTTTGACGGTGTAGGTCTTACCGCCAGTAACGGTGAAAGCGGGCGAGATGAGCCATTCGTCATTGGCCTGCGAAACTCCTGCATTAAAACCGGCAGCCTTCCAATCGCTGTCATACCACACATCGCTCTGTCCGTTGCCATCGACGCCGTTGATATCAACCTTTGTCCATTGGTTGTAATCTGCCTCTGTCTCGAATGTACACGAGAAGTGGTCGGCCTCATTCACAACGGCAGCTTTTGCCTGAAGCCCTCCGCATATAACGAAGAGCAACATCGCGAATAAGTAATAGAATTTGTTCATAAAAAACTGTTATTTAAAAAATGTAATTATTTACGGTTCATCACCTTGTATGTCTTCACTCCGCCGTTGCACTTCACGCTTACGATGAGGAGTCCGTCGGCGAGGGCTGCTGTCTGCAAGCTTGTCTGTCCTGCCTTAACATGGGCGAGGAGTCGTCCTGCGGGCGAGAATATGTCGGCACCTGAGTGGTTGCCGAGGATGAAGAGCTGTCCGCCATTGGCCACCACCTTCACGTCGGCATCGTTGCCGCGGAGCTGCCGTATTGCCGTCACGTCGCGTTCGAGCAGTTCCTTGCTGTCGGCGTTGAACACCTGGCAGGCGTTTTTGTCGGCCTTGTTATAGTTGGAGAGGAACGCCACGATGCGCACATGCTCCGGCTTCCAGTCGGCAGGCACATCGAATGTGTATTCGTCGGAAGTGTATTTGCCTCCGTCGAAGGTCACACCGGCACCCCACGAGCCTGTGAGCACCGCGCGAACATTATTATTATGGCAGTAATGCTCGGTGTCAGCCACGCCCTGTTGCGTGCCGTAGATGCTGTCCTCAATGAGGAAAATGTTCATGCGCAGGTCGGTAGCTTTCAGTCGGTCGGGTGTTCCTGCCGGCACATCGCCCGTCACTACCACCTTCAACTTGCGTACTGCGGCGTCGTACTGACGGTTTACATCCACCGTCACGACAGCCGGCACGGAGAGACTCTGGTCGATAACCTTGCCAAGAGTTGCGCTGACGGGGAAGAAGGCCGGGCCGGGTGTGCTTGAAGAGCCGGCTCCGTCGCCCACTCCGTAAGGCGACATGTTGGTGCGGTCGAGCATGAGGGCGGGGGTATAGACGGTCTCGCCGAAGAAGTAGAGGTAGTCCTCATGAGCCGGGATGGTGAGGAAGTCGGTACCCATTCCTGCGTGGTGCACCACATGAATGACATCGCTGCGGTAGAGCAAGGCATTGTCGATGTTGCGGTGGGCAACGGGGCAATTGTTGCAATTTGATGTAGAGAAGTGTTCGAGCAGCACCTTGCGGTTGGTGTAATCCTTCTTGCTCACCACGTTTTCCACCATTGCAGCGTTGTCGGCGGAGTTCTCGTCGTCCTCGCCGTTCACCTTTGTCACAGCCACATCGAGGTTGGCTACGCCGTTATGTTCGAACACCACATCCTTGAGAGTGACCACTGCCACGGCATTGCTCTTTATGTCAAGGCCGCCGACTGTGCTTGTGCGTGTCTCCTGGTCCTCCACGGTATAGGTGAGTTCCAGGCTGTTGATGGTCTTCGCTCCCTTGTTCTTCACCACCAGGTTCACCGGTGTCTTGGCATTCGTTCCTGCGTAGCGTTTAGCCATGAGCTTTTCCAGCTTGGCGTCGTTCTGCGGCAGATTGTCGCCCTCAACGATTACCTCAAGGTTGAGACTGCCACCTCCCTGATGGTCCCAGCCCGACTCGTTCTCGTCGCCGCTCTGCGTGATGCTTATCCAGTTGGCGTAATTGTTGTCGTCGCGTCCGTCCATAGAGAGCGCATCGCCCGACGACTTGTAGCGGTAGCCCACGAAGAGTTCCTCGCCGGTAATCTCTATCGGCTTGTCGAGTTTCACCTCGTTCCATCCGCCGTTCAGCCGTGTAAAGGTCTGCTTGTGCTGTGCCACGGCATCGAGCGACGGCGACACGAACACATATCCCTCCTGTGTTGAAGGGGCGCATCCCATGACAAAGCGGATGGCAGTGATTTTACTTCCTTTCAGGCGTTGCAGCTCGCTCTGTGGGAACTGTACGGCGCAACGCACCACTACGGGCATGTCCAGACCCAAAGCCATGGCCGGATTGCCGTCGGAATATCCAAGACGCATCTGTGTGGAACGCGTCGCGGCATCGCCCCTGTGCGCTCCGTTGGCGGCAAAGGCGTTGCCTGCCGATGCAAAGGCCACGAAAGCCAAGGCAACGGCGAAGTTTCTACTTTTCATAAAAAACATATTATCTTCAGATTATTAGTAATTCGAGAATTTTACGATATTAATTTATTCTTGCTATACACTTTTTAAGTTTTTTACAAGTCGATTGCCATTTCTACATGGCAAAGGTAGGAATAAAAGGCGAGAACAGAGCGTTTTTCTTTAATTATTTTCTACATTTTTCAACAAAAATACGTTTTTAGCGTGAATACCGCAACCCGTTGATATTGATTGGCTACAAGCGGTCGGCCGAACAGCAAAAACCGATGCTTTTCAAACAAGGCTTCTTTTGGTTGCAAACAAGGCTTGTTTTGAGTGCAAACAAGACTTGTTTCTAATCCTCCTGAATCACGCTTCATTTTCAGCAACCGTACAGTACGCTCACCAGAGCCGCCCCACCCCGTGCCGGAGCGGCTTTGAAGCAGGTGCACGGACAGCCAGAAGTATGACACAATGCTTTCGTTTTGTCAGCTGAAACGGGTTGCATAGAGTGCGAAACTTCCATTTTGTACAAGAAGAATAAAAAAAATATGTCAAAATGTTGTTCGTTTAAAATATATTATCTAAATTTGCTAACTGTAATTTCAAGACTCGGAAAAACAAGAACATAACTAATAAAATGGAAAAAATTGACAATCTCGACAAGAAGATACTGAGCATTCTCTCAAAGAACGCCCGTATCCCATTCAAAGATGTGGCGGCCGAATGCGGTGTGTCGCGTGCTGCCATCCATCAGCGTGTACAACATCTCATCGCTGGCGGCGTGATTACCGGCAGCGGATTCGATGTCAATCCCAAGAGCGTGGGCTACTCCACCTGCACATACGTCGGCATCAACCTCGAACGCGGAAGCATGTACAAGGATGTGGTGCAGCAGCTGCTCACCATCCCGGAGATAGTGGAATGCCACTTCACCACCGGTTCCTACACCATGCTGCTCAAGGTATATGCCCGCGACAACGAACAGCTCATGGATCTGCTCAACAACAAGATGCAGATGATTCCGGGAGTGGTTTCTACGGAGACACTCATCTCTCTCGACCAGAGCATAAAGCGCGAGATTCCGGTACACCTGGAAGAAAACTCATAAGGAAAGTAAAGTGAAAGAGTAAAAAAGTAAAAAGACAATGCAAAGAGTTTCTTGACAAAGAACCCACGCCGGAGCTTTTTACTTTTTTACTCTTTTGCTTTTACGCCCGCCGAAGCCTTCACCCCACTCTTTCACCCTTTTATCACTTCATTCCAAAATGCACTCTTTCGACTTAGAACAACATCTTAAAGGCATATACTCCACCTTTCCGGAAGCACGGCGACAACCCGTCGTGGGCATAACAGCCAACTATTCCGACGGCGACGCCACACTGCGCGACCGATACTACTGGCAGATAGTAGCGGCAGGAGGTACTCCCGTCATCGTACCGCCCGTGGCAGACAAGGACGTAATAGCCAACACGCTCGACCATATCGACGCCCTGCTGCTCAGCGGAGGCGGCGATTTCAATCCGCTCTGGGCCGACGAGCAACCCTCGCCACGCCTGCACAGCATCAACGCCGAGCGCGACCTCGCCGAACTTCTCACCACGCGCCTTGCCTACAACCGCCAGATGCCGATACTCGGGATATGCCGCGGCATTCAGACAATAGCCATGGCTCTGGAAGGACATGTGCAGCAGGACATCACAGACAACCCTCAACACATAAAGCATTCGCAGGACGCCGACCGCTCGGAACCCACGCACACCGTCACAGTGACACGCGACACCATACTCGCCTCCATCTACGATGCCGAGGAGTTTGCCGTGAACTCGTTCCACCATCAGGCTGTCGACGACCCCGGTTGCCGCCTCGTAGCCACCGCATACGCCGAAGACGGCACCATAGAAGCAGTGGAAAGCAGCGAGCACAAACCCATAATGGGCGTACAGTGGCACCCCGAATGGCTCGACGAGGAGGGCCTGCCGCTCTTCCGATGGCTTGTGAAAGAAGCCGGACTGTATGCCGATGCCAAGCAGTTTCACGACCGCAACATCACCCTCGACACCCACTGCGACACACCGATGTTCTTTCCTCAGGGCGTGAACTTCACAAAACGCGACCCGCGCATACTCGTCGACTTGCACAAAATGACCGACAGCCGGCAGGATGCAGTGACTATGGTGGCTTATCTTCCGCAGCCTAAGGAGGGCGAACTCTTCACCGACATTGCGCCGTTCCCCGTGGAAGGACCGCGGGCCTACGCCGACCTCATCCTCGACAAGATTCAGGAAACGGTGCTGGGCGACGAGCGTCACATAGCACTCGCACGCACTCCCGCCGACCTTGAAGCCAACAAGCGCATGGGACGCAAGTCGCTCATGACGGGTATAGAGAACGGTCTGGCACTGGAGGACAACCTCGCCAACGTGGAACACTTCGCACAACGCGGCATAGTCTATATCACCCTCTGCCACAACGGCGACAACCAGATATGCGACAGCGCACGACGTTCCAACGCCACCAACGGCGGAGTGAGCGACTTCGGAGCAAAGGTGATTGACGAGATGAACCGCCTCGGCATAATGGTGGACATGAGCCACGCCGGCGAACAGTCGTTCTACGACGCGCTCGACATAAGCCGTACGCCCATAGTATGCTCCCACAGCGACTGCCGCTCACTGTGCGACGTGCCCCGTAACCTCACCGACGACCAGCTGCGAGCACTCGCACAGAAGGGAGGCGTGGCACACATAACACTCTACGGAGGCTTCCTGCGCACCGACGGAGAAGCCTGCATCAACGATGCAATGGAGCATTTGGAGCACGCCATAAGCATAATGGGCGTGGAGCATGTGGGACTCGGCACCGACTTCGATGGCGACGGCGGCGTACCCGGACTCGCAAACAGCAGCGAGCTCATCAACTTCACACGCGAACTGCTGCGCCGACGCTATTCCGAAGAGGACATCGCCCGCATCTGGGGAGGCAACTGGCTGCGTGTGATGGAGGCCGTACAGAGAAGCAGGACGGAATAAAAAAGATGCGGAACTTAAACTATTTATGAACAAAGGAAAATGAAGAAACCAATTTTTACATTATTATATATAATGGCTATCGTGGCTGCCACCTGCTCGTGCGCAGCCTGCAAGAACTCCAACAAGGCTGCCAACGACAGTCTATACCCCGACACCGTGGCTCTAAAAGGCCCCACTTTCTCTGCCGACTCGGCCTACGCTTTCACCGCAGCACAATGTGCCTTCGGCGCACGCACGATGAACTCCGACGCCCACCGGCAGTGCGGCGAGTGGATAATGCGCAAGTTCCGCGAGTACGGCATGACCGTAAAGGAGCAGGACGCCGACCTCAAAGGCTACGACGGCACACTGCTCCACAGCCGCAACATCATAGCACGCTTCCGCCCCGAATGCTCCACACGCATACTGCTGTGTGCCCATTGGGACAGCAGGCCGTGGGCTGACAACGACCCCGACAGCACCAACTGGCGCAAACCTGTGATGGGTGCCAACGACGGGGCAAGCGGTGTGGCGGTGATGCTTGAGGTGGCACGACTGCTGAAAAGCGACACCACGCTGCGTGTGGGCATCGACTTCGTGTGTTTCGACGCCGAGGACTGGGGCACACCACAATGGGCCGACACCCATGACGACGCCGACACATGGGCGCTGGGAGCACAGTATTGGGCCGAAAACCTGCCGCAAGGCTACGAGGCCCGATACGGAATACTCCTCGACATGGTGGGCGGCGAAGGCGCACGCTTCTATCAGGAGGGCATGTCGAAGCAGTATGCCGCCGAGATAGTGAACAAGGTGTGGCGCACGGCAAGCCAGATAGGCTATGGAAGTTTCTTCCCAATGAGTGCCGGAGGCTATGTCACCGACGACCATGTACCCGTGAACGAGAAAGCTGGAATAAGCTGCATCGACATAATAGCCTACTACCCCGACTGCCAGCAGAGTTCGTTCGGTCCCACATGGCACACCGTGAACGACACCATGGAGCACATCGACCCCAACACATTGAAGGCTGTCGGCCAGGTGCTGGTGCAGGTGTTGTGGAGCGAGGAATAGGAGTTACAACCCCAAAACAACTCATAAAAATGAACAGAATAGAACTACTGCGCGAGGAAATGCGGCGCGAACATCTCGCGGCTTTCATCTTCCCCAGTGCCGACCCACACATAAGCGAATACGTCCCGGAACGCTGGGAGGGTCGCAAATGGATTTCAGGCTTCGACGGTTCGGCAGGAACGGCGGTGGTGACACTGCACAGTGCCGCCCTATGGACCGACTCACGCTACTTCATCGCTGCCGAGAAAGCACTGCAAGGCACTGAGTTCCGGCTCATGCGCGAACGCATCGACGGCACACCCACCATAGCGCAATGGCTCGGACAGGAACTCGCCGACGACGAATGGAAGGAAGTGGGCACCGACGGGATGTGTCTGCCGCAGAGCGAAGCCGCCGCCATGAAGGAAGAACTGAAGCGGAACGGGGGACTCTCCCTGCGCACAAACCTCGACATTCTCGACCGCATCTGGAGCGGACGCCCCGGCGTTCCGCACGCAAAGGTGAGCATACAGCCAATGGAATATGCCGGCGAAACGTGCAGCAGCAAACTCGGCCGCATACGCCACGAGTTGCTGCGAGTGGGCGCGACAGCCATGATAGCCGCCCGACTCGACGACATAGCATGGACACTCAACCTGCGCGGCACCGACGTGCACTGCACGCCCGTGTTCGTGGCATGGCTCGTCATAGGTCAGGACAACGCAGTGCTGTTCATCGACGACGAGAAGCTCACGCCCGAAGTGAGCGCATATCTGCAACACGAAGGGGTGGCGGTGAAGCCCTACGGCAGCATTGCCGACTACCTGCGCACCTGCAACGAATACGCAATGCTCATCGACCCCGACACCGTGAACAGCCGACTCGCACAGGTGCGCGGCCACTACAACACCGTGACGGCACCATCACCCATCGCCGCAATGAAGGCGGTGAAGAACCCGACGGAACGCGAAGGATTCCGCAACGCAATGACACGCGACGGAGTGGCAATGACACGCTTCCTGAAATGGCTCGAAGAAGCGGTGCCGCAAGGCGGAGAGACGGAACTCACCGTGGCTGAACGGCTGCGCATGGAGCGTGCCGCACAACCGCTGTTCCGCGACCTGTCGTTCGACACCATAGCCGCCTACGAGGAGCACGGAGCGATAGTGCACTACGAACCCACGCCCGAAACCGACGTGCCGCTGCTGCCAAAGGGTTTCCTCCTGCTCGACAGCGGAGCGCAATACAGCGACGGCACCACCGACATAACACGCACAATACAGCTCGGACCCGTCAGCGACGAGCAGCGACGCGTCTATACACTCGTACTGAAAGGACATCTCTCGTTGCAGAATCTGTGTTTCCCACGCGGAGCATCGGGCACACAACTCGATGCGGTGGCACGCACGGCGATGTGGCGCGAGGGTATGAACTTCATGCACGGAACGGGACACGGCGTGGGTAGCTACCTCAGTGTGCACGAGGGTCCGCACCAGATACGCCAGGAATACCGACCCGCACCAATGCTTGAGGGCATGACCGTGACCGACGAACCGGGACTCTATCTTGAAGGAAAGTTCGGCGTGCGCATAGAGAACACGCTCCTCACCGTGCCATACATCACCACAGAGTTCGGCCAATTCCTGCGCTTCGAGCCCCTCACCCTATGCCCCATCGACACCGCACCCATAGTGAAGGAGATGCTTTCCGCCGAAGAGACGGCATGCCTCAACGCCTATCACGAAATGGTGTACGACCGCCTCGCGCCACACCTCGACGAGGAACACCGCACATGGCTGCGCAAAAAGACACAGGCCCTGAGGTGAAGTCGGGGCAGGAGGCAGAGGAAGGAAGGCTTCGACAGAATGCGGAAGAATGACAAGCCCATAATGCCCACGCCTTATGCAATAGCCTCAGCAAGCAATAGGAGGTCGAGCGTCCCGCTCGACAACACCACACAAGCAATTCATAATTCACAATTCATAATTCATAATCATTGCTGTCTGGTAAAGTTTCATCTACTGGTTCCGCGAAGCGAGTCCCCTATGCGAAACGGAGTTAGCAGAAGCATAACTTCCGATAATTTCTCTTTTGACACGCCAGCTCGTGTACATCAACAATTGAACTTGTGAAAGTTGAATTAATAAGAATTATTTATCCATAGTACTGCTACAGTCGTATTGCACCGGTAATAACTATGAATTATGAATGGTCTGTATGGTGTTGTCGAGCGGGACACTCGACCTCCTATTTAATACATGATGCCTTTTGGTGCAAAATATTTGCAGAAAGCCACGATTTACGGGGGCGATGGATTTTCACAGACAGCCTATATTGCCAAGAAACAAGCGAAAAATGGGGATGATAACGTTAAAAACAGGTTGCGGAAATATGAATAAAATTATACTTAACGGAAGCATTTTCACAAGGAGCAAAAACTTTTTCAACACAAAAATAAGAGTGTTTTTATAGAAAAATAAAGGCATTTCTGTACTAAACAAGAACATTTCTGGTCGAAAGTACTACAATTTCGCATAAAAAATGAATCATTACAAATATTGAAAATGTAGCGTATTTATCTGAAAAATCCCGATTTTAGTACGAAAATTTCTATAAATTTGTTAAATCAGCGCAGCTTTTCCAAAAAAAAAAAAATACTTGTTTGTAAAGATTACCGCTTGTAATTTTGCAAAAAATCAACAGCGAGAGATATTCTTACAAACTTTAATAACAACAAAATTCTTACTGTATGACAAGATTTACAAAAAAACGAGGAGTATTCTCAATAAAAACGCTCCTCATTTTAGCAATCATTTCCATCCTGCCAAGGATGGAAGCAAAGGCTGCCTTTAATGAAATCATACAAGGGCAGATTTTAATGTCAGATCTTAATAAGCCTAAGAGTCAATGGTATTACTATGTTATTCGTAATGTCAGCAATCCTCAACTTTATTGGGGTGTTGATTTGCGTCCGTCATTAAACCCTTTTGAGGTGGGAGTATATGCCTTCGTGCAAGTCGGAAACAATGCAAATGAAGTTAAGATTTACAGCAAAGCTCGCGACCAATGGGTGACATATATTCCGCAGAATGTGGACAAACTTGGTAATGGAGGACAGGAAAAGCAGATAGCATTTTTAGATACAGACCCTGACCACAACCATAACCATGCACAAAAATTCCATTTGTATCGTGACCAAACCCAGGTTCCTTTTAGTTGTGCAATGGAACTTGGATATATTAAGTCTAATGGAACAAACTCTGAATGGTTAATGAATTACAATGGTACCTATAACCCTGAAAACGACCCACAAGACCGTGCTATTGGTGCTTATAATGTCCGTAACGACCTTGGCTCAATTTGGGTTGCAGAAACGGTTGAGAACAGAATCTTCTGTTCCATAAACGAAATGACCGAGGAGACACGTCCGGAATTTGTATATACAATGAGAACTGTCACCAATTCAGAAGGTGGAGGCAAGAAAGTTTCGCCAAGTCTGACTTGGCCCGGCGACAACGGTCAGGAAGCACACTTTGCGTTCTACACCGCCGGCGGCCGCCAAAAAGACCAGTACAACAACCTTAACCAAGTTGGCGAGAATGGAGCATTGTATAACACTGCGGCTCTTTACATCTACGACTGCACCAAGCAACAATGGGTAACACACGATGGTAAACCTTTTAGTTACACAGATGCTACTTGGGGAAATGATGTGACTCGTGTAAGACTTTCTGCTAATAAAAACGACAGAAGAAAATTCCTCACGATTTATGAGAAAGTCTCAGCTAATACACCGGCAGGCGCAGTAGCCTACGCCTATGAATTTATTCCATTTACTGATAGAGGTCGTCCTGACTACTTAAATAATACAGGTACCACGAATAGTCCCGTCCAGAATTTGGAAAATAGATCTCACTTATCTGCAAAAGACTATAACGGAAACACAACACTGTGTTTCAACAACGAATTACCACAGACTGCTAAGGGCGCAGTTAATAACGCATGGTATATAACAGAAGTCGGACCAGACACCAAGACTATCCGTGATGATGTCGAAAAAGATAGTGGGGCATGGCCTAACCCTCAACCTAACGGTAACATAGAAGCATATAACAAGGAGTACACCTTTGAGCATCTTGCAGACCTAAATGTCACCATCAACCGTAAGTTTAAAGGAGGTGCATGGAACACTGTCTGCGTACCATTTAACATTTCGGAAAAGAAAGTAAAGAAAGTCTTTGGTTCAAATGTGTATTTGCGCGAGTTTTACAAAGTTGAACAAAGAAACGGTAAAAAGGTGATGTTCTTTAAGGCTGTGAATGAAATAAAAGCCGGAAAGCCTTATCTCCTGCTGCCATCATCCGACAAGACGAATCCCACGTTCGAAAATGTAATTACCAGAGAAGGTGACGCTTCAAAAATAACTGTTGATAACATAAGTATGGTGGGTGTTTACGGTCCGACACGTCTCAAAACTGATGGTACAAATCTTTTCATCGGTAGCAATAATGAGTTCAAGCGACCGAAAGACTATCCCGACAACCAGACACGAGGCATGCGTGCCTACTTTGAAGTGCCCCGCGGCACCAACGATGCTACCCTGCGCGCTTCCATCTTCGACGACATAACAGGTATAGAAGATGTGGATATAGCCATTGAAGACGACGACACCGACGCTCCCGTATTCGACATTAACGGACAGCGTGTAGGCACAGGCCTTAATGGTCTCAACCGCGGTGTCTATATCATGGGTGGTAAAAAGTATGTAGTGAAATAAGCAATATTAAAGCAATATTTAACAAGAAATTATGGCAAAGAAAAAATATGTAGCCCCAAGCATAACTGTCGTAAATGTAGGAACGACAGAGATATTGGCACATTCAGGTGCTCTCAGATTTGAGAATGAATGGGACAAAGAACACAGCGATGTGTTCGGACACTACGGAACTCCGGACTATGAACCCGAAAAAGAAAATCCGTGGGATGCAGGATGGTAAGTAATAGGTAATGATAAATATTTTAAGTTAAAGTTTAGTTTTTTCTTATGAAGAGAGTGTGCTTTACCTTTTGGTTTCGGTCTCAGCACACTCGGTAGTTCAGGAAGAGAACAGCGGTTCTCTTCCTACTTTTTTTCCCACGGGTTCACTAAGCAATGAGAGGCCGAGACAATTCATAAATTCTACAAATCGTCCACGATAGCTGTGCTCTTGGCGTAGGCCGTGCTTTTCGCTTCGAAGAAATCGGTCTTCACCATGTTGGCGTTTGAGTATTGTGACACCCATCGCATGCTTTCCGGTTCTCTTTCATAGCCGTCATACAGGACGCCGTATCCAAGACTGTTCCAACGCAGGTTGCCCAGATATCGTATGTAGTCTGCCACCATCTGCTCATTCAACCCTTGGATATTGTTGCCTATCACATACTTTCCCCATGCCGTTTCCTGCTCCACCCCCTCACGCATCATTGCTTCATAGGTTTTCACTTTATCGGCGGTGAAGAGTTCGGGTGATTCCTTTTTCAGTTCCAGTATGATGTTTCGGAAGAGCCATAGGTGTGTGTTCTCGTCCCGATTGATATAGCGTATTTCCTGCGCCGAGCCCGGCATTTTTCCGTTGCGGCTCAGATTATAGAAGAACATGAAGCCGCTGTAGAAATAGATTCCCTCCAGAATGTAGTTTGCCATCAGTGTCTTCATGAGCGTGTCGCCGGTCTGTTCTTTCTGAAACTCGTTATAGCAGTTTCCGATGAACGTGTTTCTTTTCAGCAGATGCTCGTCGGTTTTCCATTGATACAGAATTTCGTTGCGCTTTTCCGGACTGCATATCGAGTCGAGCATATAGCTGTAGCTCTGGCTGTGCACGCACTCCTGAAAAGCCTGTATGTGCAGACATAGGTTCACTTCGTTGGCAGTTATGTACTCGCTGATATTCGGAAGGTTGTTGCTCTGCAACGAGTCGAGGAAGACGAGGAAGCTAAGTATCTTGTCGTATGCCGTGCGTTCCCTGCTGTCCAGACGCGGATAGTCCTTCACATCCTGGGCGAGATTTATTTCTTCCGGAATCCAGAAGTTGTTCATTGCCTGCCGATACCAGTCGCTCACCCATTTATACCGCACATTGTTGAAGTCGTTAAGATTTGTCGTGTTTCCCCCAATCATCCTTCTGAGGCGTGTTTCCGTGTCGCCAGCCGGATTGAACAGGGCGTTCTTCTTCAGTTTCATAATTTCCATTTTACCTGTTTTGTTTTTTGAGTTCCGCATCACGTAGAGATGCGGAACTTATGTTATGATGCACAATTCTCACACTCTTCCACTTCCAATGATTTGCTACGCACATAATAGAGCGTTTTCACTCCACATTCCCAAGCCATCAGGTAGAGATTGAGAAGTTGCCTCATTGTGAAGTCGTTCGTAATATAAATATTCAGACTTTGCGACTGGTCGATGTGCCGTTGCCGTATGCCTGCGGCACGGATGCTCCATGTCTGGTCGATGAGGTAGGCACTCTTGTACTTCCAGAAAGTTCTGTCCGACAGTGCTGGAGCCACCCGTGGCAGCATCGCCCCTTTCTTTTCCTCAAGGAAGAAACGTTTCATCACGGGGTCGGTTCCGGCAGTTGTTCCGGCAATGATGCTTGTACTGCTGGTAGGGGCAATTGCCAGCAAATAGGCATTGCGCATACCGTCGTGCGCCACCTTTTCCGCTAAAGTCTGCCATTTTAAAGATGTGTAGCCGCGTTTGGTGAAGTAATCGCCTGTCTGCCATCCGCTTCCTGCGAAGCATTCATATCTTCCTTTCTCTTTCGCCAGTTTCGCACTGGCTTCTATCGCAGCATAATTGAGGCGTTCAAAGACCTCGTCCATAAAGCTAAGGTGCTCCTCGCTTTCCCAACGTATTCCGCGTATGGCAAGTGCGTGGTGGTAGCCGCTCACGCCAAGTCCGATGCTGCGATAACGGCGGTTGGTAATCTTGGCGTAAGGGATGGAGTAGAAGTTAAGATCGATGACATTGTCAAGTGCACGAACGACTGTCGCCACCTTTTCCTTCATCAAGGCGTCGTCCTCCAAAGGGAGGTGTCCGAGCGACAGACTGGCAAGGTTGCACACGACAAAGTCGCCCGGCTTGACCGTTGTCACCACCACCGTGTCGCCGCCCTCCGTGCGTATTTCAGACGAAACAGACTCTATGGGCGACATGTTCTGTGCAATCTCCGTACACAGGTTGGAGCAATAAATCATTCCTTTGTGGCTGTTCGGGTTGGCACGATTCACTATGTCACGATTGAATGTAAACGGGGTGCCGGTCTCAACCGCCGACCTTAGCACCAACCTTACCACGTCCTTTATGCTTATGGTGCGTCTGGAAAGGCGTGCATCGTTCACACAGTCCCAATAGCGTTTTTCCCATTCCTCTCCGTAATAGTCCTCCAGGCAGTAGCCTTTCACCGTCATTATTTCGTTCGGGCAGAAGAGGAACCACTGCCTGTCGAGATTCTCCTTCGCCAGTCGCCAGAACAGGTCGGGGTAGCACACGGCAGGAAAGATGTCGTGAGCCTTCATGCGGTCGTCTCCATTATTAGTACGGAGCTGAAGGAACTCCGGCAAGTCCTTGTGCCACACATCCAGATAAACAGCTGCCGCCCCTTGGCGCATGCCCAGCTGATCGACTGCAACGGCAGTGTCGTTCACGAGTTTCATCCATCGTATCACTCCTCCTGCCACGCCTTTGAAGCCCCTTATGTTGCCACCGGCAGCACGCACTTTACCGAAATACAAGCCCATGCCGCCGCCGAACTTGCTCACCATTGCAAAGTTGTCGATACTGCGATAGATGCCTTCCAAGCTGTCTGGCACGGTGTCGATGAAGCAACTGGAAAGCTGATGATAGGGCTTGCGCGCATTGGAAAGCGTAGGTGTCGCCATCGTCACCTCCAGACGGCTAAGCATTTCGTAGAACTTCCTCACCCATTGCAGCCGCCCATTCTTCTCAGGCATGGCGAGGTGCAAGGCTATACCCAGGTACATTTCCTGCACAGACTCCATAGGTTCGTGCGAGTGAGTGCGTATGAGGTAGCGTTTGTAGAGGAGGTCGAGTCCCGAGTAGTTGAGCAGTTTGTCACGTTCGGGGCGCATGAATGCCGCAGCTTCCTCTATTTCCTGTCGTGAATACGAGTCAAGGATGTAGCTTCCGTACAGCCCTTCGTCCGTAAGATAACGCAGTTTCTCATAGAACGAATGTACTCCTGCAAGGCGTGCTTGCCTCTCCAGCTTTTCAGAAAGCACGAAGTCAAGCAGTCGTGCGGCTATAAACTCCCAGTCTGGGGTTTCCTGCGTGGTGAGTTCCACGGCTGTTTTTATGAGTGCCGCCATGCGTTCATCTGCCGACATCTCCGGCTTGCAGAATCCCGAAAACCTCTCTGCCAGCAAGGTAAGGCTGTATTCGTTGGAGGCGAAGTCGGCCTGTATGCCCTTGAGCACATCCATAATCTGCGGTCGGGCAGTCTCCGTGGCGATATAGCTTAATGTCTTCCTGCACTCCGTGCGCTGCCATCGGTAGAGAATGTAGTTTTTTGCCTCCGCATAAAAGCCATGTTCCATCAGGCAGCGTTCCACTTCATCTTGGATTCGCTCCACACTTCTGCCTGTAGCGTCGTCACGCACGAAGGATTCCACCTCATGCACCATTTTCTGAATAGTATCGTCCGCAGCCTCCCGACCGGTACTGGCAAAACTCTTTCTTATTGCGACAGCAATTTTTTCCCTGTTGTAGGGCTCTGTTGTCCCGTTTCTTTTCGTTACTTGCATAAGAACTTTTAAAATATATTGTTGTATAATTTCCGAAAGGTAGCCGGCAAAAACTGCATAATCAAGATTTTCCTGAAAGTACTGTCCGTGGCAGCCTTGCATCAAGGAAGGATATGATTCGTGCAGCAATATACCAGAATTTATTCTTAGTCGTATGTAATCGATTCGTAAACAAAGGTACGAAAAATTTTAATTATTACAATATTGTTTTCTTTTTAAATGTTGTTTTCCGCTGTTTTTAGCCAATGGCTTTTGGGTGGAAACGACAATATTTGCATGGAATGGAGCGGAGGCTAATCGCTGAGAAGGGCGGCAAAAGGCACGGACACGGGGTTTGCACGATTTTGTAAAGGATTTGGAGCTTCAGGTGTAACGGATTGAGGGAGAGACTGTTGTGCGGTTATGGCGACAGACAGACACTGCCGATGCCGCCGAGACGAGGGTCAGTCATAGCACAAACAAGGCTTGCTTACGACGCAAACAAGACTTATTCATAATGCAAACAAGACTTCCTTGCACTGCGAACACACATTGGTCGCACGGCAAGGAAGCCTTGTTTGTGTTGTAAGGAAGCCTTGTTTGCAGCAGGACGGGGGCCGACCGGCAGGATTTTGACGATGTCGCCGGCAGGAAACGCCGTTTCCACTGCCGGACAGATGTCTGGATTGCAAGTCGCCGGTGTCAAAAGTTTTTACCGAAATGGAGTGTCGCCTTGTCGGATATTTGCCTCTTCCGCCGCACTGCCGTCAAGCTATTCCGCCGTCGTTCACGAGGTGTTTCATCTCGTGTCCGCCCCACTTGCTGTCGCCGGCATAGCGGAATCCGACGGAGGTGTAGAGGCGTTCGGCGTTGGGGTTGCCCTTATCTACGAGCAGGGCGGAGGGCAGACCGAGGGCAGCGGCACGCTCACTGATGGCGCGAAGCAGCTGCTTGGCAATGCCGCGACGACGGTATTGCGGGAAGACGGCAAGCGAATCGAGATAGAACGCCTGCCTGTGTCTCGTCGTCCATCTGCGAATAGTCCATTTCGAGGCGGCGCAGGGCCTCTTCCTGGAAGCGGCGGCGCAGACGGCGGAGGTCGGCTCCGTCATAGCCCACAATAGCTCCGGCAACGGGAGCGGTGGCAAGGTCGCCGCCGGAAGCCTCATCGTCGAGGGCAACAAGGGCATTGCGGTAGCTGTACTGCGAGTCGTCCATCTCCACAAGAGCGAGCATCATGTCGCGGAAGTCGGCGAGGGGGTGGTCGGGTCCGGCAAGAAACTGGCAGCAGTCGTCGGTCATCGCCTGCATGATGAGCGTGGCGATGGCAGGGGCGTGATGTGGGGAAGCGTTTGTAATTGTCATGAATTATAAGTTGATGATTAATGTTTTCAGTTATTCACATATTTATATTTAAGTATCGCACGACTCAGTCATGCGGAAACTTCCATCAGTATTTATCGAGCACCTTCTTGAGTTTTTCGTTGTGCGACACGAAATGCCGACGCGGCAGAAGCGTGAGCAGCAAGCCGAGCGGACTGAAACCCATGGGCGGATGCATGAGAGCAGCATCCTTGGTGGCACTCTTCACGGCAGCGGCGACATCGAACGAGCGGCGTGGGGCAGTGATGACGACACCGCTCAGAGTCACTTCCATAGGAATGAGGAAAATCGTGTCGCACTGCATTTCGTCGCTCGTCATGCGGCGTTGCAGATAGCCCCGGCACGAAATCGATGCACTACGGAGCCGCTGCGGACGCTGCACACATCCACGATAGTCGGCCACAAACCGCTCATTGCCATCGGTGATGATGCTCGCCCCGGGCAAAGGCTGGTGCGAACTCATATCCGCAACAACAATATGCTGCTGCGACCACAACGGCAACGAAGCCGTCAAACATAGCAATACGAATATAGCCCGTCTCATCATAATAACAATTTGCGCCCTGCAACTCCCACGGAATCCGGCCCGACAAAAGTAATGAAAACATGGCTGCAAGGCAAAACATTTCCCATTTATTAAGACAGTTTTGGAATACTTTTGCAATTTTGGAGTCGGTATAGCCCTTGTTTACAATATATTACACATCGACATTTCGTAAAAGCAGGAAGTTGCCGTAAGCATACCACCGATATGCTTACGGCAAACAACAGCAAAACAACAATGACAGCACAACACCGCAAAAAGATAATAATCACTAAAATTTTTGCCAATACAGAATATATTGCCTATCTTTGCAGAAGTATTTGACAAAAAAGGAAACAGAAGCGAGAATTCCGACAATAAGACCAATGTCGGAATTCTTTATTTTTATTGCCTTAAAGGAAAACAAAAAAAACAAAAGAAAACATTATGGCTTACATGTCACAAGAAGGCTACGACAAGCTCGTCGCCGAACTGAAACGGCTCGAATCAGTAGAGCGTCCGAAGGCATCGGCCGCTATTGCAGAGGCCCGCGACAAGGGCGACCTCAGCGAGAATGCAGAATATGATGCCGCCAAGGAAGCACAGGCTCACCTTGAAGAAAAGATAAACCGTATGAAACTCTCCATCGCCGAAGCAAAGATAGTAGATACATCGCGCCTCAGCACAGACGCCGTGCAGATACTCTCGAAGGTGGAAATGACAAACCTGACGACCAATGCCAAGATGACATACACCATCGTCAGCGAAAGCGAAGCCAACCTTCGCGAGGGAAAAATATCCATCACCACACCGATAGCACAGGGCCTGCTCAACCACAAAGTGGGCGACGAGGTGGAGATAAAGATCCCGCGCGGAACAATACACCTGCGCATCGACAACATCAGCATAGTCTGACAAACAGAGAAAACAACCCCTTAAAGAACAAAGCTATGGACATCTTCTCAAAAATCGCAGCCGGCGAAATACCCAGCTACAAGTGCGCGGAAAACGAAAAGTTCTACGCATTCCTCGACATCAACCCCATCGCAAAGGGACACACACTCGTAATCCCACGCCGTGAAGTGGACTACATCTTCGACATGGACGACGACGAACTCGCCGAGTACCATGTGTTCGCGAAGAAAGTGGCAATAGCACTGAAGAAAGCATTCCCCTGCAAGAAAGTGGGAGAGGCAGTGCTCGGACTCGAAGTGCCGCACGCACACATACACCTCATACCCATGCAGAGCGAGAAGGACATGATCTTCTCCAACCCCAAGCTCAAATTCACCGACGACGAGTTCCGCGAAACAGCGGAGAAGATACGCAACGAGTTCGAAAGACTCTGACAATTTGTCAAGCGACAACCCGCAACCCTAACGACGGCATCGCACGCTGACAGGCGTGACGATGCCGTTTGCGTTGGAGAAAACCGAACATTTACATGCCCGCCATTGCAGCACTTTGACAGAAAATTGCTACATTTGCACCAGACAGAAACAACATTATCACACCAAAGACAATGAACGACGAACAGAAACAAGAAAAAGAAGAGTTCCTCGAACTGCTCCGCTCGACAAAACGCGACGGCATAGAAGAAGTGATTGAAGACCTCGAACAACTCGGATTCTTCACCGCTCCGGCATCAGCCAACCACCACCTCAACACCGAAGGCGGACTCGTGCGACACTCTCTCAACACCTGCAAGGCAGCACTCGCCATCTGGGAGAGCATGAAAAAGCTCGAACCGTCGCTTGAGACGGAAGTGAAACGCAACAGCATCATCATAGCAAGCCTGCTGCACGACGTGTGCAAAGCCGACATATACAAACGCTGCATGAAGAAACGCAAGAACGCACTGGGACAGTGGGAAGACGCCGAAGGCTACAAAGTGAGCTACAAGGACTTCCCGATGGGACACGGCGAGAAGTCGCTCGTACTCATTCTGTGCAGCGGACTCGACATGAACGACGACGAAATGCTCGCCATACGATGGCACATGGGACCGTGGGGCATCAACCAGAACAGCCTGGAAGAAGTGAAAAGCTACGACACCGCACAGAAAATCTATCCCCTCGTGCCAATCATACACGCCGCCGACTGCATGGCAGCAAACGTGATGGAACGCGAAGCAGGCGACGAAGACTACTTCTAACACAGCCCGAAACGACTGCAACAATGCCCCGGAAAGAGCGAAAGGAAACCTAGGGACAGGCACTACAATGCCCCGAAACGACCGCAATGATGGGGAAAAACGGAGGCAACAGTGTGAAGAAACGCTAAAATTGTAAACTTTACAAACTTTTATTTGCTGGTTTGTAATAATTACATTAACTTTGCTTCCGAAACAAAAAAAGCATAAACAGAACCATAAATACGACAGCATTATGAAAGAACTCAAAGGAACAAAGACCGAACGCAACCTCATGGAGGCATTCGCAGGAGAATCGCAGGCACGCAACAAGTACACATTCTTCGCATCAAAGGCACGCAAAGAAGGCTACGAACAGATAGCCGCCCTCTTCGAAGAGACAGCCCAGAACGAGAAAGAACACGCAAAAATGTGGTTCAAACTGCTCGAAGGCGGAGCGATAAAGGACACCATGTCCAACCTGAAAGCAGCCGCCGAAGGCGAGAACTACGAGTGGACCGACATGTATTCACACATGGCCGACGAAGCCGACGAGGAAGGATTCCCCGAAATAGCAGCCGCAATGCGAGGCGTGGCAGCAGTGGAGAAGCACCACGAGGAGCGTTATCTGCGCCTGTTGCACAACATCGAGGAGGGCATAGTGTTCTCCCGTGAGGGCGACTGCATCTGGAAATGCCGCAACTGCGGACACATCGTCGTAGGCAAGAAGGCACCCGAAGTGTGCCCCGTCTGCAAGCATCCGCAGAGCTACTTCGAACTCGAAGCACAGAACTACTAAGACGACAGGACGGCAGACGCAACGCCGCTGCGACCGCTGCAAGAGCCGCCGCACAGCCAATGCACCGTCATCCTGACATGAATTGATTATCCACAAAAGGCCGGGCATCATGTCCGGCCATTTTGTTTATAGGAGCATACAGGACTGTTAGAGTATGCTTTTAAGAATAAACAACATATAAAATAAGTACAGAAACATTTGTTTGTTTCAAAAAATATGTATCTTTGCAGAAGATAAACAGCACTCGGCAATACGAAAGCAAGCTTTCATTGCGCTCGTTTGCATTATCTTTGCAGAAGATAAACGGCACTCGCCAAATAAAAAAGGAACTTTCATTCCGCACGTTTGGCACCGTATTTGCAGAACAACAAATGAAATATTTTAAACAAAACTTATAAAACTTATTTGATATGGCATTTTTAACTAATGAGAAGCTTTTGATCGTCGGTGCCGGTGGCATGATCGGTTCAAACATGGTACAGAGCGCGTTGATGCTCGGATTGACTCCTAACATCTGTCTTTACGACATCTATGAGCCGGGTGTTCATGGTGTATTCGATGAAATACAGCAGTGCGCTTTCCCCGGTGCGAACATCACTTACACTGTAAATCCCGAAGAGGCTTTCACAGGAGCAAAGTACATCATCTCTTCAGGCGGTGCTCCCCGCAAGGACGGAATGACACGCGAAGACCTTCTGAAAGGCAACTGTAAGATTGCTGCCGAGTTCGGTGACAACATCAAGAAGTACTGCCCTGAGGTTGAGCATGTAGTTGTTATCTTCAACCCTGCCGATGTAACTGCCCTCACAGCACTTATCCATTCAGGTCTGAAGCCCAACCAGCTCACATCGCTTGCAGCCCTCGACTCTACACGTTTGCAGCAGGCTCTCGCTCTTGAGTTCGGCGTTCAGCAGGACAAGGTGACCGGCGCACACACATACGGAGGCCACGGCGAGCAGATGGCAGTATTCGCTTCTCAGGTGAAAATCGACGGCAAGCCATTGTCAGAGATGGGTCTTTCCGAGGAGCGTTGGGAAGAAATCAAGCACCACACAGTACAGGGTGGTTCCAACATCATCAAGCTTCGCGGCCGCAGCTCATTCCAGAGCCCTGCCTACAACGCTGTGAAGATGATCGAAGCAGCCATGGGCGGCGAGCCTTTCACACTGCCGGCAGGATGCTATGTAAACTGCGACAAGTGCGGTTACAAGAACGTTATGATGGCAATGCCTTCAACTATCGACAAGACCGGTGTTCACTTCACCGCTCCTACAGGTACAGAAGAGGAAATGGCTTCATTGAACAAGAGCTACGAGCACCTCTGCAAGATGCGCGACGAGATTGTTGCTCTCGGCATCGTTCCTGCTGTTGAGGACTGGACAAAGATGAATCCTAACCTCTAATCGGGATTCCGTAAGGATATAAAAACAAATAGCGGCACATCCATCAGGGATGTGCCGCTATTTTGTTTATATGTGTTCTGCGGATAACGGCGGATGCCGTTCCGGCTTATTTCGAATAGAATTGTGTCGCCAAGGGTACGACACTGTCGGGCACGAGTCCCGTGATGTCGCCGCCACGGGCTATCAGTTCCCTCACCTGCGTGCTACTGATGTCGTAGAGTCCGGTATCAATGAGTTTCACATTCGGTGGCAATGATGCCGTGTCGATGGGGTAACCCGTGCGCGGATATATTGCTATGGGATAGTGGGCGATGATGTCGTCGGCCCGATACCAACGGTGGAACACCGCCCAATTGTCGGCTCCTATGAGGAGGGTGAAGTCGCGTTCGGGAAAGTCGCGCGACAGCGATTGCAGCGTGTTCCACATGTATGAGGGTCGCGGCAGATGAAATTCGTAGTCGGTTGCCGTGACGCCGGGAATGCCGCTGACAGCTGTCTGCGCCATAAGCAGCCGTTTCTCGTCCGCCAGAAGCGACCCTGCCGGCTTCAAGGGATTCTGTGGCGACACGACGAGCCACACCTCATCGAGTCCGGCACGAGTGGTCATTGCGCGGGCTATGGCTATGTGTCCGTTGTGTATGGGGTTGAAAGAGCCGCCATAAATGCCTGTACGGATTTTTGACATATCGTCTGTTTTCTGTTTATGCGGTAGTTTTCTGCCACGGCATCTGCCTCAGCCCACGAACTCCCTGACGATGCGCAGCGTCTCTTCCACGGCACGGTCGAGGTCGTCGTTGATTACGACACGGTCGAACTTCGATGCGAAAGAGAGTTCGAAGGCGGCGCGTTCGATGCGCTGTTCTATCACTTCCGGAGCGTCGGTAGCGCGTCCCACGAGGCGGTGGCGCAGCTCTTCTATCGACGGCGGCTGTATGAATATGCTCAGCGCACGGTCGCCGTAATACTGCTTGATGTTGCATCCGCCCTTCACATCGACGTCGAACACCACGTTTTCGCCACGCGCCGCCTGTGTCTCCACCTGCTGTTTGAGGGTGCCGTAGAAGCGGTCGGCATACACTTCCTCGTATTCAAGGAACTCGTCGCGGCTTATACGCTCGCGGAATTCTTCGGGGGTGATGAAGAAATACTCCACTCCATTGCGCTCGGTACCGCGCGGAGCACGGCTCGTACACGACACGGAGAAGGCGAGATGCAGTTCGGGATGCTGCATCAGACGACTGATTATTGTGCTTTTCCCGCTGCCGCTGGGCGCGGAGAAGATGATGAGTTTGCCCATATATTATCTGGATTTTGAATTACGGATTACGAGTTTTCAGTGCGTTCCGGTTTACAGGGCGTTGAGCACCTGTTCCTTTATCTGCTCCAATTCGTCTTTCATCTTCACCACTATGTTCTGCATTTCGGCATTGTTGCTTTTCGAACCCGTGGTGTTTATCTCGCGTCCCATTTCCTGAGCGATGAATCCGAGCTTCTTACCCTGCCCTGCCGCCTCGTCCATGGTCTCGCGGAAATACTTCAGATGGTTGGCCAGACGCTGCTTTTCCTCGCTTATGTCGAGTTTCTCGATGTAGTAGATGAGTTCCTGTTCAAGGCGGTTCTTGTCGTATTCCACATCGGGAATGGCCTTCAGTCCCTCGACTATGCGCACACGGATCTTCTCCACGCGCGACTTCTCGTATGGTTCTATCTCGGCAAGCAGGGCTTCGATGTTGTCCACCTTCTCGCGGAACTTCCTTTCGAGAGCCGCCCCTTCCTGCGTACGGAAGCTCACGAGACGGGCTATGGCGTCGTCCACCGCCTGGCGCACGGCGTGCCATTCCTCCTCGTCGAGCACCTCAGTCTCGGTGCGTGTGAGCACATCTGGCATGCGGAGCAGCGTCGCAAACCAGTCCTGCGGCTCAGGAATGCCGCTGTTGCGGGCTATCGCCTTTATCTGGTTGTAATAGTTTTCGGTGAGGGCGGCGTTGATAGGGGCGGCGTCGGCAGCGGCGTCCTTCTCTATCCAGATGGCGAAATCCACCTTGCCACGCACTACCTGCGTCGTGATTGCCTGCCTTATCTCCATCTCCTTCTCACGATAGAGAGGTGCGATGCGTGTGGAAAGGTCGAGCGTCTTGCTGTTGAGCGACTTTATCTCGACATTGATTTTCTTTCCCTTGTACGTTACGACCGACTTGCCGTAACCCGTCATTGACTGTATCATAATGCTTGAAAATAAATATGCTTGTCGTTTTTTCCGCACCTATGCGGATGCGGATGCAAAAATAACATTTATTTCCGAAATACGCTAATCTTTGTCGTGATATTGCGCAGACGACGGTTGCGGCAGACGACGGAAACACAGTCGCACACCAGCCGCAACACGCTATGCGCCAAAGCATTACGCCGATACATAAGAAAACCGCCGCACCCACTTTGAAAACAAGCCTTGTTTGGAGTGAAAAGAAGCCTTGTTTTGAGTGCAAACAAGCCTTGTTTGAAGAGCAAAGAAGCCTTGTTTGAAAACCGAAGGAAAAGCGGCTTCTACTCCTACTGCTTCCCATTCAACTCCCATGACTTCAACAACTTTCGCCTGTTTAGTTAATAATTCAATAAAAGCACCCTCAATTCGGCAGAAAAATTGTATTTTTGCATTTTAAAGAACAATGCAGCATGCGCCGTATGCAGGGTTCGCGCCGCTTGGAAGAACCCGCCAACGCATCACGGGCGCATCGAAAACACATTTAGCATGTCATGTATTTTAAGTATTGAGACGAGTACGGACGTGTGCTCGGTAGCCGTCAGCCAGGACGGCGCATGTATCTTCAGTAAGGAAGACCATGACGGTCCCAACCACGCTGTCAAGCTCGGCGTATATATAGACGAGGCAATGTCGTTCGCCGACAGCCACGCCATACCGCTCGACGCCGTCGCCGTGAGCCAGGGTCCGGGTTCATACACGGGCCTGCGCATAGGAGCGTCGATGGCCAAGGGCATCTGTTTCGGGCAGGACCTGAAGCTGCTCTCCGTCCCCACGCTGCAGCTTATGGCAGTGCCTGTGCTGCTGCGCGAGGAAGTGGAAGAGGGCGCACTGCTCTGCCCCATGCTCGACGCGCGCCGCATGGAAGTGTATTCAGCCATCTACGACCGCGCGCTCCGCACCGTGCGCGGCATTGAAGCCAACGTGGTGGACGCCGACACCTACCGCGAATACCTCGACCGCGGACCCGTATATTTCTTCGGCAACGGAGCAGAGAAGTGCATGCCCGTCATCAACCACCCCAACGCACGCCTCATAAAAGGCGTGGAGCCGTTGGCGAAATGGATGTTCCCCATCGCCGAACGACGCTTCCTCAACGGGGAATTCGAGGATGTAGCCTACTTCGTGCCGTTCTATCTGAAGGACTTTGTGGCAAAGGAATCGAAGAAGTTATTGTAAATTCAGGCTACGCAGGACAACAGTTTGCGAAGCCTCAATTATGAACATTTATGGAAATAAAAGGACTGGATTACAACACCCAGCGCGAGAAACTCATTCTGCCCGAATACGGACGCGAGGTACAGAGCATCATCGACTATGCCGTCGCACTGCCCGACCGCGCTGAACGCCAACGCTGCGCCAACGCCATCATAGCCATAATGGAGCGGATGATGCCACAGACGCAGAACACACCCGACCACAAGCACAAGCTCTGGGACCACCTTGCGCTGATGAGCGGGTTCAAACTCGACATCGACTACCCCTACGACATATCGGAAGCAAAGAAGATGATGGCACGGCCGAACCCCATGCCCTACCCCATGAAGCGCATTCCGGTAAGACACTACGGCAACATGATGTTCGAAATCTTCGACATCCTCAAGTCGATGCCAGCAGGAGCCGAGCGCGACGAACTCGCACGCCTCGCCGCAAACCAGATGAAACGCGACCTCTTCCAGTGGGGACACGGGTCGTCGGACGACGAGAAAGTAGTGTCGGACATAGCCGCATACACCGGAGGGAAAATACAGCTCGACCTCGGCAAGTGCACCATCGCACGCCCGGAAGCACGCGAACCCGAACGTAAACGCAAAAGAAAATAAAGCCTATGGAATCGTTCATCATCGAAGGCGGACACCCGCTCAGCGGGACAATCACGCCACAAGGCGCGAAAAACGAGGCACTTGAGGTAATCTGCGCGACCCTGCTCACCGACGAACCGGTGAGAATAAGCAACGTGCCCGACATCCTCGACGTGAACAACCTCATACAGTTGCTGCGCGACATAGGCGTGAAAGTGACACGGCACTCACGCAACGACTACACATTCCAGGCCGACTCGCTCGACCTCGACTACCTCAACAGCGACGAGTATGTAGGCAAATGCTCCGCACTGCGCGGCAGCGTACTCCTCATGGGACCTCTGCTCGGACGCTTCGGCAAAGCCACCGTGGCAGAACCCGGCGGCGACAAGATCGGACGACGCCGTCTCGACACACACTTCCTCGGATTCAAGAAACTCGGCGCAAAGTTCGTCAACGAGGAAGAGCGGAAAGTCTATTCCATAGAGGCGAAACGACTCAAAGGCACATATATGCTCCTCGACGAGGCATCAGTGACAGGAACGGCGAATGTCATAATGGCAGCCGTGCTCGCCGAAGGCACCACCACCATCTACAACGCAGCCTGCGAACCCTACATACAGCAGCTCTGCCACCTGCTCAACGCAATGGGAGCAAGCATCTCAGGCATAGCCAGCAACCTCATAACCATCGTCGGCACGAAAAGACTCCACGGAGCCGAACACCGTGTACTGCCCGACATGATTGAAGTAGGCTCGTTCATAGGCATGGCGGCAATGGTGGGCGACGGCATACGCATAAAGAACGTACACCTGCGACAGCTCGGAATCATCCCCGACACATTCCGCCGGCTCGGCGTGAAGCTGAAAATCGAGGGCGACGACATCGTCATCCCACGACAGCCGCACTACATCGTCGATTCATTCATCGACGGAACGATAATGACTCTTGCCGACGCACCGTGGCCGGGACTCACCCCCGACCTGCTTTCAGTGCTCATCGTCGTGGCAACCCAGGCACGAGGGTCGGTGCTCGTACACCAGAAAATGTTCGAAAGCCGCCTCTTCTTCGTCGATAAGCTCATCGACATGGGAGCACAGATAATACTCTGCGACCCACACCGCGCCGTCATCATAGGCCACGACCGCAAGAAACAGCTGCGCGCCGGACGCATGACCAGCCCCGACATAAGGGCAGGCATCGCACTCCTCATAGCCGCACTCGGAGCCAAAGGCACAAGCCGCATAGAGAACATAGCACAAATCGACCGCGGATACGAGGACATAGAGCAACGCCTCAACAACCTCGGAGCACACATAAGAAGAGAGGACTGCTGAAGAAAAAAGCTTCACCGAAAACACGGAGAAGACACTCACAAAGGCTTGTAAAGACTTCGTGGGAGACGGAAACGCCCGGAAAGCCACGCCCGACCCCACCAAAAACAAACCGAAAATGATAAAAAGAGAAACCGTCTATAAAATAGGTCGCATCGGAAAGCCACACGGAATCGACGGCGAAGTGTCGTTCCATTTCGACGACGACATATTCGACCGCACCGACGCCGACTACCTGATACTCGACATCGACGGCATACTCGTGCCGTTCTTCATGGACGAATACCGCTTCAAGACCGACGAGACCGCCCTCATACGCTTCACCGACATAGACACACAGGAACGCGCACGCGACCTCACGGGGTGCGAAGTCTATTTTCCACGAGAGCACTCCGAAGCCGAAACGGGCAGCCTTTCGTGGGCAGCGATAGTGGGATTCCATGTCATCGATGCCGCAAACGGCACACCTGTGGGCGAGATAACGGGAGTGGACGACAGCACCATCAACACGCTGTTCGACCTCCGTACACCCGGCGGCGACGACATTCTCATCCCTGCAAGCGACGAACTCATCACCGCAATCGACACCGAAAGGCACACCATTACAATGCAATTGCCCGACGGACTGTTAAACATTTAGCAATTATGAAGAAACAAATATGTATCCTTGGTTCCACCGGCAGCATCGGAACACAGGCTCTCGATGTGATAAGCCAGCATCCCGACCGCTACGAAGCCTACTGCCTCACGGCCAACAACCGCTATGAAATGCTTGCCGAGCAGGCACGCAAATACCGTCCGGCAGCCGTAGTCATAGCCAACGAGCAGCACTACGAGGCTCTGAAGGAGCTGCTTTCCGACATGCCCGACATCAAGATCTACGCCGGACACAAGGCTCTCGACGAGATAGTGGAGGCACAACCCATCGACATGGTGCTCACCGCCATGGTGGGATTCGCAGGACTTTCGCCCACAATCCACGCCATAAAGGCACGCAAGACCATCTGCCTTGCCAACAAGGAGACCCTTGTCGTGGCCGGCGACCTGATATGCCGACTCGCCGCCGAACACCGCGTGAACATCCTTCCCGTGGATAGCGAGCACTCAGCCATATTCCAAAGCATCGTGGGCGAAGGCAACAACGAGATAGAAAAGATACTCCTCACCGCTTCGGGCGGACCTTTCCGACGCTTCACTCTCGACCAGATGCGCGGCGTAAAAGCTGCTGATGCACTCAAACATCCCACTTGGGACATGGGCGCGAAAATCACCATCGACTCCGCTTCAATGATGAACAAGGGTTTCGAGGTGATAGAAGCGAAGTGGCTTTTCGGTGTCGAAGCCGACAAAATACAGGTGCTTGTCCATCCACAGTCAATCGTTCACAGTGCCGTGCAGTTTGCCGACGGAGCCGTGAAAGCACAACTTGGCGTGCCCGACATGCGTCTGCCCATACAGTATGCATTCTCCTTCCCGGAGCGTCTGCCGCTCAACGGCGCACGCCTCGACCTATTCAAGCAGCCCCTTGAGTTCTTCGAACCCGACATGGAGAAGTTCCGCTGTCTGGCACTTGCATTCGAATCGATAAGACAAGGCGGCAACATGCCGTGCATAGTAAATGCCGCCAACGAGATAGTGAACGAAGCGTTCCGACACGACCGCTGCGGATTCCTCGACATGGCAGACATCATCGGGCGCACGATGCAGAAGGCGCAGTTCATCGCTTCGCCCTCCTACGACGACTATGTGAGCACCGACGCCGAGGCACGCCGCATAGCAACAGAATTTCTTGTAAATTAATTTCAAAACATAAGTTAGCAAAAACAGACAATGGAAGTATTTCTTATAAGGTTGCTGCAGTTCATGCTTGCAATCTCGATTCTTGTGCTTCTCCATGAAGGGGGACACTTCTTTTTCGCAAAACTCTTCAAGATAAGAGTCGAAAAATTCTACCTTTTCTTCAATCCCTGGTTCCACATCTTCGAATTCAAGCCCAAGAAGAGCGACACGACATACGGTCTTGGATGGTTGCCTCTGGGCGGCTACTGCAAGATAGCGGGCATGATCGACGAGTCGTTCGACAAGGAACAGATGGAAAAGCCCGCAGAACCGTGGGAGTTCCGCTCCAAGCCGGCATGGCAGCGACTGCTTGTAATGATTGGCGGCGTGCTCGTAAACTTCGTCCTTGCATTCATAATCTACTCCATGTGTCTCTTCACCTGGGGCGACGACTACATCCCGACAAAGCAGATGTACATGGGAATGAAGTTCAACAACGAAGCCAAGAACCTCGGATTCAAGGACGGCGACATACTCATAGGCACCGAGAACGGCGACTTCAAGGAGTTCGGCGCCGACATGTTCCGCGACATTGCCAAGGCCCGTCAGGTGCTCATCGTGCGCGACGGCAGACCCATGTCGATAGCATTGCCGGGCGATCTCAACCTGCTCGACATGCTCAAAGCGCAGCCACAGTTCACCCGTCCGCTCCTGCCGGCAGTCATCGACAGCGTCAAGTCAGGCTCCATCGCCGAGAAGATGGGTATGCGCAGGGGCGACAAGATAAGGAGAATCAACGATGTTTCGGTGGATTCCTACAACGAGTTCACCAACGAAGTGGGCCGTATGCGCGACATGCTCGACGAAGCCAAGACCCACGCCGACAGCCTTGCGGCACTCAACGCGACAGTGACCTTCATGCGCATGGAGAACGGCATAGAGTACAACTTCACACGCTACGCCACCCTCACCGACAAGCTTGAGTTCGGATTCTATGTGCCGACACTCATCACCTACTACAAACCGGTGCACAAGTCCTACTCGTTCTTCGAGAGCATTCCGGCAGGAATAAGCTACGGCTGGGACGTCCTGGCAGGCTATGTGGGCGACATGAAGTACCTCTTCTCCGCCGACGGAGCCAAGTCGCTCGGCGGATTCGGAGCCATCGGCAGCCTCTTCCCGCCCGTATGGGACTGGCACGCATTCTGGCTTATGACGGCATTCCTCAGCATTATCCTCGCATTCATGAACATCCTGCCCATCCCGGCACTCGACGGCGGGCACGTCCTCTTCCTCCTTTACGAGATGATAACACGCCGCAAGCCGAGCGAGAACTTCATGATACGCGCCGAATATGTGGGCATCGGCCTGCTCATGCTGCTCATGATAGTGGCCAACCTCAACGACGTGCTGCGCTTCCTACATATAATATAAGGTGGCGACGACGGCTGCCAGCCACGGACTACAGTCCCGGAAGCAGGAGAAATCCATCGGGTTTCTTTCGATACTTTAACTTCCGGGCTGCCCCATATCCGGCTTTCGGCACACGTTTTGCACTATGTCAGCAAAGGCATGTCGCTGACATGCAGAGTAAAAAAAACAAGTAGAACAATTTAAAAAACAGAGAATTTATGAATAACAACAATTCATTTGAGATGGAAGAGTTCACCCGCAGCGGTCTCTCCATGTCGACAGCATTCCCTGCTCTCATGCGCAAAGTGTATGTATGGATGACACTTGCCCTCGCCATCACCGGCATAACAGCCTACGGCGTTGCCACATCGCCAGCACTGCTAAGCCTCATCTTCGCAAGCAAGGCGACATTCTTCGGACTCATCATTGCCGAGTTCGTGCTCGTCTTCGCCATCAGCGGAGCCATCAACCGCCTTTCGCTATCGACAGCCACGCTGCTGTTCGTGCTCTATTCGGTGGTGAACGGCGCCACACTGTCAAGCATCTTCCTCATGTTCAGCATGACTACCATAGGTAAGGTGTTCTTCATCACCGCCGGAACTTTCGCCGTAATGGCATTCGTAGGCTACACCACGAAGACCGACCTCACCTCCATGGGCAAGCTGCTCTTCATGGCTCTCATCGGACTCATCATCGCCACCGTCGTGAACATGTTTATGAAGAGTGCCGGATTCGACCTCATTCTGAGCTACATCGGCGTGCTCATCTTCGTAGGACTCACCGCTTACGACACGCAGAAGATAAAGCATCTCCTGCAGCTCGCACCCGACGCCGGCGAACACATGCAGAAGATGGCACTTCTCGGAGCCTTGACTCTCTATCTCGACTTCGTGAATCTCTTCCTTTATCTGCTCCGCATCTTCGGAAACAACAAAGAATAAACTGCCGCAACACCGTCGGCTGTCTGTGAAAAGGCAGCGTTTTACGCAAGCAATTTCAAATTTTTCTTATAACAGAAAAGAGGTTGGACACACCCGTTCAACCTCTTTTTATTTTTACAGGACAACAATAATTTTGGTTGAATCATAGGAGGTCGGGCGTCTCGCCCGACAACATTATCAAGCAACAGACCTGCCCAGTGCTGTCGAGCGAGACGCTCGACCTCCTATTGTCAGCAAAGCATTTGGCTTAACTTCTGTATTCCTAACTCCTGAATTCTTAACTCCCTAATCGGCATAGCCGACAAACTCCTAATTCCTAACATCTAATTCCTAATTCAAAAACGCCGCCTCTTCCACTCCGCTCACAAGCGAATCCTTGCCGTTGAGCAGATAGAACTGCACGCGCACCACCTTGCCGAAGTCGGCACTGCCCTTCACACGCACATGAAGCGTCTTGCCGTACACCACCGTATCGCGGCGCGACGGATAGGACACGAGTTGCAGATGCGTGCGTGTGGAGCCTTCACCTATATAATATAAGCCCACGCTGTCCTTCACCGCAGCCTGCTTCGCCGCCGTCGCACGCAATGCCCGTGCCTTCGCCGCCGTGTCCTCCGGCTCAAACTCGCACGCCGCCACAGTGTCGCCATCCTCGCATGGAGGCGGAATGCGGCACCCCGTCGTCAGCGAACAAACTGCCGCAGCAGCCACAAAAACCATAAATATATATAAAATCCGTTTCATTCTTATTTGCTGTTTTCCTGTTAATATCGCTCCGCCGACACACCCTGCCACAAGCATGCTGCGCTCACTGCGGACGAGTGCAAATGTAACAAAAAATCACTCCACAGACAAAGAATTGCAAAGAAAGATTTCGCCCGTTTTCAAACAAGGCTTCTTTGCACTCAAAACAAGCCTTCTTTGCATCACAAACAAGGCTTGTTTGCAACATAAAGAAGCCTTGTTTTGAAAACGATGAATATGATGTTTTTTAGAATTCAGAAGTTAAGAATTCAGAAGTTAAGTCAAATGCTTTGCCATCATAGCTCGACAACACTGCGCAAACCAGTTCATTATGAATTATGAATTCTTAA